>ERZ791800.27-NODE-27-length-150435-cov-50.968034_pt1 | contig 150435 bp, 120 predicted proteins | sample MGYA00510310_ERZ791800 | MGnify/ENA primary metagenome ERZ791800 (study PRJEB30046, sample SAMN00791954) | human gut metagenome | study: EMG produced TPA metagenomics assembly of the A metagenome-wide association study of gut microbiota in type 2... | reverse complement strand
TAATATTCCAAATAGACAAGAAGATTATTCACTCTGCTACCTATTTCCACTTTTTTAATACTCTAAAAAGGCGTAATCTCATTATAATTAAGTACTTTTGCAATTTGAAACATTACGTAACGTAAACCACAACAGAACACATAATGGTAAAAATAAAGATAGTGAACCGTGGCTCGCAGCAGCTTCCTGCTTACGCCACACCGCAGAGCGCAGGCATGGACTTGCGCGCCAACATCGTAGAACCCATCACGCTGCAGCCTATGGAGCGTCGCATCATACCCACCGGTCTGCACATCGCGCTGCCCGAGGGCTACGAGGCGCAGGTGCGCCCACGCTCAGGCTTGGCTCTGAAGCACGGCATCACCGTGCTCAACTCGCCTGGCACTATCGATGCCGACTATCGTGGCGAATTGGGTGTGCTGCTCATCAACCTCTCCACCGAGCCCTTCGTGATTGAAGCCGGCGAGCGCATCGCACAGATGGTCATAGCACGCCACGAGCAGGGCGAGTTCTGCCTCGTTGAGGAGCTTGACGAAACAGAGCGCGGCGAGGGTGGCTACGGACACACCGGAGTGAAATAAAAACATCGAAACATGAAGAAATACATACTCGTTGCGATAGCCATGGCAGTTGTCGCTCCGCTCTTGGCTATCGGCGGAGCACGCACGGGCACATCGGTCGACATGAAGTGCGACACGATGACCATCTCTGCCGACTCGCTACTGAAGGAGACACCACTATTCGACCGCCTGTACCTCGACGCAGTGTGCCGACAGATTGCGGGCGACTCCACAGCATCAGCACTGTTAGAGCGATGCCACGAGATGCGCCCCGACGCTGCCGAGGTGTACTACTCGTTAGCACACTCGTACCTAAAGCAGGGCAACGACTCGCTCGCAAGAGTGAACATGCGCCAGGCTGCCGAGCTGCAACCCGACAACGACAACTACCTTGAGAATGTGGCGGAGACATACATCGACCAACGCGAGTACGACCGCGCCATCGAAGCCTACGAACAGCTCTACGCACACCACCGCGACCGCAGCGACGTGCTCGAGCTATTGGTGCGACTGTATAACGCAAAGAAAGACTACCCCAAGATGCTCTCCACCATCGACCGCATGGAGCAAGCCGACGGACCAAGCGAGGAGATATCACTCATGCGCATGGGCATCTACGAGCAGCAAGGCGACAAGAAGAACGCCTACCGCATACTCCACGCGCTCACCAACGACCACCCCAACGAGCCGTCGTACAAGGTGATGCTCGGCAACTGGCTCATGCAGCACGACCGCAAGAGCGAAGCCTACAACTGGTTCAAGAGCGCACTGGAGGACGACAAGCAAAACGAATTCGCACTGAACTCGCTCTACGACTACTACCGCAGCACGGGCGACGACATAAAGGCACGACAACTGCGCGACAACATACTGTTCAGTCCGCAGACCGACATAAAGACAAAGCTCTCGATGCTGCAGCAAGCGATACGCGAGAACGAGCAGGAGCAGGGTGGCGACTCAACGGCTGTGCTCGCACTGTTCGACAAGATAATGCTCGCCACACCACGCAACGCCGAGCTATCCAATCTTAAGGCGATGTACATGCGAGTGAAGAAGATGCCGCAGGACAGCATCAACGCCGCATACGCGCACACTCTCTCCTTCGAGCCAGACAACCTGTCGGCACGCCTCACACTGACGCAGAACAAGTGGGAGGAGAAAAAGTGGAACGAAGTGGTTGAGCTCTGCGACAAAGGCATACAGTACACGCCCGAGGAGCTGACCTACTACTACTTCATGGCACTTGCATACATACAGCAGGATAAGGATCAGAAGGCTTACGAAGCGTGCAAACGCGGACTCAACGAGATTGACTTGAACAAAGCCGACGAGCCAGAACGCAACATGGCATCGGACATGTACGGCATAATAGGCGACATGAGCTACACCAACCAGAACTACGACGAGGCGTTCAGCGCATACGAGAAGGCGATAACCATATACCCTGACAACATACAGGTGCTGAACAACTACGCCTACTACCTCTCGCAGCAGAACACGCAGCTCGACCACGCTGCCGAGATGAGCCTGCGAACGCTCAAGGAGGAGCCCACCAACGCCACTTATCTCGACACTTATGCCTGGATACTGTTCCTGCAGAAACGCTACGACGAGGCAAAGGCATACGTCGACCTCACACTGCAGAACAGCAAGAATCCCGACAAGGTGCTCTTAGAGCACGCAGGCGACATCTACCTCATGGCAGGCGACAAGGAGAAAGCCGTCAGCTACTGGAAGCAAGCCATAGAAGCCGGAGGCAACAAGGCATCGCTCGAACGCAAGATAAAGACACGCAAGCTGAAGTAGCAACACAAGTGCTGCCACAGCGTGCATAACCCGAACAACATAACAAAACCATATCAACAAGATGAAACATATACTTAGATACGCACCGATAGCTGCAGCCCTGCTGCTCATCACCTCCTGTGCGAGCAAGAAAGCCATCACCGACGGCACACAACTGCCAACACAGACCTCCAAGACAGACAAGAACGCCGAGAAGGAGGCTGCAAGACAGTCGCTACAGTTCGTGCAGCGCATCGCCAACAACAACGTGGCGACAGAGAACATCCTCACAAGTGGCGACTTCACGCTACAGTTGGGCAGCAAGGAGATTACGGTGCCAGCCAAACTAAGTATGCGCAAGGACGAGTGCATACGCATACAACTGCTCATGCCTATACTGCGCAGCGAACTGGCACGCATAGAGTTCACACCCAACTACGTGCTGCTCCTCGACCGCTACCACAAGGAGTATATCAAAGCCTCTTACTCCGAAGTGAGCTTCCTCGCCAACAACGGACTCTCGTTCTACAGCCTGCAAGCACTCTTCTGGAACCAGCTCATAGCGCCTGGCGCAAAGACCGTCACCGAGGCTGACATGAAGAAATTCGTAGCCGACGTGGCAGCTGGCAGCTCACGAGTGCCCGTGACGCTCAAGGCTGGCAACATCACCTACAAGTGGAGCGTGGACGCAGCAACAGCACTCATCAAGGGTGCCGACATAACATACAAGAGTGCTGCACACGGCACCTCGTCGCTCACATGGACATACAACGACTTCAACACCGTAGGACAGAAGAAGTTCCCTACAACACAGCTGTTCGGCTTCAGCACCAACTACGGCGGAAGCAACCACGCTGCGCAGGTGACGCTACAGATGTCATCGCCCAAGACCTCTACCAACTGGGACACAAAGACAGAGGTATCATCGAAGTACCGCAAGGTGGAAGTAGACGAACTGCTCCGCAAGATAACATCGCTGCAATAAAAGCCGGCACAACGCCGCAATAAACCCATAGAAGATAATGAACAAGTTGCTACACATATTAATCGCCACACTCCTCATCGCAGCCACGCCCAACATGGCTACCAGTGCCGACGCACAACAGCAGAAGCGCACCACCACTGCGAAGAAACACACCACGCAGCGCAAGACAACCACCACTGCAAAAAAGAAAACCACTGCGAAGAAGAAGACCACAACTACGCAGCGTAAGAAGCGGGGCACAGCAAAGCAGAACAACGCAAAGTACTCTACAGCCGAGATACGCGGACTGCAGAGCAAGCGTTCGGGCATACAGAAGGAGATAAAGAAGCAGGAAGAGGCTCTGCGCCTCAACAAGGCTGACGTAAAGAAACGCCTCAACGACCTGCTCATCCTCAACAGCGAAATCGACCGCCACAAGCAGAACATCGACGGCATACAGCGCGACATCACGCACCTCGACGGCAACATCGGACTGCTCAACGCCCAGCTCGCCACACTGCAGCAGCAGCTGAAGGAGCGCAAGGCGAAGTACGTGAAGTCGATGCGCTACATATCGCGAAAGCACACCATGCAAGACCGCCTCATGTTCATCTTCTCGGCGAAGAGCTTCACCGAGATGTACCGCCGTCTGCGCTTCGTGCGCGAATATGCTTCGTGGCAGAAAGCGCAGGGCGAGATGGTGAAAGCCAAGCAGGAGCAGGTGAACGAGAAGCAACAACAACTCGAACAGGTGCGCGGACAGAAGAACGTCATGCTCGACAAGGGCAGACAGGAGCACCGCGCGCTCGAGAGCAAGCAGAGTGAACAGCAGACTATGGTCAACTCGCTGCAGAAGCAGCAGAAGACTATACAGAGCGTAATAGCGAAGCAGCGTAAGGACGCCAGCGCACTCAACGCACAGATCGACCGACTCATAGCCATAGAGGTAGAGAAGGCACGCAAGCGCGCTGAGGAGGAGGCACGTCGCAAGGCAGCAGAGGCAGCCGCAGCAAAGAAGCGTCGCGAGGCAGAATTGGCACGCAAACGTGCCGAGGCAGAGCGAGCACGCGCCGAGAACGAACGCCGTCTGCGTGAGGCACGCGAGGCTGAGGAGCGCGCCAAGCAGCGTGCACGCGAGGCTACCGCACAGCAGAAGGAGCGCGCCGAGCAACAGGCACGCGAAGCTGAAGCACAGCGCGAGGCTATAGAGCGCAAAGCAAAAGCCGACGAGCGACGCTCATCGAAGGAACTGGCAGAGGCAAAGCGCGACGTAGAGCAGACCTACACCGTGTCGTCGGTAGACCGCATGATGTCGGGAGGCTTCGAGGCTAACCGCGGACGCCTGCCGATACCGCTCACCGGCGGTTGTCGCATCGTGTCGCACTACGGACAGAACACCATCGAGGGTCTGCGTGGCGTGACACTCGACAACAAAGGCATCAACATAAAGGGACAACCAGGCTGCCAGGCACGCGCCGTGTACGACGGTGTGGTAAGTGCAGTGTACGGCATCGGCGGACAATGGCTCGTCATGGTGCGCCACGGCGTGTACATCTCCGTATATTGCAACCTCACATCGGTGAGCGTGCATCGCGACCAGAAGGTGTCTACCGGCCAGGCACTCGGAGCAGTCGGCGGCGAGAACATACTGCAGTTCCAGTTGCACAAGAACAGCACCCGACTCAACCCAGAGCCGTGGCTTAGACGATAATACAAACGGGGGTGCAGTTGTCTCCGCTCGGCTTTGCCGCTTGCCGGAGCAAGAACTGCACCAATATAACTAAAACTAAAAACATTATGAAAAATCAACACAAAAAGAGCAATCAGCTAAGCCTCCTTAACATCATTGTTATCGTGTGCTACCTCTGCCTACTCGTAGGCACACCAATCAGCGTCCTCAACTTCTGGACGAATGGCGAGAACGAAGTACTCAACCAGCTGTGGGTGATACCAGCCTGCACACAATTGCTATTAGCCGCAATATGGTGGTTGTCGCGCGAGGCGTTCGCCACAAGCGCCACCTATCTGCGTCGCTGCTTCGCCTGTATGACACTTGCCTATGTCATTACGTTCATTACGAGAATCGTACCTACCGACTACACGGAAGTGTCTGTACAAACCATGATAGCAATCACGGTATACGGCATCTCAGGCATCATCGCTTTCGTAGCATCTATAATGATAAGCGTTCGACTCATACGCCATTACACAGGCAGCAAACACACGCTCGGCATCGTCATCATCGCCGGACTCGTAACAAACATCCTGTGTTCATTGGTGCAAGGTATCTACCCCATTGTTGCTGAAGCCGACGTACAGACTGTAAAGACCATCTTTTCTGTCTGCACCGTTATCAGCACCGCCATCTTCGCCGTCACTGTCTACTATCTACACACCATTGTGAAAGAGACAGAAGCTGCAAAACTCAGCACTGGAACAGAAGAAACAGGCGAAACAGCATAGAAAATTCAGTAAATATTTGCTTACGTTGCAGAAAATTAGTAATTTTGCATCGTTCAGTGGAATGAGGGGCTCCGAGAGAGCTCCTCATTTTTATTTATAATTGAAATATATGATAAACAAAGACACCGTAAGAAGTATCGTAGAAGAGTGGCTTGACGGCAAGGAGTACTTCCTTGTTGACATCGAGATAAGCCCCGACGACCGTATCGTAGTAGAAATTGACCATGCCGACGGCGTGTGGATTGAAGACTGCGTAGAATTGAGCCGTTTCATCGAAGACCACCTCAGCCGCGACGAAGAGGACTATGAACTTGAAGTAGGCTCAGCCGGACTGGGACAGCCGTTCAAAGTGGCTCAACAGTACCACTGCTTCGTAGGCAAGGACGTAGAAGTGCTCGACGCAGACGGAAAGAAGTACAAAGGCGTACTCAAAGCCGTAGAGGGCAACGACTTCACTGTGACGGTGCAGGAGAAGCAGAAAGTGGAAGGCAAGAAGCGCCCACAACTCGTGGAGACCGACTACACCTTCCAGATGGACAAAGTGAAATATACAAAATACTTAATAAATTTCAAATAAGCTATGGCAGCAGTAAAAAAAGACGACGTGGTGAGCATGTTCGACTCTTTCAAGGAGTTTAAAGAGACAAAGAACATCGACCGCACCACATTGGTAAGCGTGTTGGAGGAGAGCTTCCGCAACGTTCTCGCAAAGATCTTCGGAAGCGATGAGAACTTCGACGTTATCGTGAACCCAGACAAAGGCGACTTCGAGATTTACCGCAACCGCGTGGTAGTGGCTGATGGCGAGGTAGAGGACGAGAACAAGCAGGTGTCGCTCACCGAGGCACGCAAGATAGAGCCCGACTACGAGGTGGGCGAGGACGTTTCAGAACGTGTCGACTTCGCTAAGTTCGGTCGCCGCGCCATCCTCAACTTGCGCCAGACCCTTGCTTCGAAGATATTGGAACTCGAGCACGACTCGCTCTACAACAAATATAAAGACCGCGTAGGTCAGGTAATCGCAGCCGAGGTATATCAGGTATGGAAGCGCGAGGTGCTCGTAGTTGACGACGAGAACAACGAGCTCATCCTCCCGAAGGCAGAGCAGATTCCGGCAGACGTATATCGCAAGGGCGAGACAATACGCGCCGTCATCGAGCGCGTTGACAACGAGAACAACAACCCGAAGATTATCCTCTCACGCACCAGTCCGATGTTCCTCCAGCGCCTTCTTGAGGCAGAGGTGCCCGAGATAGCAGAAGGCCTCATCGCCATCCGTCGCATTGCACGCATCCCTGGCGAGCGCGCCAAGATAGCAGTAGAGAGCTTCGACGACCGCATCGACCCGGTAGGCGCATGTGTAGGCGTAAAGGGTAGCCGTGTGCACGGCATAGTACGCGAGCTCTGCAACGAGAACATCGACGTAATCTGCTACACCGGCAATACAAAACTCTTCATCCAGCGTGCGCTCTCACCGGCTAAGGTGTCGAGCATCAAGATTGACGAGGAGAACAAGAAGGCAGAGGTATATCTGAAGCCAGAGGAAGTGAGCCTCGCCATCGGTCGCAGCGGCTTGAACATCAAGCTCGCATCGCTGCTCACAGAGTACACCATCGACGTGTTCCGCGAAGTGTCGGAGGAGGACGCAGACGAGGATATCTACCTCGACGAGTTCGCTGACGAAATCGACCAGTGGGTTATCGATGCCATCAAGGGCATCGGTCTTGACACAGCAAAGGCAGTGCTCAACGCTCCACGCGATATGCTCGTTGAGAAGGCAGACCTCGAAGAGGAGACTGTCGACAACGTGCTGAAGGTGTTGCGCGCCGAGTTCGAGTAAACAAGATACATATAAGGGAGTCTCAAAACCGCATGGTGTTTGAAGCTCCCTTAGCGAGTATCTAAACACTAACATATTTATAATCATAATTATTAAGGAAAAGGAAAGACGTAAAGCGGGTAGCTTTCTCCACGCTACGCCCCGAAAAAGGGCACGAGGCAGAAGCAGAGGTAGGCAGACGTTTTACTTTTTTACTCCTTTACTCTTTTACTTTTAAAACATCAAAATATGAGCATCAGGTTAAACAAAGCATTACGAGAGTTGAACATCGGGCTCCAGACGGCAGTGGAGTTCCTTGAGAAGAGAAGTGACCTTGGAGAAGTAAAGGCAGAGCCAAGCTTCAAGCTGAGCGACGCACAGTACGACGCACTCGCTGGAGCCTTCCAGCAGGACAAGGAGGTTCGTTCTCAAGCCGAGAAGCTCTTGCAGAAGAAGCCGAAAGAGAAGAAACGCAGCGAGGAGCCACAGGCTGAGCCACTCCTCAAGTCGTCTACTCAGCAGCAGTACAAGCCGCTGGGCAAAATAGACCTTGACAGTCTGAACAAGAAGCCAGCGCAGACAAAGCCAGCAACACCTGAGACTCATAAAGAGCCGCAGGCGAAGACTAATGCCGTAAGTCAGAAGCCGGCAACAAACGAAGCACCACAGAAAGCAAGCACAGAGGCTAACGTGGACAATCACAACAAAAATCAGAACACTGTGGGTCAGAACAAAGAGCACAAGCAAGAAAAGAAGCAGGAGGTAAAGACTGCTACAAGCAACACAGCAAGCACCCCGAAGAAGGTGGAGGCTACAAACAATCAGGCTGAGACAGCAAAGACAGAAACAGACATCTTCACAACCAAGAGCGAGAAGAAGATGCTCAACGCACCAAAGGTGAACGTGTTGGGCAAGATAGACCTCTCTACTCTCAACCAGAGCACCCGTCCAAAGAAGAAGTCGAAGGAGGAGAAGCGCAAGGAGCGTGAGGACAAGGCTCAGCAGCAGCGCGGCGACAAGAAGAAACGCGAACGCATCAACAAGGTGCGCGTGGACATCAACGCTGCGTCGAACCAGCCCAACGGAGGCAATGGTGGCAAGCAGAACGGTGGCGGCAATGCCGGCACAAGCAACAAGAACAAGAAGAAGAACCGCAACCGCGGCGGACAGCAGAAGCCCGCTGAGGTGAACGACGAGGACGTAGCACGCCAGGTAAAGGAGACACTCGCACGCCTCACAAACAAGCAGAATCAGAACAAGAAGGGCGCGAAGTATCGTAAGGAGAAGCGCGAGGCTGCTCAGGAGAAGATAAACGAGGAGCTGCGCGAGGAGAAGAAGGAGAGCAAGACACTGAAGCTGACCGAGTTCGTTACCGTATCGGAGCTCGCTACGATGATGAACGTGAGCGTGAACCAGGTTATCGGTACGCTCATGAGCGTGGGCATCATGGTGTCTATCAACCAGCGTCTCGATGCCGAGACCATCAACCTCGTGGCTGAGGAGTTCGACTTCAAGACAGAATACGTAAGTGCAGAGGTGCAAGAGGCTATCACCGAGGTGGAGGACGACGAGAACGACCTCGTTCCGCGCGCTCCGATCGTAACCGTGATGGGCCACGTAGACCACGGTAAGACCTCTTTGCTCGACTATATACGCAAGACAAACGTCATCGCCGGCGAGGCTGGCGGCATCACACAGCACATCGGTGCATACAACGTGCAGTTGGAGGACGGACGTAAGATTACGTTCCTCGACACTCCGGGTCACGAGGCGTTCACCGCTATGCGTGCCCGTGGTGCTCAGGTGACGGATATCGCCATCATCATCATCGCTGCCGACGACGCTGTGATGCCTACCACCAAGGAGGCTATCGCACACGCTCAGGCTGCCAACGTGCCGATGGTGTTCGCTATCAACAAGATTGACAAGCCGGGTGCCAACCCCGACCGCGTTCGCGAGGAGCTGGCAGGCATGAACCTCCTCGTCGAGGAATGGGGCGGCAAGTACCAGTGCCAGGAGATAAGCGCCAAGAAGGGCGTAGGCATCAGCGAACTCATGGAGAAGGTGCTCCTCGAAGCCGAGATGCTCGACCTCAAGGCTAACCCTAACCGCAAGGCAACGGGCTCTATCATCGAGTCGTCGCTCGACAAGGGTCGTGGCTACGTGTCGACAGTGCTCGTAAGCAACGGCACACTGCGCGTGGGCGACAACATCATCGCCGGCACATCATGGGGCCGCATCAAGGCCATGTTCAACGAGCGTAACCAGCGCATACAGTCGGCAGGTCCGGCTGAGCCGGCTATCATCCTCGGCTTGAACGGTGCGCCGACAGCCGGCGACTCGTTCCACGTGCTCGACACCGAGCAGGAGACACGCGACATCGCCAACAAGCGCTTGCAGCTGCAGCGCGAGCAGGGCTTGCGCACACAGAAGCGTCTCACCCTCTCGGATATCTCTCACCGCATCGCCCTCGGCTCGTTCAAGGAGCTTAACATCATCGTTAAGGGTGACACCGACGGCTCTATCGAGGCTCTCTCCGACTCGTTCATCAAGATGTCTACAGAGAAGATCAAGGTGGACGTTATCTACAAGGCAGTAGGTCAGATCTCGGAGAGCGACGTAACGCTCGCCGACGCTTCCGACGCTATCATCGTGGGCTTCCAGGTGCGCCCGTCTGCCGCAGCACGCAAGCTGGCTGAGCAGGAAGGCGTAGAAATCAACACCTACTCTGTCATCTACGACGCTATCGACGACGTCAAGTCGGCTATGATCGGTATGCTCGACAAGGTGAAGAAGGAGGTTATCACCGGTCAGGTGGAGGTGCGCGAGGTGTACAAGATCTCGAAGGTGGGCACCGTTGCCGGCTGCTACGTCACAGAAGGCAAGGTACACCGTGGCGACCGTGCCCGCGTCATCCGCGACGGTATCGTGGTACACACCGCCGACATCGCTGCCCTCAAGCGCTACAAGGACGACGTTAAGGAGGTGGCTACCAACTTCGAGTGCGGTATCTCGCTCGTCAACTTCAACGACATACAGCAGGGCGACGTGCTCGAGACCTTCACCGAGATTGAGGTTAAACAGACACTGTAATACAGGAATTAGTTATAATCATAGATATAATGAACTTACTTGAACACATTGTTGCTCGTGCAAAGAGCAACAAGCAACGCATTGTGCTTCCTGAAGCAACAGAGGAGCGCACACTGAAGGCTGCCGACCGCGTCCTCGCTGACGAGTTGGCTGACCTCATCCTCATCGGCAACCCCGACGAGCTGAAGACTCTCGCCGCAAAGTGGGATCTTCACAACATCGACAAGGCTACTGTCGTAGACCCGTTGAACAACCCGAAGGCAGAGGAGTACGCAGAGCTCCTCGCCGAGCTTCGCAAGAAGAAGGGCATGACTATCGAGCAGGCTCGCGAACTCGTGAAGAACCCGCTCTACCTCGGCTGCATGATTATCAAGACCGAGGGTGCTGACGGTCAGATCTCTGGTGCGCTGAGCACCACCGGCGACACTCTCCGCCCTGCGCTGCAGATCATCAAGTGTGCTCCCGGCGTGACCTGCGTGAGCGGTGCTATGCTCATGCTCACCCACGAGCACCAGTACGGCGACGACGGCATCATCGTCATGGGCGACGTAGCCGTTACACCGGTTCCGACAGCAGAGCAGCTGGCACAGATCGCTGTGTGCACAGCGCAGACAGCACGCTCGGTGGCTGGCATCCAGGACCCACGCGTAGCTATGCTGAGCTTCTCTACAAAGGGCTCTGCAAAGCACGAGGTGGTAGACAAGGTGGTTGAGGCTACACGCCTTGCTCACGAGATGGCTCCAGAGCTGAAGCTCGACGGCGAGCTGCAGGCTGACGCAGCCCTCGTTCCGGCTGTTGGCGAGAAGAAGGCTCCGGGTTCTCCTATCGCCGGCCACGCCAACGTTCTCGTTGTGCCGTGCCTCGAGGTGGGCAACATCTCGTACAAGCTCGTTCAGCGCTTGGGCGATGCGCTCGCTATCGGTCCGATCCTTCAGGGCATCGCACGCCCAGTGAACGACCTCTCGCGCGGTTGCTCTGTAGAGGACATCTACTACATGGTAGCTATCACAGCTTGCCAGGCAATGGACGCTAAGTAACAACTCAAAAATCAAAAATCAAAGTAATGAAGATATTGGTTCTTAATTGTGGCAGCTCTTCAATCAAATATAAGCTGTACAATATGGACGACAACTCAGTGCTGGCAGCAGGCGGCGTTGAGCGTATCGGTCTTGATGAGGCATTCATCAAAATCACTCTGCCTAACGGCGAGAAGAAAAAAATCATGCACGACATGCCCGACCACAAGGAAGGTGTCAACTTCGTGTTCCAGTGCTTGCTCGACCCTGAGTTCGGCGCAATCAAGTCGCTCAGCGAGATCGACGCCGTAGGCCATCGCATCGTGCAGGGTGGCGACCTCTTCGAGAAGAGCGTCATCGTCGACAAGTCGGTAGAGGACGGCATCGAGAGCCTCTGCGACCTCGCACCGGTACACAACGCCGGCCACCTGAAGGGCTTACGCGCCGTAGACAAGCTGATGCCGGAGGTGCCGCAGGTGTGCGTGTTCGACAACGCCTTCCACAGCACCATGCCCGACTACGCTTACCTCTACGCCGTGCCTTACGAGCTCTACGAGAAGTATCACGTGCGTCGCTACGGCTTCCACGGCACCAGCCACCGCTACGTATCGCAGCGCGTGTGCGAGTTCCTTGGCCGCGACATCAAGACACAGCGCATCATCACCTGCCACATCGGCAACGGTGCATCGGTGTCAGCCGTTAAGTTCGGCAAGTGCATCGATACCTCTATGGGTCTCACTCCGCTCGCCGGCGTAATGATGGGCAGCCGTTCTGGCGATATTGACCCGTCTGCCGTTACCTTCCTCATGGAGAAACTCGGCAAGAAGCCGCAGGAGATGGCAGACTTCCTCAACAAGGAGAGCGGTGTGCTCGGCATCACAGGCATCTCTTCGGACATGCGCGAGGTAGAGAGCGCTGCTGCTGAGGGCAACGAGCGCGCACAGCTCGCTCTGAAGATGTACAACTACCGCATCAAGAAGTACATCGGCGCTTACGCTGCCGCTATGGGTGGTGTGGACATCATCGTATGGACAGCCGGTGTAGGCGAGAACCAGGTGGGCACTCGCCTTGAGGCTTGCTCGGGTCTTGAGTTCCTCGGCGTAGAGATGGATGCCGAGGCTAACAAGGTGCGCGGCGAAGAGGCTATCATCTCTACTCCAGAGTCTAAGGTAACGGTTTGCGTTATCCCGACCGACGAGGAGCTGATGATTGCTAAGGACACCATGGCACTGCTTCAGAAGTAAGCAGCTGTCTTTTGCCGCGGCGTGTGGCTTCGCAGCCTCAGCTTCGACGGCATAAACAATAAGCATAAACGAAACACACGGGGATACACCTGCATCGCTGTGTGTTTCGTTTTTTTTATCGTAGGCTATCAGTAGGAGGAGGATGTGCCATTCTGTGGGAGAATCTTATCAGCAAGGCACCATTCTATTATAAAATGATATTCAGCAAACATTATAAAAAAATGTTTTGCGAAAATATCTACCATATCTGCCAGTCTCGCTGCAATTCTCTGAATACCAACAATATAAAGACTGACAGATGCGCCCAAAAACGGGAATATCTACCAGTCCATCTACCAGTCTATCTGCCATACCCTCCACCGCAACCGGAACATCATTCCACCGCAACCGGAACATCATTCCCCCACAACCGGAACATCATTCCCCCACAACCGGAACATCATTTTTGCACTACCGGAGCCACCTTCTCTCGCCACAAGCATTAGGCATTAAGGTTGAATACATTGGGAGTATCGTTACAAAACATATTGACAGGGTTAATATGGCGACTAAAAAACTTGGTTTTTCGGATTATTCTCGCTAACTTTGTCATCTAAAATGGTTGCGTTTGTCGCCGACTTGCAAAACCTAAATAAAATCATTTTAAGCAATCAACATTATGAAAAAGACTCTACTCTTATTGGGCTTCGTGCTCGCTACAATAGCAGCCAACGCACAAACCCTCTTTGGCACCTCCTTATCAAACAATACCACGCAGAAGGAGCGCGTGCTGAAGGCTCCAGGCAAGGCTGCGCTGCACAAGCTGAGCGTGCCTAAGGACGAGAAACCCACCTACAACCCCGATGGCGAGGACGAGGCGTACATCATGGCGTACACCGAGAACAACGGCTTCTACGAGAAGCAGTACACCAACGGCAAGGTGACGGTGCGCCAGGACGGCACCACCTACTACTTCAACGGACTCACACCGGGCGGCAACCGCGACTACCGCGGTGCCGAGGAGAGCTGGCTGAAGGGCGAGAAGGTGGGTAACGAGATTGTCATCAAGGCAGGACAGGTGCTCGTGCAGAACAATGCCAAGACACTCTACCTCGAGATTGTACGCGCCGACGAGGATGGCAACGTGACGAGCTTCGAGAAGGAGGCACGCCTCGCCATCGGCGAACAGGGCGAGCTGACAACGCAGAACGGCGACATCTTCGCCATATACGAGGACGCTGAAACGGAGGACGAGGCTGGCTTCTACGGCTTCTTCTACAACCTGAAGCTGCAACCATTGGGCGAGTTCGTGCGCTTCGAATTCCCGAAAGGCGTGAAGCCGCAGACCTACGTGTTCAGCGGCACGGATGCCTACGGCGCGAAGACATCGCGCCTGGTGAAGGTGGCGTTCAGCGACGGCAAGTTCTTCATCAGCGGACTCGCTTCGAAGTCGCCCGAGGAGGTGTACGAGGGCACATACAGCGGCACAACGGCTTCCATCCCGTCGTTCCAGATCGTGAAGGACGCCGACCTCTTCTTCTACCGCATTGCGCCGGTGAGCGTGGACAAGGATATGAACTACGAGTATCTCCGCACCATCAACTTCAACTTCTCTGCCGACCGCAAGCAGCTCACAATGGCTCCTGCCGAGGCTTACCTCTGCGAGACAACCTACGACCTCAAAGAGTTCGTGACGACCGCCACGGGCGTGACGATGAAGTACTACGCCGGCGACCACGCTGCCAAGCCTGCCATGCCGACCAACCTTGATTGGGACGAGCTGAACAAGGCACTCACGTTCAACATACCGACCGAGGACGTGAACGGCGAGTATATCAACGCCGAGAAGCTGAGCTACCGCATCTATGCCGACGGCAAACGCTATACGTTCACCACCGACCTCTACGACCACCTCACGCAGAACATGGACGAGATTCCGTTCGGCTTCACCGACAACTACGACATCGTGAACAACGGCACACTGAAGGTTATCTACTTCCACAACCTACAGGCGAAGAAGCTGCACGTGGAGAGCGTGTACACCGTAGACGGCACGGCAACCACTTCCGACCGCGCACTCTACGACTTCGACCCGACGGGCATCAGCAGCAACACCGCTGACATGAAGGTAGCTGACACGCGCTACTACTCGATAGAGGGTGCGCAGATTGCTACACCTGCCAAGGGTGCCATCGTGCTCAAAGCCGTGACCTATGCCGACGGCAAGCGCAAGGTTACAAAGGAAATAGTGAAATAACATATAAAATGGATATACAGCAATTCAACAATACCAAATGGAGCCGCAACATAATCCTCGTAGACGGCGATTATGTCGACTCCGTAGCCTTCAACCTCTCGGTCAACTTCGAGCGTATGCTCGGCAGACGCATCCCGAAAGCCGACCTCGCACGCTGGATCGACTGCGTGGCACTCGACGGCGGAATGCGCGAGAGCCGCGACAGCGAGGGCGAGACGCAGGTCATCTTCATCCACTCTAAGGAGAAGGCTGCGCTCGAGAACTTCGCACCCGGCAACTACAAGGCAGACCTCAACGCAAAGGCATTCAAGGACCGACTGGGCGAGTTCATCCTCAGCTCCTACCCCGTTGAAGAGGTGGTGAAGCACAACGACTTCTTCCTCGACATCCTCAAGACCGTGGTCAACCACAAGAACGTGCATCGCGTGATGGCTATCCCCAACGCCGAGCACCCCGCGCTCTGGGATGCCCTGCGCCACGCCCTTCGCGACGTAGACGACGAGGAAAAGCGCGTGACGCTCTTCGCCATGCAGCCCCTCGAAGGTGGCAACTTCAAGCAGGAAATCTTAGGCTATTCGCTCATGAACGCCCTCGGAATAAAGGGCAGCGAGCTGTAAAGCGGTGGGCTGGGGTTTGCCTCAGAGTAGTGACTGTTAATAGAAGTAGATAATCAATAAAACCCAAAACTAAGTGGTAAAACATCTATATATCATAGCAGGATGCAATGGAGCTGGCAAGACAACGGCTTCAAACACTATTCTTCCCAAGTCGCTGCTTGTGAAAGAATTTGTAAATGCAGATGAAATAGCAAAAGGATTATCTCCTTTCAACCCAGAAGGCGTAGCAATAGAAGCAGGACGCTTGATGCTTAAACGCATAGAAGAACTGCTAAATGCAGAGGAGTCATTCTCAATAGAAACGACACTGGCAACAAAGTCGTATGTTAACCTTGTAAAAAGGGCACACGAGAAAGGATATGTTGTACACGTATTGTTCTTCTGGCTTGACAGTATAGAATTGGCAAAAATGCGAGTAGCCGACAGAGTGGCAAACGGCGGACACAACATACCGACAGATGTCATTGAGCGACGATACTACTTAGGCATACGAAATCTATTCAGATTGTTTATGAACGAAGTGGATGTTTGGGTTTTGTATGACAACAGCTACAACAAAGGAGAACGAATCGCATTCGGAGGCAAAAATATTCAGACAAAGATAAAAGACGAAATTAAATTCAATAAAATAAAGAATCTATGAGCGAAGCGTATATTGAAGACTTTCTACAGAAAGTAGAAAGCGGATTGCAGGAAGCACAACAGCATATGCTCGAAGAAAAAGCGCTGCACAATAATTCTGTAGTTGTCAGCGACGGCAAAGGTTGTGTATTGGAAATTCCAGCCAAAAAGATTCTGGCACAATCACACTCATAAACAGAAAGGGGCGGCAATATTATCTCTGTATACTTGCTATCCCTCTATCTAAATTTTCAACCCTAAAAAAACAACAAACTAAAAAATAGAAACAATGGGAAAAGTACTTATGATCGGCGCCGGTGGCGTCGCTACAGTTGCAGCGTTCAAGATTGCGCAGAACGCTGACGTTTTCACCGACTTCATGATTGCAAGCCGCACAAAGTCGAAGTGTGACCGCATTGTCGAGGCAATCGGCAACCCCAACATCAAGACCGCTCAGGTGGACGCCGACGATGTGGAGCAGCTCAAGACTCTCTTCAACGACTACAAGCCGGAACTGGTCATCAACCTCGCCCTGCCCTATCAGGACCTCACCATCATGGAGGCTTGTCTGGCTTGCGGATGCTCGTACCTCGACACCGCCAACTACGAGCCGAAGGACGAGGCTCACTTCGAGTACTCTTGGCAGTGGGCTTACAAGAAGCGTTTCGAGGAGGCTGGTCTGACAGCCATTCTCGGCTGCGGCTTCGACCCGGGCGTGACGAGCATCTTCACCGCTTATGCTGCTAAGCACCACTTCGACGAGATTCAGTATCTCGACATCGTAGACTGCAACGCAGGCAACCACCACAAGGCGTTCGCTACTAACTTCAACCCCGAAATCAACATCCGCGAGATCACTCAGAAGGGTCTCTACTGGGAGGACGGCAAATGGGTGGAGACAGCTCCGCTCGAGATTCACAAGCCGCTCACATACCCGGAGGTGGGTCCGAAGGAGAGCTACCTGCTCCACCACGAGGAGATAGAGTCGCTCGTGAAGAACTACCCGACCATCAAGCGCGCTCGCTTCTGGATGACTTTCGGTCAGCAGTATCTCACATACCTCGACTGTATCCAGAACCTCGGCATGTCGCGCATCGACGAGATAACATACGAGGCTCCGCTCGCCGACAACCCTTCGGAAAAGGTGAAGGTGAAGATTGTGCCGCTGCAGTTCCTCAAGGCCGTGCTGCCTAACCCGCAGGACCTCGGCGAGAACTACGACGGACAGACCTCTATCGGCTGCCGCATCCGTGGCATCAAGGACGGCAAGGAGCAGACCTACTACGTCTACAACAACTGCTCGCACGAGGCTGCCTACAAGGAGACCGGTATGCAGGGCGTAAGCTACACAACGGGTGTTCCGGCTATGATCGGCGCAATGATGTTCTTCAAGGGTCTGTGGCGCAAGCCGGGCGTTTGGAACGTAGAGGAGTTCGATCCGGATCCGTTCATGGAGCAGCTCAACAAGCAGGGTCTGCCTTGGCACGAGCTGTTCAATGTAGACATTGAATTATAATTCAAAATTCAAAACTCAAAAAGAAATGGCTAAAGAAGAAATGAACATCGACCAGGCGGGCAAGCTCAAAGCCCTCCAGGCTGCGATGTCAAAGATAGAGAAGGACTTCGGCAAAGGCTCCATCATGAAACTCGGCGACGAGCAGGTGGAGAACGTCGAGGTAATCCCTACCGGTAGCATCGGACTCGACGCCGCACTCGGTGTCGGCGGCTACCCGAAGGGCAGAATTATCGAGATATACGGTCCCGAGTCGTCAGGTAAGACAACGCTTGCCATCCACGCCATCGCCGAGGCACAGAAGGCAGGCGGCATCGCAGCGTTCATCGACGCAGAGCACGCCTTCGACCGCTTCTACGCTGCAAAGCTCGGCGTAGACGTAGACAACCTCTGGATATCGCAGCCCGACAACGGCGAGCAGGCACTCGAGATTGCCGACCAGCTCATACGCTCATCGGCTATCGACATCATCGTTATCGACTCTGTGGCTGCGCTCACTCCGAAGGCGGAGATAGAGGGCGACATGGGCGACAACAAGGTGGGTCTGCAGGCTCGACTCATGTCGCAGGCGCTGCGCAAGCTCACCTCTACAATCTCGAAGACCAAGACTACGTGTATCTTCATCAACCAGTTGCGCGAGAAGATTGGCGTGATGTTCGGCAACCCCGAAACAACAACGGGCGGTAACGCCCTGAAGTTCTACGCTTCGGTGCGCCTCGACATCCGCAAGGTGACGGGCATCAAGGACGGCGACCAAATCATCGGCAACCAGGTGCGCGTGAAGGTGATCAAGAACAAGGTGGCGCCTCCGTTCCGCAAGACCGAGTTCGAGATTATGTTCGGCGAGGGCATCTCAAAGGTTGGTGAGATGGTAGACCTCGGCGTAGAGTACGGCATCATCCAGAAGTCGGGTTCGTGGTACAGCTACAACGGCTCGAAACTGGCGCAGGGTCGCGACGCTACAAAGACTCTGCTGAAGGACAACCCCGAACTCTGCGAGGAGCTCGAAATGCTCATCAAGAAGGCTATCGCCGAGCACCGCGAGGCGTAGCGTCATAGGAGGGTATGGCATCCTGCCATACCCACGCACCCACATTCTTGAAATTGCCTCCCACAGATGGCACGGATGCAATCTCAGGGGGTGCAGCAGTCTCTGCTGCACCAACAAAGCAAACGGTGTCCTTCCACAGAACGCACGGAACGCACAGAATCTTCTTGCAGAGAAGAGCCTCCCACAGATAGCACAGATCAACACAGATGTTTTGTAGGAGGGTATGGCATCCTGCCATACCCACGCACCCACATTTTTGAAATAGCCTCCCACAGATGGCACAGATCAACACAGATGCACCCCCTGGGAGAAATCCGTGGGAGAGCACATCACAGCAAGTAACGACTGACAGAAAGGCTGATAGATACCCCTCTTTTTCGGAGTATCTATCAGCCTTTTTTCTGCTTATAATGTGAGAGTTACGGCGATGCTGACAGATATGGCAGATTTTTTCGCCAAACAATTCAAAACAACATATCTCACCACATCACCATCTCATCATCTCAACACCTCACCATCACTCGGTCTTGATACTCTCCACGGGGTTCTGCGTCGCTACGCGCCACGACTGCGCCACGACCGTTGCAATGACAACGGCAGAGACACCGACAAAACTGAGCGGGAAGAGCCACCAGTGGAGCGGCGTGTGCTCGGCGAAGCTCTGCAGCCACTGCATACTAAGCCACCATCCCACGGGAGCTGCAACGACGAACGACACCACGAGCGGCACGGTGTAGCGCATGGCGAAGAGGCGCACGATAGAACCTACCGACGAACCCATCACCTTGCGTATACCTATCTCCTTGCGGCGATACTCGGTCTCGAACATCGTCTGCGAGAACACACCGATAACGGTGATGATGATGCAGATGATGGCGAAGAACTTCACCTGCGATATGAAGCGGAACTCGTCGATGTAGGTCTGCTGAAGGTCATTGTCGAGGAAGTTCATCTCGTACTTCTGCGACGCGTCGAGACGGTTGAGCACGTCGGTTATGCGACGCTTTGCCTCCACCTTGTCCTGCCCCTTTGCTACGCGCACGAACACCTGGTTGCAGCGGTCGCCCCACTGCTCCATATCCGGTCCGAAGATGATGAACGCCACAGCCACACGACTGTTGTCGTTGCGCATCGACTTCAGCTTGAAGTTGTTGCAGACACCCACGATGAGATAGTTTGACGTAGGTCCCCATTCGTTCTGTCTGCCTATGGAGTCGCCCACGGCGAGCCATTTGTACTGCTGCATGGCAGCCTTGTTGAGCACGTAGGCACCCGTCTTCATGTCAGCCTCGTTGAAGTTGCGACCCTCCAGAATCTTCAGTCCCATAGTTTGCGGATACTCATAGTCGCAGGGCAGCACCTGCAGCGACATCTGATGCTCATTGGCGCCACGTCCCCAGCCCATATACTGATCACCAGAACCGATAGCCTTTTGTGCAAAGCCGACATTCTCTACGAACGGAAGCTTCTTCAGTTCGGTGCGTATTGTCTCGCGCTTCGCCTTTGCCTCATCAGAGAGCCATGCGTAGAACACCTCGTTCTTGTTGAAGCCATAGTCGCAGTTGAAGATATAGCTCGACTGGCTCGACATGACACCTAAATATATAGCGAGCACGAAAGCCACGCAGAACTGCACCGCCATTATCGCCAGGCGCAGCTGTCTGCCGCGCGGCGAGAGTCCGAACGATCCTTTCAGCACCAGAGCCGGGGCGAACGACGTGCTGTAGAACGCCGGCACAACAGCTGCCAACGCTCCCACAACGAGTGCCGACGCAGCCATGACGGCGACAAGCACCCAGTGTGCCGAGAAGCTGATGTCGCCCGAAACGAGCTTCATGCACGCCTCGCTGCGCTGGAACGCCACGACAAGCAGAACGCCGACTATCAAAGCCACAAAAGCGAACAGCACGCTCTCCATTATCATCTTAAGGCGCAGACCGCCTACAGAGGCTCCCATCACACGGCGTGTGTTGATGCCGCGCATACGCATCGGCACCTCGGAGAGCGAGAAGTTGAGCAGATTGAGCAGGGCGATGAACAGCACGAAGACAGAAGCCACGGTGAGCACGTCGACAAGACTGCGGTTGCCCTTGTCCTGCAGTCCGATGCCAGAGAAGTAGATATCGGCCACGGGAGTGATGCGGAAATTCATTTTCACCTCCTTGTCAAACTCCTTCTCGCTTATGTCGTTGGCTTTCATAAATGCGAGCTTTATGGCACGCTCCACCTTTTTAGGGTTTGTGCCATCGGCAAGTCGCAGAAAGATGCAGTAGCTCCACTCGCTCCAGTCGGTCAGTCCGCTCTCGTTATCGCAGATATACAAGCCGTTGGACACAGTGCAGTTGTCGGGCATATCCTCGCTCACGCCCACCACGGTGACGGGTATCGTTCCGCCATCATTGTTGTTTATAGCTTCGAACGTCTTGCCCACAGCATTCGCCGTACCGAACATCTTCTCGGCATTGCTACGGTTAACGATGGCAGTAGCTCCGGTGCCCCATGACTTGCTTGAGCCGGAGATGAGTTTGCCGGTAAAGAACTCAATGCCAGGCTTGCTCATGTACACAACAGGCATGGTTATGGTGCGGTTATTCACCTTAACATCGGTCTGATTGACATACGGACTGTAATAGACAACACTCTTAACCTGCGGAATATCCCTAAGCATAGTGGCGAACGGACGGCATATGCTGCAACCCCAGTTGTCGCCGAACAGATTGCCGTAGATTTCGAGGCGGTACATGTGCTCGTAGTCGTTGAGGTTGTGGTTGTACGTGCGGTTGTATATCACCTGTGTCATGAACAGGTAGAACGTCGCTACAGCCACACTCAAGCCGAAGAGGTTGAGCAGCGTGGCTATGCGGTAGCGGCGGAACATATATAGGAATGTCTTCATTATCGTTTCGTTTTAGTTAAAGAATTCTCTCGCTGCCCTCCACAACCTGACCGTCGAAGAGGTTGATGATGCGGCTTGCCATCTGCGCGTCGTGCTGCGAGTGGGTCACCATTACGATCGTGGTGCCCTCGGCATTGAGCTGTGAGAGCAGTTCCATGACAGCCAGACCGCTCTTCGAGTCGAGATTACCCGTAGGCTCGTCGGCGAGAATCAGCTTCGGCTTGCCCACCACGGCACGAGCTATCGCCACACGCTGCTGCTGACCGCCCGAGAGCTGCTGCGGATAGTGCTTTGCGCGATGGCTCAAGCCCACCTTGCGCAGTATCTCCGTAACACGCTCGCGGCGCTCCTTCGACGGTACGCCCATATAGCGCAGCTGCAGGTCGACATTCTCCTCAACGGTAAGCTCGTCAATGAGGTTGAAGCTCTGGAACACGAAGCCGATGCGTCCGCGACGGTAGCGTGTGCGATCCTTCTCCTTGAGGTTAGCTACGGGTTCGCCGTCGAGCAGATAATCGCCCGAGTCGGGATTATCGAGGAGTCCGAGGATGTTCAGCAGCGTCGACTTGCCACAGCCGCTCGGTCCCATTATGGCGACGAACTCGCCGTCTTCTACATTTATACTAACGCCGTTGAGGGCTACTGTCTCCACTTCTTCCGTGCGGAAGATCTTGGTAAGGTTTTGAGTCTTTATCATAATTTATGCTATTTATTTTTGGGGGGAATAGGCCTCTCTAAGCCTCTTTAGGCCTTTCTAAGCCTTGGGAAAACTAAGCCTTTAAGCCTTTCTAAGCCTTGGGAAATCAATGGTAACCAAGCCCTCCCCGATGGGGAGGGTTGGGAGGGGCTTTTACTTTATCACCAGCACCTCATTATCCTTGAACGCTTCGTATCCGCTGGTGATGACGCGCTCGCCAGGCTCCAGTCCGTCGGTCACCTCGTAGTATTGCGGGTTCTGGCGGGCGATGCTGATGTTGCGGCGGTAAGCCTTGCGTCCCGACTTGTCGAGCACGAATATCCAGTTGCCGCCGGTGGTCTGGAAGAACGTGCCGCGCGGGATGAGCGTGGCCTGCTGCGACTTGCCGAGAGCCAGCTCCACGTAGAAGGTCTGTCCGCTGCGCATCTGCGCCGGGCGTTCGCCGACGAAGACAAAGTCGGTGCGGAACGTTCCGTTGCGCACTTCGGGATATACCTTGCGCACACGCAGGAGGTAGGTCTTGCCGTCGCGACTGAACGAAGCCGAGAGGCCGGGACGCACGCGGTCGATGTAGTGCTCGTCAATCTGCGCCTGCACCTTGAAGTCGGAGAGGTCGTTTATCTGTCCGATGTTCTGTCCGGCAGCGATGTTCTGCCCCAACTCAACGTCGAGCAGTCCGAGTTCGCCGTCGATAGCCGAGCGCACCTCGAGCTTGTTCTTGCGGTCGCGCACTAAGAGTACGTTCTTGCGCATGTTGTCGAGGTTGTCCTCCATCTGCGCCATCTGCACGTGGCGGTAGATGCTGTCCTGCTTCAGTCGCTGCGAGATAAGACTCTGCTTGCGTAGGGCGAGGTTATAGTCCTCACGACTCTGCAGATACACCTCCTTGCTGATGAGGCGCTCCTTGTAGAGGCGTGCGTTCTGTTCGTAGGCGCGGCGCTTGCGGTCGCAGTCGGTGTCGAGTGTCGCCTGCTCGGTACGATTGTTGAGTCGGTCCTGCTGCATCGCCACCTGCGTGTTGCGCAGCAGGTTCTGCTTCTCGGCGAGTTCAGCCTCAGCATTCAGAATCTGAAGGTCGAGGTTACTGTTGCTGAGTCGGAGTATCACGTCTCCCTTTCTGACACGTGTGCCCTCCTCCACAACCTTCTCGCGCACTATGCCACCCTCCTCGGGCGAGATCTGTACCACCTGGATAGGCAGCACCTGTCCGTTGAGACGCACATAGTCGTCGAACTTGCCGCGCGTGACGTCGCTGATGGTGATGTCTGTGGCGTCTATGGTCATCGTACTGGCAGTTGTGCCGAGTACTATCCACACGAGGAGCGCAGCGAGTGCGGCAGCCGCAGCGATATACCATGCGTAGCGGCGGAGGAATGATTTCTTTTCTATTTGTCGGTCCATGATGGTTCTCCTTTATAATATGCTAATAATCTTTTGTTGTACATCATTGTGAGTTGGCTCTGCAGCAGTCTGACCCTCGACTGCAGGAGCGTGACAGCCGCCGTGCGCACGTCGATAGACGACGCCATGCCCTCCTCGAACTTGCGTGTGGTGAGGTAGGCAGCTAAGCTGTCAGCCTCAACCTGATTCTGCATCTTCTGCACCTCCTTGGTGCTGTTCTCCACGTCGGCGACAGCTTCGGCAATAATGCGCTGCAGTTCGGAGCGCTCGTAGTTGAGCGATTCGCGTGCTCTATCAAGAGCTATGCGGCGCGAGCGAACGGATGAGACAGAGCCGAGTCGGTTGAAGATAGGGATGCTCAGCGAGAGAGTCACGTATTCGCCGGCATTATTCTTGAACTGCTGACCGAACGGTGCGTGTCCACCCACGTCCATATTACGATAGAACGAGGTGGAGACACCGCCGGAGAGAGAGAGCTTTGGTAGGAATGCACCACGAGCAGCGCGTAGGGCGTAGCGGGCTGCAGCCACGTTGCACACAGCCTGCGCTATGCGCGGATTGGTTGTGAGCGCCACATTATATATATTATAGGCATTATCGGTAGGCAGAAGCGAGGCATCTACCGCAGGCTTTTCCACAACGAGCGTGTCGGCAATGGGGAAGTTCATCTGCTGCTTCAGCGCGAGCAGTGCCTTCGTGGTCTGACTCTGCATGTGTGTCAGCTCGTAGTCGTCGGCAGCTAATGTGGCTCGCATCTGCGCCACATCGGCTTCGCTCTTCTGCCCCACCTCAGCCATCACCTCGGTCTGGTGGAGCAGCGCACGACTCTCGTCGCGTTTGCGGCTGGTGTGCTCCACGGCACCCTCGCAGTAGAGCAGATCCATGCACGCCTTGTACACCCTCAGACGCACAGCATCTTTCTCTGCCTGCAACGCCGAGCGCCCCATAGCCACATTGGCGCGAGCCATGCGCAGTTCGTTGTAGCGCTGAAGTCCGTCGAAGACGACGAGCGACGCCTGCAAGCCGTAGCCGTTATAGAAGGTGTTGACATCGGTGTAGGTGTTGGTCTCGGGGTCGATAGCGCGTCCGAAGTTCATCTGTGCGCCCACCGAGCCGTACACTTCGGGCAGGAAGGCACCGATGGCACGTGTGCGTTCAGTGCGACTTACGTCGAGGTCGTACTGCTGCAGGCGCACCGCGTGACTGTGCTCGGCGGCGTACTCCATGCAACGCTCTACGCTCCATGGTTCGGCAGCCTGAGCCGACAGGGCGGCGAGCAGGGCGAATAGGGTTATGAATGGTCGGTTCATTGTATCTGTTTGCTTTATTTCTACGACAAAATTACGCCATTAAGCAGGCAACGGGAAGTGTTTGGTGCGGAAAAACGGCGGTTGTATGATAATCATACAGCAGAGTGTATGAAAATGATACACATGTGTCAGTGGCTTGCACTTTTTTTTGTACTTTTGCATTAGAAACATAAAGTGCTTAATATGAGCAACTATTACAACACGATACTCATCGTCGACGACAACCCGGCGATACTCACCGCTTTGAAGATTTGCCTTGCAGGGGTGTTCACGCGCATCGTGACACTCAGCAGTACGGACCGGCTCGTAGCCACTATGAGCGAGGAGCAGGTTGACGTGGTGCTGCTCGACATGAACTTCTCATTAGGCGTGAACACGGGGCAGGACGGACTGTTCTGGCTGCGCACGCTGAAGAAGCTGCATCCCGACACGCCGGTGGTACTGATGACGGCGTATGCCGACGTGCAGTTGGCGGTAAAGGGACTGAAGAACGGGGCTGCCGACTTCGTGACGAAGCCGTGGGACAACGACGAACTGGTGCGCACGCTGCGCGACGCGGTGGAGAAGAGTCGCGAGGTGGTGACGCTCGACAAGCTCGAACAGCAGCATGTGCATCGCGTGGTAGAACAGTGCCACGGCAATATGAGCAAGGCAGCGGAACTGTTAGGAATAACAAGACAGACGCTGTATAGGAAGTTGAGGTGAGGTTGAGAGTTGATGTTGTAATGGTGAGGTGGTGACAATAGTGAGAAATCTCAACATCACAACACCTCAACATCATATCTCAACACCTCAACATCATATCTCAACACCTCAACATCACAACATCACAACATGGCACCATATATAATTGCCCTTCTCACCGCACTCCTCGTAGTGCTCTTCGTACTTGAGTGGCGCCACCAGCGTCGCCTCTCCACTCGCGTGCACCTCATGCGCGAGGCACTGCACAACCGCGACTTCATGTTCCGCCTGCCTACGGACAGCATCATGCCCGGCGAGCGCGAACTGCAGAAGATGCTCAACGAGATGGGCGGAGAGATAAACCAACTGATGGCGCGCAGTGAGGTGGAGTCGTGGCAGCGGCTGACACGCGTGTTGACGAACGAGATAATGAACGCCGTGACACCGATACAGAGCATCACGCAGGCGTACATAGGCAGCAATATGGTGAAGGGAACGCCGCTCGAAGATGGTATCCAGGCGATATACGACACGAGTCGCAGTCTGTCGGCGTTCGTGGAGAGCTACCGCAAGATGACGCAGCTGCAGACGGTGAACCTCGAGGAGATAGACCTGCAACGACTCGTTACCAATCTGCAAACGCTCTACCCCAACCTCACATGGCACGTAGACCTCGCCAACGTACAGACGCTGCGTGCCGACGCAAGCATGATGCACCAGGTGCTTACCAACATCGTGAAGAATGCAGCGGAGGCTGGCGCACAAAACATAGACATCTGCGCACGCCGCACCGACCAGTGCACGCAGCTGCGCATCAGCAACGACGGCACGCCGATAGCGGCGGAGGTGGCGCGCGAGGTGTTCGTGCCGTTCTTCACCACGAAGCGCACGGGGTCGGGCATCGGGCTATCGCTCTCGCGCCAGATGATGATGGCGCAGGGCGGCAACCTCGCTCTCGCCGAACGCGCACAAGCAGGATACCACACCACGTTCGTCGTAACGCTGTAGCGAATGGGATACATATGGGAGAACATCAATATTTCCACAGAATGCACGGAAACTTCTTGAAGAGGAGGGCCTCCCACATATTGCACAGATTTTCACGGATTAGGAGGGTATGGCATCCTGCCATACCCACGCAACCACTAACGCAACCTAACTTCTGTGACTTCTGTGGATTCCGTGGGAGAACATGCGCAACCAACATCTGTGTCAATCAGTGAGATCTGTGGGAGAACATCAATATTCCCACAGAATGCACAGAACACACAGAAACTTTCTTGCTGGAAAGAGCATCCCACAGAACGCACGGATTTTCACGAAGACAGCTTCAGGGGGTGCAGCTGTCTCAGCTGCACCAATAAACAAAATGGTGCTATTAACAAGGATGGTGCACTTCTTGCTCTGGCAAGCGGCAAAGCCGAGCGGAGACAAGTGCATCCCCTAAAAGATGGCAGCGTGGGTATGGCAAGGATGCCATACCCTCCTAAAAAACAAACAAAAGTTCTCGAATGAAAAAGATTAGTTTCACAAGCGACATATTACCAATGAAGGATATCCTCTACCGCCTCGCGCTACGCATCACGCTGAGCCGCGAGGAGGCAGAGGACATCGTGCAGGACACGCTCATACGTGTCTGGAACCGTCGCGACTCGTGGGATACCATCGAGAACATCGAGGCGTTCGCACTCACCGTCTGCCGCAACATGTCACTCGACCGACTGCGGCTGCACGAGAACCAGAATGCGTCGCTCGACGACACGCCTGTGGAGAGCAACCCCACGGCGACGGCTAACCCCTACGAGCGCACCGTGCAGCGCGAGAAAGTGCAGATTGTGCGGCAGCTCATTGATGCTCTGCCCGAGAAGCAGCGCGCATGTATGCAGCTGCGCGACATGGAGGGCAAGACGCACAAGGAGATTGCAGCGGTGCTCGGAATCACGGAGGAGCAAGTGAGGGTGAACATCTTCCGCGCACGACAAACCATCAAGCAGCAGTTTGAACGTTACGAGAACTACGGACTGAATTAAATGCGTGCCGTGCCCTAAGAACCTCCCACAGATGCACGGAACGCACAGAAGTTTTGTAGGAGGGTATGGCATCCTGCCATACCCACGCAACCACATTCTTGAAATAACCTCCCACAGATGGCACGGATCAACACTGATATTTAGGTCGGTGCAGCAGAGACTGCTGCACCCCCTGCAAGAACTTCTGTGTATTCCGCGTGTTCTGTGGGAGAATACTGCGCACCCTAAACATCTGTGAAAATTTGAAATCCGTGAGAGAACAATCATAACACAAAAAGGTCTGCCTCCCGCAAGGGAAGCAGACCTTTTATTTATTTGGTCTTTATCGTAATGTCTACGAATGTCGTAAGCTCTCGCGCTGAAGCGTGAAGAGCTTACGCCGTGAGACCCATACTTGCGTATGGATTAGAGCTGAGGACCAGCAGCAACGAGAGCCTTACCAGCCTCGTTGTTTGTGTACTTAGCGAAGTTCTTGATGAAGCGAGCAGCGAGGTCCTTAGCCTTCTCCTCCCACTGAGCAGCCTCAGCGTAAGTGTCGCGCGGATCAAGAATCTCAGTAGCTACACCAGGAAGCTCTGTCGGAACCTTGAAGTCGAACATCGGGATCTGCTTTGTAGGAGCCTTGTCGATGTCACCGCTGAGGATAGCGTCGATGATACCGCGTGTGTCGCGGATAGAGATACGCTTGCCTGTGCCGTTCCAACCAGTGTTTACGAGGTAAGCCTTAGCGTTGTTCTTCTCCATCTTCTTAACGAGCTCCTGAGCGTACTTAGTTGGGTGCAACTCGAGGAATGCCTGACCGAAGCAAGCAGAGAATGTCGGAGTCGGCTCTGTGATGCCGCGCTCTGTACCTGCCAACTTAGCTGTGAAGCCAGAGAGGAAGTAGTACTGAGTCTGTGCCGGTGTCAGGATAGATACTGGAGGCAGTACGCCGAATGCGTCAGCTGAGAGGAAGATAACCTGCTTAGCAGCTGGTGCAGAAGAACCCGGCTGGATGTTATTGATGTGGAAGATCGGGTAAGAAACACGTGTGTTCTCAGTAACGCTCTTGTCAGCGAAGTCGATCTTGCCGTCAGCAGCAACAGTTACGTTCTCGAGGAGAGCATCGCGGCGGATAGCGTTGTAGATGTCCGGCTCTGACTCCTTGTCGAGGTTGATAACCTTAGCGTAGCAGCCACCCTCGAAGTTGAACACGCCGTTGTCGTCCCATCCGTGCTCGTCGTCACCGATGAGGAGACGCTTCGGGTCGGTAGACAGAGTAGTCTTACCAGTACCAGAGAGACCGAAGAAGATAGCTGTGTTCTGACCGTTCTTGTCGCAGTTAGCTGAGCAGTGCATAGAAGCGATGCCCTTCAACGGGAGGTAGTAGTTCATCATAGAGAACATACCCTTCTTCATCTCACCGCCGTACCATGTGTTGATGATAACCTGCTCGCGGCTTGTTGTGTTGAATGCTACACAAGTCTCAGAGTGGAGGCCGAGCTCCTTGTAGTCAGCAACCTTTGCCTTAGAAGCGTTGTATACAACAAAGTCAGGCTCGAACTGCTCGAGTTCCTCTGCTGTCGGACGGATGAACATGTTTGTTACGAAGTGAGCCTGCCAAGCAACCTCAACGATGAAACGAACAGCCATACGTGTATCCTTGTTAGCACCGCAGAAACCGTCTACTACATAGAGGTTCTTGTTGCAGAGCTCTTCCTTAGCGATAGCCTTAACCTTGTGCCAAACTTCCTCAGACATCGGGTGGTTATCGTTCTTGTACTCCTCTGAAGTCCACCATACAGTGTCCTTAGAGTTCTCGTCCATTACGATGTACTTGTCCTTAGGAGAACGACCGGTGTAGATACCTGTCATAACGTTTACTGCACCAAGCTCTGTCTGCTGGCCTACCTCGAAGCCCTCAAGACCTGCCTTTGTCTCCTCTGCGAACAACTGCTCGTAAGAAGGATTGTGAGCGATTACTGTAGAACCAGTAATGCCGTACTGTGTCAAATCTAACTTTGCCATTTTTAAAAAATAATTATTTAGATGTGAATTGAATTATCCTTTAATTTCCACCGCAAAGGTATTAAAAATCTTCAATAAACCCATGTTTCACACGTACAAAATTTGCATCGCATTATCTTATTTTTGTTAAATAATCAGAAATTGCGGCGTACGCGTGGCGTATTGCAATACGTAGTTTGCAATTAAGCCCTGTATCGAAGGCGTTCTATGAGATAATATTCGTAACTTTGCACTCAACTTCCTACATTATATATAATCTACAAGCAACAGGTTGTGTATAATGTGATATGACAGCGAATAAAAATACAACGAAACAATGACAATAGAACAGCAGATTATCAACGCTGCCCAGGCGGCAGTGAAAGAGCTTTACGGTCAGGAAGTGGCAGAGAAGATGGTGCAGCTTCAGAAGACCAAGAAGGAGTTTGAGGGCAACCTCACGCTCGTAGTGTTCCCGTTCCTTAAGATTTCGCGCAAGAAGCCCGACGAGACGGCGCGCGAGATTGGCGAGTATATCAAGCAGAACTGCGAGGCTATCGCCGACTTCAACGCTGTGGGCGGTTTCCTCAACCTCGTCATCGACAAGAAGGCGTGGCTCGCGCTGCTCAACGAGATGAACCTGAACGAGAAGTTCGGCGAGAAACCCGTCACTGAGGCTTCGCCACTGGTGATGATCGAGTACTCGTCGCCCAACACCAACAAACCGCTCCACCTCGGACACGTGCGCAACAACCTGCTCGGCTGGTCGCTGGCGCAGATCATGGAGGCTAACGGCAACCGCGTGGTGAAGACCAACATCGTGAACGACCGCGGCATCCACATCTGCAAGTCGATGCTGGCTTGGCAGAAGTTCGGCAACGGCGAAACACCTGAGACTTCGGGCAAGAAAGGCGACCACCTCATCGGCGACTACTACGTGGCGTTCGACAAGCACTACCGTGCTGAGGTGGCTGAGCTGAAGGCTAAATACGTGGCTGAGGGCATGGACGAGGAGCAGGCTGAGAAGAAGGCGAAGGAAGAGTCGCCGCTCATCAAGGAGGCTCACGAGATGCTCGTGAAGTGGGAGCAGAACGACCCTGAGGTGCGCGCGCTCTGGAAGAAGATGAACGACTGGGTATATGCTGGCTTCGACGAGACATATAAGGCACTCGGCGTGGGCTTCGACAAGATATACTACGAGTCGAACACCTACCTCGTAGGCAAGAAGAAGGTGGAAGAGGGATTGGCTAAGGGTCTGTTCTTCCGCAAGGACGACAACTCGGTATGGGCTGACCTCACCAACGAGGGTCTCGACCAGAAGCTGCTGCTGCGCAGCGATGGCACCAGCGTGTACATGACTCAGGACATCGGCACAGCCGAGATGCGCTTCAACGACTTCCCAATCGACAAGATGATTTACGTCGTGGGCAACGAGCAGAACTACCACTTCCAGGTGCTCTCTATCCTACTCGACCGCCTCGGCTTCAAGTGGGGCAAGGAGCTCGTACACTTCTCTTACGGTATGGTGGAGCTGCCTAACGGCAAGATGAAGAGTCGCGAGGGTACGGTGGTAGATGCCGACGACTTGATTGCAGCTATGGTGGCTGACGCCAAGCAGACAAGCGAGGAGCTGGGCAAGTTCAAGGACATGAGCGAGGAGGAACGCAACGAGATAGCACGCATCGTGGGTCTCGGCGCGCTGAAGTACTTCATCCTCAAGGTTGACGCTCGCAAGAACATGCTCTTCAACCCGGAGGAGTCGATCGACTTCAACGGCAACACCGGTCCGTTCATACAGTACACATACGCACGTATCCGCTCTATCCTGCGTAAGGCTCAGGCTGAGGGCATCAACATCCCGGCTACTCTCGCCGACACAATGCCGCTCAACGAGAAGGAGATTGAGCTTATACAGAAGCTCAACGAGTTCGGTGCGGCTGTGGAGCAGGCTGGCAAGGACTACTCTCCGAGCGGCATCGCCAACTACTGCTACGAGCTGACAAAGGCGTTCAACCAGTTCTACCACGACTACTCTATCCTCGGTGCCGACACCGAAGAGGAGAAGGTGGTACGCCTCGTTCTCGCACAGAACGTTGGCAAGACGCTGAAGAACGGCATGGCGCTGCTCGGCATCGAGGTGCCGGAGCGCATGTAAAGCAAAAGAAAAGCCATCCGCGTCGGTCGGTGCGGATGTCTGCGTCGGTCGATGCGGATGTCTGCGTCGGTCGATGCGGATGACACACATAGCACAAACACAAATAAAAAAGCCACGCTTCCCATCGAGAAGCGTGGCTTTTTCGTAGGAGGGTATGGCATCCTGCCATACCCACGCAATTAGCATGTTTAAAGAGTATCGCTAACCAGTGGCAGCGTGATACATAACGCCAACCAGTGGCAGCGTGATACATAACGCCAACCAATGGCAGCGTGATACATAACACTAACCAGTGGCAGCGTGGGTATGGCAGGATGCCATACCCTCCTATATTACTTCACGACAACCTTGCGTGCTGTGCCGTCAGACATTCGAACGATGTTCACACCCTTCTGCGGAGCAGCGAGCTGTGTGCCGTCTACTGCGTAGCGAGCTACCTCTACGGCAGCAGCGTTTGCAGCGGCATCGTTGATGGCTGTAGATGTAGCCTCGTGGATGAGCTGCAACTCAGACGGACCACTGTACCAGTTGTACTCGAGGTTGAGGAAGAGCGACTTGTGGTTGTTCACTGCCACTACGCGCTGATAGATGTTCTTCTTAGCATAGTCGGCTGGCAATGTGACACTTGCCTTAGCATCCACCAAACCAGGCTGACACTCGATGCAAGTAGCGAAGGCATCACCCTTCTTCAGCTGCTGTGTCACCTTGAGGTTGTCGATGTAAAGCACGCTCGGTCCGTCGGTTGCGTAGATAACAATCTTCGCGTCCTCGTAACCCTTGCTGAACTCGCACTCTACGTTCTTCCAAGTCTTCTTGTCAAGCTCGAAGTGCTTACGCTCCACCTCCTCGTACAGACCCGTTTCGGGGTTGAACGCAACGATGGCAGCGATGGCGTTCACCTGATACTCCGGATAGTTGTGCTCCTTGTCGAGGTCGTCAGATGCGTAGTCGCCCCAGAGCGAGACATTCAGCTTCACGCTGCTGTCGGCAGAGAAGTTGAGCACAGGAGTCTCAATCTTTGCATAGCGCTTAAGGTCCTCACCAGTCTCAGTATCCTGAACATTTTTTACAACGTCATAGAAGTAGTTCCATCCGTCGACCATTGCATATCCTCCTGTGAGCGGTGCCCAATAGGTAGCAAAGTAGCCACTAAGGTTTGTACCCTTAGGATAGCCTTTGGCTTGAGTCTGAATATCCTTAGGTTCGTTGCCCGGAGTCCAGTCCATCTTTGAACCACCTGCGTCGGTGACGTTGTTGAAGTCCTCGTCGATAAGTGTGAACTCACCGTCGTTCTCAGCGATGCGGTCCTCGTACACATAATAATTGTAGAAGAGTGCGTTTGGAATCTTTTCCCATGTAGCGGTGTAGCTACCGTCAGCAGCTATCTCCACGTCGTCTGGTGTGGGCGACTGCAGTTCGTTGAGCACCACGTAGCGCGAAGGCTGCGACTTGCTTGTGCCGTCAGAAGCCGTCACGTTGTAACGATAGATTACGCCTGGTACGATATTGCGCACGGTGCAAATAGTATCGGTGGTCTCGAGGTCGGTAACAACCTGCTCACCAATATTACCCTCTTCGTCCGATTTATACACATTGACATAATACTTTGTTGCACCTTCCACCTTGTTCCAGCGTGGGCGGAAACTTGTACCAGTGTAGAAGAGGTGGCGCAGCACGTTAGGCGAGCCAACGGCTGTCTTCTCGTAGTAGACCTTAAAGTCGTCGAGCAGCACATTCACGCCGTCCTCCTCGCGGAAGATGACGCGTGTGGCAGCCTTACCCTTCTCAAAGCGCAGCGTGAACTCCTTCCACTCGCTCGTCATGCCCTTCACGTTGCCATACTCCGTATAGACAGGGGTCTTCGGGTCGGTAACGTCCTGTGTGGTATAACCCAAACCAGCATAATCCGGTGCGTTGTTGATAAGACGTGCGCGGAACGACACGAAGTAGATGCCGTTGTCGGCAGATGCGTCGAACACTGGAGTGTTGAAGTGAGCTGCATAGTAGTCGTCTGCGCGTGTGTTGTTGAAGTAGATCATGCCACCGGCTGGGTAGACCTGGTACGATCCCCATCCTGATGTCTGCGTATAGTCTGGGTTCACACATGAGTAGAAGATGTCGTTAGACGGCATACCAGTGCATGTGTTGATGTTGAAAGAGAGGTCGGGGTTGCTCTCCGAGCCTGAAGTCATCTTCGAGAAGTCCTCGCTGAGGATGATCATCTGTTGGGCATTTGCCTTTGCCGCTTCCTGCACGGTCTGCGCATTAGCGGTCTGCGTTGCTACTGCCGTCGGAGCGGCGAGCAGGACAGCAAGAGCTGCTGTCAAGCAATGAGTTTTGTTCATGTTCTATTTATTTATGGAGTTGTTATTCTGTTCAGTATCTGCTTGCGCAAGCGTCGTGCTGGTATCCACGATGCTGCCCAGCCTATCAGTATCACGGTGATGAAGACAACAAGCACATCCCAATAGTGAACGCTTACGGGGTAGGCGTTGACGATGAATGTGCCCGAGCTCTCGCCCATCTTCACGAAGCCGAACGCCTGCTGCAGTCCGCAAAGTGCCAGTCCTAAGCCGATGCCGATAAGTGCGCCGACAGCCGATATGATGCGACCCTCATAGAGGAAGATGCTCTGTATCTGACGGTCGTTGGCTCCGAGGTTGTGCAGCGTGTTGATGTCGTTCTTCTTGTCGATGATGAGCATCGAGAGCGAGGAGATGATGTTGAAGCACGCCACGATGAGTATGAACGTGAGGAACACGTAGGCGAGTATCTTCTCTATCTGCATGATGCGGAACGTGTCCGCCTGCTGCTCGAAACGGTCGAGCACACGGAACTTCTCGCCTGCCGCCGCCTTTATCTCCTTCTTCGCCGCGCCGAGGTCGGTGCCGGGCTTCAGCCGCAGCTGCAGCGATGAGAGCATACCGTCCTGATCGAACAGCTGGCGTGCGAAGTAGATTGACGTGATGATGCGGTCGCGGTCGTACTTGTTCTGGTTCACAGCGTAGACAACGCCTGGCGAGAGCAGCGAGTCGACCACGAAGCCGTCGGTCGGCGTGTCGAGGTCGGTGAGCTGTCCACGGCGCACGGGGGCATAAATTTTCAGATAGTCTGCCCAACGAGCGCCGAGCCCCAAGTCCTGCGCGAGGCGTATGCCTGGCACACCGAAGTAGAGGTTGGCAACACGCAGCGTAAAGTCGCCGTCGCCATAGAGAATATCGCTGATATTGGTGAGCTGGTCGAAGTTCTCGTCCACGCCCATCACGGTCACCATGCGTTGGCGGTCGCCGTAGACGGCTATCGCCTGGTCCTCCACCACGTCGGTAGCCACGTCCACGAAGTCGAGATGACGTATTCGGTCGAGCTCCGGCGCGTCGGCGTTGATGGTCTTGCCTTTCACCGGCACCACCTCTATCTGCGGGTCGAAGTTGGTGAAGAGCGATGCCACGAGGTCGTGAAAGCCGTTGAACACGCTCAGCACAATCACCAGTGCCATCGTGCCCACCGCTACGCCTGCCACAGATATGAAGCTGATGACATTGATGGCGCCCACGCTCTTCTTCGAGAACATGTAGCGGCGTGCTACGTAGAATGAAAAGTTTCGTTTCATGATTTTATGTGTTGTTATGGTGAAGTGTTGAGGGGTTGAGATGGTGATGTGTTGAGATGTTGAGATGTTGACATTAGTTTATAGCTAAATGACAAATCTCACCACGTCACCACCTCAACATCTCACCACACCAACATCTCACCACACCAACCTTATTTTTTCAACAGTTCATCAATACGTTCGATGTAGTCGAGCGAGTCGTCTACGAAGAAGCGCAACTCGGGAATGATGCGTAGCTGGTTGCGCACGCGTGTGCCCAACTCGTAGCGGATAGACTTCTCGTTGGCAGCCACGTTCTTCAGCAGTTCGTCCGACTTCTCCGAGGGGAAGATGCTGAGATAGGCGGTGCAGATGCTGAGGTCGGGCGACACACGACAGCGTGTAACGCTGACCATTACGCCGTGCATGGCGCGGGTCTGGCTCTGGAATATGAGGCTTAGCTCCTTCTGCAGGAGACGTGCTATACGGTTTTGTCTTGTTTCTTGCATAGTTCTTTTTGTCTGTATTATGTTAATTATCCTACTCTTTTTCTGTTATTTATCCAATTTATGCAAAGTTACTGTAAATATAATAATGTACAAAAGTTTTTTAGTTTTTTTGTGTATTATAGGAGGGTATGGCATCTGCCATACCCACGCAGCCACCCACAACAGAGATAAAGAAGCAAGAAGGCGTAAGGATAGCAGAGAGGAAGACGGCGTGGGTATGGCAGGATGCCATACCCTCCTAAACAAGAAGCGCCAGAACTCGAACAAGTTCTGGCGCCTTACTGTATGCCGTAAGCGTGCTTAGAGCACAATCTTCTTCACGAATGTCTGCTTGCCCTTGGTCAAGCGCACGATGTACATGCCTGGCTTGAGGTTGGTGTTCGCTACAGCCTTGCCGTCCACGGTGTAGACGCTGATCTTGCCGTCGAAGTTCAGTGCGTCGATGTAGCCGTTGAGGAAGGTGATGGCTGGTGTCTCCACGTTGTTGATGTCGCGGATGGCAGTCTCTGTGGGCTGCATCTCCTTGATAGGCACCTCTACCACGTTCTCAACGTACTTCGAGTTGCGATCAATGACGAAGGCGATGAGCTTCAGGTTCTTGTAGCTCTGAATGTTATTAGGCAGGTTCAGTTCAATGGTGTGGCTGAACGCGTCGCCGCTGTTTATCTGCTTCGGGAACACGTCGCTGATGCCCTCGTTTGTTTCGTAACCCAAGCGAGCCACGTGCTGAAGGTCTAACGCAACAAGTCCGCCCTTCTTCTCCCAGCCGTAGTACGACTTCACCGAACCGGCATAACCGTTCTTCTGCTTGTAGCCCTTCACGTCGTTCTCTATAACGGCGAAAGCCAAGCCGTAGTTGGCGTTGGGCTGCTCGCGGTTGAACTTCATAACTGCCGTTGCGGTCACCGTCGAGTGGTTGTCGTCGGTGAAGTTGGCGATAGCGTCGATACCAAGCACAGAGCCGCTGTTGATGAATGCCTTCACATAGAGTTCGTTTTTATCTTCAGGGTTAAGATTGTTTATACGACGACGGTCGTAAGAACCTCTCGGGAAGCCATTGCCTGCGCTGTATGCATATGAAGGACACTCCAACTCGGTAGGTGTGCCGCTGAAACAATGCTTCGCCATAGCCACAAACTGTCCTGGGAACTTGGTGTGGTTCTGCGAAATCTCCTCGATACCGCGCACGCACCACGAACACTTAAGACCTGTGTACTCTTCCATATATACACGCTTTACGTCCTGCACATTGGCTGTGACGATAGTAGATGTGTATGTGTTGTTGGCAGCATAAGCATCCTCCTCGCCGTTCACCTTCACAAGGCGCACCTTCAAGTTCTCGCTACCCTTGAAGTCGGGAGCGTTGCAGGTGATGGCGAACTCGTCCTCGGCACGCGCAGCGACGGTCTGCTCGATGTCGGCATACTGTTCTGCGTCGTTGCCGATGGTGTAGCCGATGCGTAGCGATGTTATCTTTGCAGCTGCGAAGTTGAGCAGCTTGCCCTTTATCTCGTAGGTGCTACCCACGTTTGTCACCACCTTTTTCACGCCACAGATAGCCACATCAACTGGTAGCTCTGTGCCTTCTACGCGCATTTGCAGAGCAAGTGCGGGTGCATTGTCGGGAGTCTGTTTGGTATTGTCTGTCCATCCTTTGCCGAAGTCGGTGAAGTTGCCGCCTTCGCAGTATTCATCCGTAACACCCACGACGTTGATGTCGCTTGTGTACTCATAGCCCAAGTAGAACGGTTCGCCAGTGATGGTGTATGCCTCGTCGAAGAACACTGAGTTGAGACCCTTGTTGCCCATGTCCGCCATCTTCTCCGTAGCATACGCACCGTTGAGGTCTTCTGCCACGAACGCCTTCACGGTCTCAGCCTTGTCGGTGAGCGAGAAGCGCATACCGGTCACCTTCAGACCCTTGTACATCTGTGCCACTTCTGCAGGAATGTATATGGCAGCCTTGCCCTGACGTGTGCCGATGCTACCATACGGAAGGTCGGCTGCCGTCTTTCCGGCGTATCCCCAGTAGGTATATTTTGCGTTAGCCGCTGTCACAGCGAACAGCAGCATAAGCAATAGTGAGGTTATCTTCTTCATAACTTTTTCGGTTTTTTAATTAGTACTGGTTTTGTCTTGATTGATTAGAACATTACCTTCTTCACGAAGCTCTGCTTGCCGTTGGTACCACGCACGATGTACATACCACGAGCGAGCGAAGCGTTCTTCACGAGCTGTCCGCCTACAGTGTACACCTGCAGCTTGCCGTTGAAGCCGTCTGCCACGATGCTGCCGTTACGCAGACTGAGGTCGGGTGCCGGTGTAGAGGTGATGTCGGCGATAGATGTCTCGCCAGCCTCAAGCACGGGCACCTCTACGGCGTTCTCCACGTAGCCGTGGTCGCCACGGTTGATGAGGAATGCCACTACCTTAATATTTTTGCGGTTCTGCACGTTCGACGGAACGTTGAGCACGGTGTTGTGGTTGTAGATAGTAGTGCTGTACACATCGTTCACGGGGATGCTGTTCTCGATGCCGCCTACGATGCCGAAACCAGCACGAGCCACATGGTTGAGCGTTACGGTGGCCATCGACGGCTTGTTCTCCCATCCGTCAAGCTCGCCAAATTTGCCATTTGCATAGCCGTTGTTCTGCTGATAGCCGGTCACGCCGTCCTCGATGATGGCGTATGCTATGCCGAAGCTGCAGTTGGTCATATCCTTCACGAACTGCACATTGGTGTTCACATTGATGTGTGTATAGTCGCCTGCCACGTAGTTAGCCTGGGTCTCGATGCCGGCAATGGCTGGACACTTCTCAAGGATGGCATCCATGTACTGGTATGTTGTAGAGGGAACGGGGTCGAACGTAGCGCGGCGGTCGAGTGCTGCCTGCGGATATACGCCCCAGTTAGCATATTCGTACGACGGACAGCGCAGTTCCGACGGTGTGCCATCGTAGGCGTGCTTGGCGATAGCGATGAAGTTGTCGGGGTACTTCTCCTTGCACTTCTCGATAGAGACGATGCCGCGCGGACAGTTGCCGCAATAGATGCCGGTAGCCTCCTCCATGAGCACGCGCTTTGTGGTGGCGATAGATGTCATCAGCACGTTGCACTCCGCTGCGTCGTTGGCTGGGTTCGCATCCTCATCAACCACAACGCGCACCTTCAGCTTGTGTGTGCCCTTGGTCTTGATGCCGGGGTGAGTGAAGCTGAACACGTTCTCGCTGCGGTCGCCGAGTGTCTCCTCGAAGTCTACGAACTGCTCCTCGCCGCCGTCCACGCTGTAGCCGATGCGGTAGCTGTAGAGCTTCGTAGCCGAGAGATTCACCACCTTAGCCGAAACGTTGAACGGCTCGTTCTCCTTTGTAGCGATGTCGCGCAAGCCCATCACGCTGAGGTCTACGGGCAGGTTGTCTGCCTCGATGCGTGCTGTGAGCGAGAGTGCGTTGGCTCCATTTGCGGCGTTGTCAACCCATCCGTTGCCGAAGTCGGTATAGTTAGAGTAGGCTGTCTTGTTGGCTACGTAACCGATACATGCGTCCAGTCCGCTCACTTCGTAGCCGATGTAGAAGCCTTCGCCGGTGATGGTATATGCTGCGTCGAACTTTACTATGTTGTTACCCTTGTTTGCCTTGTCGCTCACTTTCTGTGCGAACGGCGCTGCGTTGAGGTCGGTAGTAGCGAACACGCTCAGCTTGCTTGCCTGGGCAGCTAAGCCGACACGCACGCCTGTGAGCTGACAGCCCTTGTACAGCTGCGCCACCTCAGCAGGGACATAAATGGCAGCCTTGCCGTAGGCTGAGGAGCCATAAGCGCCTACGATGTCCTTGTCGCAATAGCCCCAATAGGCGAACTTTGCGTTTGCTGCTGTCGCAACGAGCAACAGCATGAGCAGTAGTGTAGTGATTTTCTTCATATTACGGATGTTTATAGTTATTTCTTCAGGATGTGTATTGCTATTCTTTACGGATGTTTATAGCTCTCTCGATGCGCAACAAAATTACTACTAATTTTAGAAAAAACGATGTTTTTTATATGTATTCTTTTGACATTTCGCAAATTTATAGTACTTTTGGCAGTACAGATGCAATTAATGCTGATTTGTATAACCTAAATATATACTAAGATAACAGTTACTATGGAAAAGAAGATAACGCAAGAAAACTTTGAAGATACTTATGTCGACAGTATCGAATTGGAGCGCATAGACAAGTTCGTGTGCGACGAGATGGCGCGACAAATTCACCGCTATATCAAGGCGATGAAGGGTTCGAAGGCTATCATGCTGAAGTTTGAGGAGCAGTTGGCTACACTCACCGTGCCCGAGAAGGAGAAGGCTATCGCCCGCTACATCGACCTGAACCGCAAGGTGATATCGGGTCTCGATTTCAAGGTGGTGCTCGCACGTGCCATGGCTAACTACTCCGACACGTTCGCCTACCTCGTGGAGTTGGTGAACAACAAGCGCAAGATGGTGTTCTACCTCAACCGCATACGCGAGAAGTACGAGCAGTATCACGAGGTGTACGAAGAGAACGGCAAGTTCGGCATCAAGGATCATCAGGGCAACGTGCTCGTGCCTGCTCACTACGACTTCCTCCGCACACCGTATGTCTACGTCGACGACCTCCGCTCGCTGCCGGTCATTGCGCAGCGCGACGGCAAGATGGGCTTGGTGATGCCCGACGGCAAGGAGACCGTGGTGCTCGACTTCATATACGACGACATCGAGCTGCGCGACGAACCGCCATACTTCGAAGCGTACGCAGGAGAGGAAAAGACATTGTTTGACCTTTAATTAGTTATGGACCAACTTTACATGCGCCGCTGCCTCCAGCTCGCAGCCAACGGGCGCCAGAACGCCAAGCCCAACCCAATGGTGGGTGCTGTTATAGTAGCTGCGGACGGACGCATCATCGGCGAAGGCTACCACGTGCGCTGCGGCGAAGGACATGCCGAGGTGAACGCGTTCGCATCGGTGCGCCCCGAGGACGAGGTGCTGCTCAGCGAAGCTACGATATACGTCAGTCTGGAGCCGTGCTCCCACTACGGCAAGACGCCGCCATGCGCTGACCTTATTATAAAGAAAGGTGTGCGCCGCTGCGTCGTGGGCTGCGTCGACCCATTCGCAGCCGTGCAGGGTCGTGGCATACAGAAGCTGCGTGATGCCGGCATCGAGGTGACGGTGGGTGTGCTCGAAGAGGAGTGTCGCGAACTGAACCGCCGCTTCATCACGTTCAACGAAAAACGCAGACCGTACATCATACTGAAGTGGGCGCAGACCGCCAACGCCTTTCTCGACGACAACGGCGTGGCGTGCGCCATATCCACACCGTTCACAAAGACGCTTGTTCACAAACTGCGCGCTGAGAACGATGCCATTCTCGTGGGACGCATCACCAACGAACGTGAACAGCCGCGCCTCGACGTGCGCCACTGGGCGGGCAAGGCACCGCGCCGCATAGTGATCGACCGCCGTCAGCCTGCCTTCGAGGGTTTGGACTTCTCGAAGCCAGTCATTCCGCAACTGCTCGAATGGCTGCACCGGGAGAAGTGCCAGTCGCTCATCGTGGAGGGCGGAGCACGCACGCTGCAGTCGTTCATCGACGCTGATGCGTGGGACGAAATACGCGTGGAGACGGCTCCGTTCTGCGTTAGTGGTGGCACCGCGGCTCCTAAACTGCCCACCAACGTGCGCCTTGTGAGCCACAAGGTGTACGACCATAACACTATCGCCACATTCCACCGCCAATGAACGAAGAACTCTCCATAGAACTCTGCCACCTCACCGTTGGCTACTCAAAAAAGGGGGTGCAGTTGTCTCAAGTGCACCAACAAAGCAATGAAGCCCAGCGGTTGGTGCAGTTGAGACAACTGCACCCCCTTGGTGCGTGCTGCGTAGCTTCCGACCTCAACGCTACGGCTCAGCCCGGCACACTCACTTGCCTCATCGGCCATAACGGCACGGGCAAGTCGACGCTGCTGCGCACCATAGCACGCCTGCAACCGTCGATTGACGGCAGTGTATTGATAGGCGACAACGATATCAGCACACTGAAGCCTATCCACCTCTCGCGTATGCTCTCCATCGTGCTCACCTCGCGCCCCGACGTGCGCAACATGACCGTCGAGGAACTCGTGGCACTCGGACGCGCCCCCTACACTGGCTTCTGGGGCCGTCTCTCCGCTGACGACCGCCGCATCGTGCGCCACTCTATCGAGAGCGTGGGCATAACAGCTATGGCTGAACGCCGCGTGTGCACCCTCAGCGACGGCGAGATGCAGAAGGTGATGATAGCGAAGTCGCTTGCACAACAGACACCTGTAATACTGCTCGACGAGCCTACAGCCTTTCTCGACTTCCCTGGCAAGATTGACTTGATGTTGCTATTGCAACGTCTTGCCCACGAGGAGCGCAAAACAATTATTCTTTCTACACACGACCTTGAGACTGCCCTGCAGACTGCCGACCGCTTATGGCTGCTCGCCGACGGTGCATTACACGACGGCACGCCGCACGAGCTGGCAGACCAAGGCTTCATTGACGATTATATTGGTCGGAAGAGCGTCAAGTTCGACAAGCAAACGCTCAGCATACAGATTCTATAGGGGTGCATATCCAGGGGGTGCACTTGTCTCAAGTGCACCAACAAAGCAAAAAGTACACCTGTATCAAGTGCACCAACAAAGCAAAAAAGTGCACCTGTCTCAAGTACACCAACAAAACAAAAAAGTGCACTTGTCCTAACTGCACCAACAAAGCAAAAAACTGCACCAACATAAAAATAAGTGCACCTTTGCTATGTTGGTGCACTTGAGACAAGTGCACCCCCTATTTTACTTTTTTACTCTTTTACCTTTTTACTTTTCTACGCCGTATGCTGGCGTGTACCCATACGAGCCTCAACCACATTCACCACATAGTCGCCAAGTTTCTCGCACTCCGACACGATGTCCATATACATTGTGCCGATGGCGTAAGTGTACTTGTGGTCGTTGATGTCGTTGATGTTCTGCGAGCGGAGCTGGTTGCGGTAGTTGTTTATCTCGTTCTCCACGTTGAAAGAGCGGTTGATGTCGAGCGAGTCGCGACGGCCGGTGAGCATCACGTTCATCTGTGTGAGCGCATCGTCGGTGAGCTCCAACATCTGGTGCAGATGCTCGTACTGCTTCTCGGTGAAGTCTTCCTTGCCCTTGAGTTTGCGGCTGAGTGTGCGTGCCACGTTGTAGCATGAGTCGCCGATTGACTCTATCTCCGAAATCTCGCGGAGCATGGCGCGTATCTTCGCCTTGGTGTCGTCAGATAGGTGTGCATCACTGACGTTGTTGAGGTAGTTGGCAATCTCTATCTCCATATTGTCCGAGATACTCTCGTACTTCTCAATGCGTGTATAGAGTTTGTTGAACTTCGCCTCGTCCTTCACGCCGAGCAGTTCGCGTACCATACCGAACATGCGCTGTATGCGTTCAGCGAACGACTGTATCTCCTTCTGTGCCTCAAGCACCGAGAGCTCCGGTGTCTTCATGATTGAAGTGCCACCGATATAGCGCAGACGGAAGTCGTCCTCGTCCTTGCGGTTAGAAGGTTTGATGACGTAGCACACGAAACGTTCCATCTGCGGGATGAACCAGATAAGCACGGCTGTGTTGCATACGTTGAACGTAGTGTGGAAAGCAGCGAGCACTACCGAGAGGCGTGCTGCGTCGATATGGTCGGCATGTGGGTTGACACCTACGAAGCTGCACACCATGTCGATGAACGGATAGAAACCGCAGAGCACCCATAACACACCGAACACGTTGAACGTGAGATGGGCGAAGGCAGCGCGACGTGCCTGTGTGTTGGCACCCATGGCTGCGATGTTGGAGGTGATGGTGGTGCCGATGTTCTCACCAAGCACAAGCGCAATGCCCATGTAGATGGGTAGCACGCCCGACGAACAGAGCACCATGGTGATAGCCATGAGGGCTGCCGACGACTGCATACAGAACGTCAGTATGGTGCCAAGACCGAGGAACGAGAATATGGTGAGATAGCTCTCCTTATCGAAGGAAGCGAAGAAGTCAATCACTGCTTGGTTATGGCTGAGGTCCATCTCCTTACCCGTTGCACCGAGCGTAGAGATAGCGAAGAACATGAATGCCACACCGAAGAGGAAGTCGCCGATATAACGGTGGCGCTTGCTGTAGATAAGCAGCAGGGCGATGAAGAACGCGGGGAACACGAGGTTCGCCATGTTGAAAGAGAAGCCAAGCGTCATAATCCACGCCGTGAACGTAGTGCCGATATTGGCACCCATAATAACAGAGATGGCTTGAGCAAGGGTTAGCAGTCCGGCGTTGACAAACGAAACGGTCATCACCGTGGTAGCCGTAGACGACTGTACCGAGGCTGTTACAAACATACCGGTCAGCAGTCCGGTGAAACGGTTGGTGGTCATTGCGCCAAGAATATGGCGGAGCTGTGAGCCTGCCATCTTCTGCAGAGCCTCGCTCATCACCTTCATACCGTAGATGAGGAGCGCCAATGAACCGATGATCTTAAAAATAATCCAAATCGACATATTATTTTAATATAATTTATGTGGCATTTATGCGCGTTGTGTCGAAAAAACAGAGTACCTTTGTTATTGGCAAGTACTTAATAGGTAGTTCAAAGCCTCTTTTGATAGATTTCTATGTAAAACCCTTAAAAGCTTTAGCCAAATGAAACAGATGATACAAATCCGTTGCAAAAATAATAAAAAAACTTTGAAAGTAGCAACAGGAAGTACACTTTCTGACATTTTTTCTCAGCTTGATGTGCAGATGCCTTACCCTCCGGTGAGCGCAAAGGTGAACAACAAGGTCGAAGGACTGCATTATCGTGTGTACAACCCGAAGGACATCGAGTATTTGGACGTAACGTCGTCGTCGGGCATCCGCGCCTATACACGCACGCTCTTCTTCGTACTCTGCAAGGCGGTGCACAAGCTGTTTCCGGAGAGCAACGTCGTCATCGACATACCCGTGAGCAACGGCTACTACTGCGACCTGCGCTTGGGTCGCCCCGTTACCACGGCTGACGTAGACAAGATACGCCGCGAGATGCAGAGCCTCGTCGACCGCCGTCTGAAGATACGTCGCCACCAGGTACCTACCGACGAGGCGATACGCCTCTTCGAGGGGCTCGGCTATAAGTCAAAGGCGATGCTGCTGCGCACTACGGGTAAGCTCTACACTACATATTATGATATAGAGGGCTTCGTCGACTACTTCTACGGCACGATGCTCATCAACACGGCGCAGCTCACACTCTTCGGTGTAGAGAAGTACTACGACGGTCTGCTGCTGCGCATACCCTCGCGCGAGGACCCGACGCAGCTCGGAGCGTTAGTGCGTCAGGACAAGATGTTCGATATCTTCCAGGAGCATCACCGCTGGCAGAACCTGCTTGGCATGTCTACCGTAGGCACGTTCAACGAGGCTGTGAGCCAGGGGCACACCATCGATATCATCAATCTGTCGGAGGCATTGCAGGAGAAGAAGATCGCGAAGATTGCGGAGAACATCGCACACGAGTCGCGTGTGAAGATGGTGCTCATCGCTGGTCCGTCGTCGTCGGGCAAGACCACGACGTGCAAGCGTCTCTCCATACAGCTGCTCTGCAACGGTGTCCGCCCCGTGCCTATCTCGCTCGACGACTACTTCGTCGACCGCGACAAGACTCCGCTCGACGCTCAGGGCGACTACGACTACGAGTCGCTCTACGCGCTCAACCTCGAACTGTTCAACAAACAGCTGCTGCAGCTCTTCGCCGGCGAGGAGGTGGAGTTGCCGCGTTACAACTTTCAGACCGGTCGCAGCGAAATGAGTGGCAAGCTGATGCGCATGGAGCCGAACGACGTGCTCGTGGTGGAGGGCATCCACGCGCTCAACCCCGAACTGACGGCGCAGATCGACGAGAAACTGAAGTATCGTGTGTACGCCTCGGCACTCACCACCATACTGCTCGACGAGCACAACTACATCCCTACCACCGACAACCGTCTGCTCCGCCGCATCGTGCGCGACTATAAGTATCGTGGTTGTTCGGCTCGCGACACCATACGCCGTTGGCCCAGTGTGCGTGCCGGCGAAAACAAGTGGATATTCCCTTATCAGGAGAACGCCGACACCATGTTCAACACGGCGATGATATACGAATTAGCTGCCATCAAGACACAAGCAGAACCGCTGCTCGAACAAGTGCCGGAGAACTGCGAGGAGTATGCCGAAGCTTATCGCTTGCGCAAGTTCCTCAGTTACTTCAACGCCATCGACCACTCCGTGCTCCCACCGACCTCGCTCCTGAGAGAGTTCCTCGGAGGCAGCTCGTTCACGTACTAAAGCCCCTCCCCACCCTCCCCGTCGGGGAGTGAGCGCAGACTGAACGTGGATATTATTACACACCCTCTACCCCCTCCCCGATGGGGAGGGACGGGGAGGGCTTCATTTTTTGATTAACACACCCTCTACCCCCTCCCCGACGGGGAGGGACGGGGAGGGGCTAATTTATATACAAAATGAAAAAAATCTTCCTATCACTCCTCGTGTGCATCGTGGCGCTCACTGCCTCTGCACAAGTAGCTCGTCCGAAGCTCGTTGTCGGTCTTGTTATCGACCAGATGCGTTGGGACTACATGTATTATTACTACGACAAGTTCGGCGAAGGCGGCATGAAGCGCCTCATGGCTGAAGGCTTCTCGTGCGACAACCAGATGCTCAACTACGTGCCTACCATCACCGGCGTAGGACACTCCTCTATCTACACAGGCGCCGTGCCTGCTGCCAACGGCATCCCCGGCAACGACTTCTATCTCGACGGTAAGCGCATCTACTGCACCGATGACCCCACAGTGAAGGGCGTGGGCACCGACTCAAAGGCTGGCAACATGTCGCCGAAAAACCTGCTCGGCACCACCATCGGCGATATGCTGCGCTGCGCTACCGACTTCCGCTCGAAGGTTATCGGCATCGCACTGAAGGACCGCGCCTCCATACTGCCTGCCGGACACTCTGCCAACGCTGCCTACTGGTACGACAAGTCGGTGGCTGGCTTCATCACAAGTTCCTACTACATGGAGAAGCTGCCCGACTGGGTGAAGAAGTTCAACCGCGAAGCGGGCATTAAGAAAGGCTACGACCCGAAGTCGGGTGCCGACGGCGTAACGCTCACATTCAACATGGCGGAGGCTGCGCTGAAGAACGAGCAGCTGGGCAAGGGCGAAACACCCGACATGCTCTGCATCAGCATCTCGTCTACCGATGCCATCAGCCACAAGACGGGCACATGGCTCTCGCCTGGTAAGGAGAACGAAGAGGTGTTCCTCACGCTCGACCGCGACATGAAGAAGTTCCTCGAAGCACTCGACGCACAGGTGGGCAAGGGCAACTATCTGCTGTTCCTCACCGCTGACCACGGCGGAAGCCACAACCCGAACACGCTGAAGGAGCACAAGCTGCCTGGTGGCGGTTGCGACATGGGCGCAAAGATGCGCGACCTAAACGAGAAGCTGAAGGCAGAGTTCGGACTCGACATCAAGTATGCCAAGGATGTTATCGGCGAGGGCCTGTATCTCGACCACGAACTGTTAGCGCAGAACAAGCTCTGCCTTGAGAAGGTGAAGGCTGCGGCTATACGCATACTGAAGACCGACCCCGACCTGCAGTGGGTCATCGACTACGAGAAGGCGGCTTATGCGTCGGTTCCGCAGTGGGTTCGCGAGCGCATCATCAACGGCTACTACCATGGCCGTTCGGGCGACATCATCCTCATGCCGCGCATCAACTACTTCGAGTGGCCCGTAGCTAAGGACTTCCTCGGCTCGTCGCACGGCACATGGACTCCGGCTGACACACACATTCCGCTCATCTTCATGGGTTGGAACATCAAGCCCGGATATACCAATCGCCAGACTCACATGGACGACACCGCACCTACTGTATGCTCGCTGTTGCACATACAGATGCCGGATGCGTGCACCGGCAACCCGATAGTAGAGGTTACGGACAAGTAAACCGGCGTATAAACACACTAAAAGTGGCACTTGTACTGGGTACAGGTGCCACTTTTCTTTTATACTAATAAATATGTAAAGTCCGAACTACTCAGCGTACTCGTTGAAGCACGGGGTTGTAGCGAGCACGGCTTGCACGTCTTCGACAGTGCCTTCAAACGGTCCGCTGTGCTCGAGCTTGCGTGTACACATAGCAGCAGCGAAGCGTCCCGACTCTTCTACGTCCATGCCTTGCGCACGACACCACAGATAGCCTGCCGAATAGGTGTCGCCGCAGCCCGTAGCATCCACTATCTCCTTCGGCTCGTAAGCCGGTATCTCGTGGAACTCGCCGTCGACAAGGATGATGGAACCGTAGCTGCCGAGCGTCACGCACACCTCCTTCACACCCCACTCCGCTAAGCGGAGGGCTGCCATACGTGGGTTGCGCAGTCCGGTGATGACCTCCATCTCGTGCTCGTTCACCTTGATGATATCGGTGTTTGCGAGTATCTCGCGCTTGTCAGCCCAGTCGATAGCGAACACCTGCTGATTGCGCACCTCACGCAGATAGCCCTGCGCGTCGATGGATATCTTGCCCTTTGTAGAGAGATACTTCACAAGCTCTGGCGAGATATCATCGTTGAGCAGTGTGCCGAGGTGATAGACACGTGCGTCTACGCTCTTCATCTCCTCGATGGTGAACGGGTCGGCACGTTCGAGCACACGCTGTGTGCGGTCGTTCTGGTTCTCGCCATACTTGTTCTCAAAGTAAACGGTGTGGCGACTGGGGTATGTGAGCACGTCGATGCCCACGTTGCGCATGTCGTCAACGGCTTTCATCTCGCCCTCGCCCAACTTTGTCACAAGCTGGAACGACACGTTGTCGGGCAGATGGTTGATAGCATAAGAGAAGTAAAAAGACGTGCCGCCTGCCATATATACTGTCTGGCGTGGGGTGATAATTTTGTCTTTTGTGATGTGTCCTATGCAACAAATATCTTTCATACTTATATGTTTTTATTTTATTATGCTTATATCGTCAAGCCACACGTTGTTCGCGCCCTTCTGAAGCTGCACGACGCGCAGCAACATACCGCTGAGCGAGTAGATGCCTACCTGCTGCGCCTGCTGCATGTGCAGCGTTACCCACTGCTTGCCGGCTGCCTTCATGGGGAGAGAGGTGTGGAGGTCGGTTGTGGCAGTAATGCCGTCGACCGGAGCATCGGGCAGGTCGGCAACAACGTTGCCAAACTTTGTCCAGAAGCCCGTAGCACGATATGCAGCCTCGCTCGAAGCCGGCACGTGCAGCGTAACGTTCTGCGGACGGCACTGTGCGAAGGGATAGCTGTCGGTGTTGCTGCCTTCGGGCGGTGTCATCGCGTAGCAGTAGATGTCGGTAAGGTACTGGCAGCCACAGAATGCGTTGTCGCCAAGTGTTTCGATGCTTGCCGGCAGTGTAATCTGCTTGAGCATCGGACAGTTGCGGAAGCACTCGCTGTCGATATGGCGCAGCGTAGAGGGCAGCTGCAGGTGCTCAAGACTGATGCAGCCCATGAAGAGCATTGCACGCAGACGCTCGATGTTCAGCTCGAGCGTGAGCGATGTAATTAACGGATTGCCCACGAACGGCGACATGCCGTCGGTGTTGTCGAAGCCACGCACGGTGTATTCGAGCCCCTCGTAGTTGATGGTGGCTGGAATGGTTATTGCGCCACGGTACATCTCGCCACTCGGGAAGGTGACCTCGGCGAAGTTGCCGTCGCCGTCATATATGGCTTTATAGTCGACACCGCCATAGGTGAAACGCTGTGGCAGTGCGGGCAGGTCGTCAACGAAGCGTGCGAACATGCTCCACTTGCTGCTCTGCTGGAACGCGCCAGCCAAGCCTTGCTGCACGTGTACGGTGACCTTGCTCGGGGTGTTCAGTCCTTCAAACGCATCGGCAGCAACGCAGTCGGGCGACGACGGATGAGCATAGATGTCGGTGAGTGCCTGGCAGCCGCTGAACAGCTTGCTGCCGGTAGCCTGCAAGCATACGGGCAGCGAAATGGAGCGCAGCACGTAGCAGTTCTTGAACGTCTCGCTGCCTATCTGCTTCAACGAGCGTGGCAGAACGCAGCTGGTGAGTCGGCTGAAGTCTTTGAACGTAGCACCGAACAAGCCTTGCGGTGTTGTGGCGTTTTCGAGGTTCAGCTGCTGCAGCGACTGCAACGAAGAGAGGTACTGCAGGTCGGTGTTGTTCAGAGTGCCTGTTATGGTGAGTGCCTCCACTGCATCGGCATCAGCCACAGCCTTCTGCATAGCAGTCTCCAACTGTCCTGCCTTCTCCACGTCTACGCTGCACTGAGCCACGAGCTCTGCTGCCGTGTAGCCTTTCGCCTTGATGTAGAGCGTGTCGGAGGTGAGCACCACGGCATCGGCGGTGTGAGCCTCGAACGCCCCACCTGCGAGTCGCAGCATGTCGATGCTCTTCTCAACAGAGCCATTGAAGTCCACATTATATATATATGATGAGCCGAGCAACGGCTTTCCGTTGAACGTCTTATTGTCTGGGTTGCTGCTGTTGATGGTGACGTTCTTCGTGTCGCTCACCACCTCTACCACGGGCACCTTGCGCTCGTAGGCTTCTACAATCACTTCCTTGCCCAACGCATTGAGCACTGGCAGCCACTTCGCCGAGCCGTCTGTGCACGCCACGAGCTGCAGATAGTCGCCCTTGACAGCGTTATTGGCAGCTGCGAACTCGAAGTCGAGACTCTGCGTACTGCCTCCGTTCATCTGCACCTGCTTGCTGCCCAACGCCTCAACCACAGAGCCGTCGGCGTGGCACAGGTTCCACTGCATCTTGCCTTGCCATGTGGTGAGTGCAGAAAGGTCCGAGAGGTGTACGCTCTGCTTCTCGCCTGCCTTCAGCGTGGTGAGCGTGGTGTAGAAACCCTCGTACTTGCCTTGGCAGTCGAGCTGGAGCGGTGCGCAGTTCTCTGCCTTGAGCGGAGTGATGCCTATCACTGCCTGCTGCTTGTTGGCGAACTCGAACGAGCGGTCGGTGGATGTTATAGCCGAGATGGCGAAGTAGCCGTTGCCGCTACCGTTCCATCCGAAGTTGAAGTGGAAGAGATTGTCGCGGTAGCCGTCGAGCACGAAGCCGTGTGCGCCGCGTCCCTGTATCGACTCGCCGGTGTAGATGACCGGGCGGTTGCTGTCAATCTCCTTGCGCATCATGCGGTCCCACGTAGCGGCATCGTAGTCGCTGGCGGTGAGCAGACGCGCTGTCGAGCCATAGCGGAAGTACTGCGCAAGAGCCTGCGGCACTAATGTCTGGCGTGCACCACTGCTCTCGGCTGCGTAGTACATCTCCACCGATATGCCCAAATGGCGCATGAGCAGAGCCACAGCGGTGGCTTGCGTGTCGTTGAACTTCTCGTAGCTCATCGGCATGTTCGCCCAGTCGTAGTGGGTCTCGCCGAATTTGGCTGTCATCACCGAGTCCATCCAGATGTGTGTCTTGCTGCCGTAGCCTACGTCAGGCCACTGATGATAGCGCATAACGATAGCCATCGCTGTCGCTGCGCATCCTGTGGGGTACGCCTGTGGTGTCATGCGGTTGAACGGATCCCATTGTCCCCATGCTGCGGTCTGCAGCTGACGCTCGCCTTTGTAGAGGGCGGAGCGTGCTGGGGCGTTGGATGCTGATGTGGTGGGCACGGCTCCGAGTGCTGCGTATTGCGCTGCGTAGCCTTCGAGCAGGTCGGCAAGTCCGTCGGGGATAGCATTGCCTACAAGAGCGTGGTCGGTGTAGCCGAGGATGCGCTGCATACGCTCGTCGCCCGACACTACGAGCAATCGGTTATTGTCCTCGTTGGCGAACAGATAGTAAGCATCTGTAGCCTCTTGAGTAGCACTGGCAGCACGCTTAAGCAGCTTGCGACCGCACTTACTGTTGACACGTAAAGCACAGACCTTGGCGTTGTTGTCCTTCGACTGAAAGAAATCGGCTGCCACTTTCTGTGCGTCAGCAAAGGTTCGCTTCTGTGCCAGACCAGGGAGAGCCACAGATAACAAAACAAAAATTGTTGTTAATAGTTGAGTTCGCATAAATTGTATTTTGAAAGTTGTCATGTCGTAGACTGATTTCATACGGCAATATGTATGAAAAGATGCGATAATTATCGCTTGCAAAGTTAGACAAAACTTTTGAAAATCAGCCGTTTTTTATGCGTTTATTAAAAAAGAACTTGCCACACGACACCTCCAAGAGGGTCGTGTGGCAAGCCAATCATTAGTATGTTATGAAAAATTTAAGAGAGTCAAAGGCTTCACAGCCTCGAACTTTTGGTGTTTTAACTAAACATGATTTTATTGAGAAAGCATAGAAATTTCGTTGTTACCTTTACTTGAGCATGGAGATATCGTGCTGCTCCATCTGCTGCGGCACAGCCTCCATGGCAGCCTTTTTCATCGAGTCGAGGTGGGCAGAATCGTTCAGCGCAACCGACACGCCCTGCACTGGGCGCGAAGAGTAGCTGCCTGGCATTGCGGTGTTGCCCGCATCGTGGCTCTGGAACGAGAACTGGGCTGCCTGCGTCAGCGTGAGCACGATAGCCACCATTGCTGCTGCCTTGAAGAGCGGCGCGAAACGCTGGCTGATATGTATCGGCTGCGCCTTCACCTTTATCTCCTGTGGCTCGTCAATCATGGACATGATACGCTCGTCGAAGTCGTCGCCGAGGCGGTCGGTCTTCGTTTCGGTCTGCTCGTAGTTGAAGAGCGGACGGTACTTGGCGAGTTCCTCCGGCACGCATATCTGACTGAAGAACGAGCGCAGTATCTGCTCTTCCTCAAGCGAGGTCTCGCCATTCCAGTAGCGTTCCAGAAGTTGGTTTATATATTTATAGTCCATATTATTCGTTATTATTGAGGGTGTATGTTTGGGTGTTTCTATATTGACGACGAACGAAAAGGGGAAATGTTACAAGCAAACTCCACTTTTTGCATCCTTTAACACATCTTCTGCTCTACATATCTTCATCTTCTCCGTCTCGTATCGACCGATGCGGATGTCTGCACCGACCGATGCGGATGTCTGCGCCGACCGATGCGGATGTCTGCGCCGACCGACGCGGATGTCTGCACCGACCGACGCGGATGGCATGAGTTGATGTTTTGCACCCCCTAAGCAACTGCACCCCTCAAGCAAGAACACAAAAAAGGGGTGCAGTTGTATAAACTGCACCCCTAACTACTTATATTAATTAACGATTTGCGTATGCATCCAAGCCTGCGTTGAGGAAGTCCATGTATTCAGAGATGTCCTCGTCGTAAGAGCGGCTGCCGGTGAGCGGCTTGCCCTCGTTGTCGATGAGGATGTACATCGGCTGGGTGTTGGAACCGAACTTGTAGCGCTGGAGGTAGCTCCACTTATCGCCTACGGTGCGCAGTGTGCGCTTTGAGCCGTCGGTGTCGGTCACCTCAATCTGCTCTGGCAGCGGTGTCTTATCGTCTACGAAGAGCGAGATGAGCACGTACTTCTGGTTGAGCAGGTCAGCCACCTTGGCATCTGTCCATACCGCAGCCTCCATCTTACGACAGTTGACACAACCGAAGCCTGTGAAGTCGACCATTACCGGTTTGCCCTCAAGGCGTGCGGCTGCCATACCTGCCTCGTAGTCGGTGAAGCGTGGGTGCACCTCGTTCTTATAGAGGTTGAAGTCCTGGGTGTTCATAGGCGGTGCGAAGGCTGATACTGCCTTCAGCGGAGCACCCCACAGACCAGGAATCATATAGAACGCGAATGCGAGCGAAGCCAGTGCGAGGAAGAACTGCGGCACATTGGTGCGGCGTCCCTCGTCGTCGTGCGGGAAGTTGAACAGTCCGAGCAGATAGAGACCGAGCAGCGTGAAGAGTGCAATCCAGAGGGCGAGGAATGTCTCGCGGTCGAGGATGTGCCAGCCGTAAGCGAGGTCGGCTACCGAGAGGAACTTCAGGGCGAATGCCAACTCTACGAAGCCGAGTGTCACCTTCAGCACGTTCATCCAACCGCCCGACTTAGGTGCCGACTTGAGCAGTGTCGGGAACATGGCGAACAGCGCGAACGGCACTGCTAAGGCGATAGCGAAGCCGAGCATACCGATTGTCGGTGCTACGATGCTGCCCTCAGAGGCTACGGCTACGAGGAGGAAGCCGATGATTGGACCGGTGCACGAGAAGCTCACGAGCGAGAGTGTGAACGCCATGAGGAAGATGCTGAGCAAGCCGCTTGTCTCCTCCGACTTCTGGTCCATCTTGTTACTCCATGACGACGGCAGTGTTATCTCGAATGCTCCGAAGAACGAAGCGGCGAACACTACGAGCATCAGGCAGAACGCTATGTTGAAGACGGCGTTGGTAGAGAGCGCGTTGAGCGCACTCGCGCCGAAGAGCATCGAGACAACGAGTCCGAGTGCGACGTAGATAACTACGATAGACACACCGTAGATGATGGCCTCACGGATTGCCTTCTTGCGACTCTTGTTGCGCTTGAGGAAGAAGCTGACGGTCATCGGGATGATAGGCCATACGCATGGTGTGAAGAGGGCAACGAGTCCGCCCACGATACCTGCGAGGAAGATGTAGAAGAGCGAGTTGCTTACGGGCTGGTCGTAGTCGTTAAGCTCGTCGATGACTGGTGTCCAGAGCTTCTTCACCTCTGCGGTGTCGAGTGCTGCGGGGGCTGCTGCGGCTGCGCTGTCTGTGGCTGCTACGGCTGCTGTGTCGGTGATAGCGACTGCCTCTTCCTTTGCCTCATCTTCCTTAGCAGCCTCGCCGTCTACGGCTGGCGACTTGCCCTGCTTGTGCAGTTCCACCTGTGTGGGCGGCATACACATTTCTTCGTTGCACGCGCCAAACTCGAGGTAGCACTTGATTGAGTATGTAGGTTTGGTGAACTTCACCTTCTGTACGAACTGCACCGAGTGCTCGAAGTAGCGCAGCTTCATGCCGAACATCGGATCCATCTCCGATATCTCCTTGCCGCGCGGTGTGAGTTTGCCAACAAGCTCTACGCCGTCTTTCTTGTCTACATGGAACGATGCCTCGATAGGACCATCGCTGCCGAGATTAGTGGAATAGACATGCCATCCCTTCTGAATTTTACCACTGAAGACAATCTCGCCCTCTGCGGTGTTGCCCGTCTTAAGCTGCGCTGTGAACTTAACCGGGTCTTGCATCTGTGCGCTGCAGAACATTGCAACGAGCAACAGAAGCATCATCGTCATCGATTTCTTCATAAAATAATGATTTCTGAATGTTGTTGAATAAATGGTACTCCCACCGGGAATCGAACCCGGATCAAAGGTTTAGGAAACCTCCGTTCTATCCATTTAACTATGGGAGCGGCATTGGGTTTCGCATTTAGGTCGGCACACGAAACATTAACACCTTATAATATATGCACAATATAGGCGTGCAAATTTATTTATTTTTTTCTAAACAGGAAAATAAAACACCTTACTTTTATGTTTTATTATTACTCGTCCGCTTGTCCACTAATCCATTCGTACAATTTCTTATAGAACGGGTGTGCAGTCATCGTGGCAGCCGATCCAAGTATGATGAGCTTCATGCGGGCACGGGTGATGGCTACATTCATGCGACGCAGGTCGCGCAGGAAACCGATCTCCTTGCCGTCGTTGTTGCGTACGAGCGATATGACGATTATGTCGCGCTCCTGTCCTTGGAAACCGTCGACGGTGTTCACGCTGATGGCGCGGCGATACGGGCGGAAGAATTCGCTCTGCCGTATCATTTTATGCAGCAGCTGCACCTGCGCACGATAAGGCGATATGATACCCACGTCGATATGCTCGTCGAGGATGCGCTGCTTGCCAATCTTCTCGAAGTATTGCTGTAGCGTCTGCAGCGTCAGCTCAGCCTCGGTGCGGTTGATGCGTCCGAAGTTCTCGCCCACGAATTCCTCCTTGCCTTCAGCCTCCGACGTATCCACCCACATCATCGGGCGGTCGTAGTCGAGTATGCTGCGGCGCTCTATTCCTGGCGCGGTCTGCACCTCGCCGCCGTAGAACCAGTCGCTTGAGAAACGCATTATCTGCTCGTTCATGCGATACTGCACCTTCAAGAGCGTCACCACGTCGGGCTTCGCCTTCACGATGCGCTCCATGAGTGTGATGCCGAGTCCGCCTTTCAGTGCCATAATGCTCTTCACAGTGGGCGGCAGCTGACAGTGGTCGCCGGCGAAGATGACGCGACCGGCGCGGCGTATGGCTATCCAGCAGGCTGCTTCGAGTGCCTGCGCCGCCTCGTCAATAAATAGTGTTGAGAACTTCTCGCCTTCCAAAACGCGGTTGGCGGCACCTGTGAGTGTGCAGGCGATGACACGCGCTTCGCCAAACAGCGAGGCACGTATGCGCAGTTCTATCTCCGTGGCGCGACTCTTCAGGCGGTCCATCTTCTGATGCCACGCATCGGAGCGGCGGCGTTCGCCACGCAACTCGCGTATCGCCTTGCGTATGCTCCAGAGCTGCGGATAGTCGGGGTGTGCTTCGAAGCGGCGTTCGTAGGTGAACGAGAGCATCTTGTCGTTGACACGTGTCGGGTTGCCAATGCGCAACACGTTCACACCACGGTCGACAAGTTTCTCCGCTATCCAGTCGACAGCCATATTGCTCTGCGCACATACCAGCACCTGACTCTCTCTGCGCAGCGTCTCGTAGATAGCCTCCACGAGTGTTGTTGTCTTGCCCGTGCCAGGAGGGCCGTGTACCACTGCCACGTCCTTGGCACGCAGCACTTCGTTCACAGCCTGTTGCTGCGAGGCGTTGAGCCACGGCAGAGACATAGCGCCGAACGTCAGCTTCTGCGCCGGAGCACTCGTGTAGAATATGTCGCGCAACGCCGCAAGACGACCCGTCTTGGCGTTCATCACGCGGTCGAGGGCTTCGAACATGAGCCGGTAGCTTGTCTCGTCGAAGAACAGCTGCAAGCCTATCGGCTCGCTGCGCTGCAGGTCGGCGATGCGTCCGCTATTGGGCAGCGCCACCACGATACGGTCGTGCTCGGCGTAGCTCACGGTAGCGGTGAACGACATGTACTGTATGCGCTCCTTGCGCACCTTCTCGTCGCGTCGCACGGTGAAGAAGCACACGGGGCGACCCGGCTCGAAGTTATGCTCTATGTCCGAGTCCTTGTTGCGCGTCACCTCCACCACGGCTTGATTGAGCGAGTTGTAGTAGCAGCTGCCTATCTTTACGGGGAACCAGGCATCGCCACGCCTCACCTTGCGCTCCACGCCCATCGTCTCGGTCTGCTTTCTGAACTCCTCCTTCTCGTGGTTGTACTCAATCTCAAGAAGCATTCGCTGTTGCTGTAATGTCGTCATATCTCTATTCTTTGTTTTCTCCCACAGATTTCACTGCTTGGGGTTTCTCCCACAGATTGCACGGATTTACACAGAAGTTAGGCTGCCTTCAAGGGGGTGCACTTGTCTCCGCTCGGCTTTGCCGCTTGCCAGAGCAAGAAGTGCACCAACCAAGCAAGAAGTGCACCCCCTGAAATTAGCAGGTTCTGTGAATTCTGCGTATTCTGTGGGAGGCATTTTGCTGTTGCGGAGGCAAGGATACCTCCGCTACTATCTTCCGCACCCAACAAATCTGTGTCAATCTGTGAAATCTGTGGGAGAACATCCCCAGCAAGAGTGAAATCCGTGGGAGGTTCTACTCAGCAAGAAGTGCAATCCGTGGGAAGCCCTTCCATGCGAGAATCCTTACTCGAAATAGTAAAGGAAGGTAGCTATGCCGGTGAGTGCCTTCTTCGGCGAGTCCTTAATCTCGATAGCGAACTTAATCTGCACCCTTGCGATGCCGCGGAGGTTCTCGATGGCGTAGAGGTCGGCAACGAGGCGCACCGACTCGCCCGACTTCACGGGCTGTCCGAACTTCATCTTATCCATGCCGTAGTTCACGAGCATCTTCACGTTGTTCACCTTGATAACCTGCTCCCAAAGGTACGGCAGCATAGACAGCGTGAGGTATCCGTGTGCGATGGTTGTCTTGTACGGGCTCTCCACTGCGGCACGCTCTGTGTCCACGTGAATCCACTGGTGGTCGAGTGTAGCGTCAGCGAACAGATTGATACGCTCCTGCGAGAGTTCTACATAGTCAGACACACCGAGGTTCTTGCCGAGATATGCGGCAAACTCGTCATAGTTGTTAATTGTTACCATTCTTAATATATGTTTATGTTATATTCCGTTTATAAGCCTTAGTCGCCGTCGGGAGCGTACATGAAGTCGTGCAGCGGATCGGGATACTCGAAAATTTCGCCCTCGCGGAAGAAGCGCTTCATCTCGATTTCCGCAGATTCGATAGAGTCGGATGCGTGGATGATATTCTCCTGACCGCTCATAGAGTAGTCGCCACGGATTGTACCCGGAGCTGCCTTGCGTCCGTTGGTAGCACCCACGATGTTGCGCACCACAGTCACTGCACTATTGCCCTCCACACACATAGCCACCACTGGTGCCGACTTCATCGAGCTAACGAGCCACGGGAAGAACGGGCGCTCTGTGAGGTGAGCATAGTGTTCGTTAAGAATAGTGTCGTCGAGCTGCATCATCTTCAGACCCACGATGCGCAAGCCCTTGCGCTCTATGCGGTTAATCACTTCGCCAATAAGACGGCGCTGTACGGTACACGGTTTCAGCAAAATCAATGTTTTCTCCATAGGACAATGATGATTAAGTGGTTTAAATGTTTGTATATTTATCGTTTTATAGCTTACGATTAATGCAAAGTTACGTTTTTTTTTCGTAACCATATAATTTTTACAACAAAAGTATTACAGTCTATCAATCAAACCTATCTTGCGCAAAACATCAATACAAGTTGCTGGTTTAAAACGCCATTGCAAAAGAATTACAACTTGATTTATGTCAAATTATTCTTAATTTCAATAAAAAACTTTCAAATTCCTTGTGTGGTCGTACACAAATTATTATCTTTGCAGCGTGTTCGAGAGAATGCAATGTTTTTTCATTAGGTTAGTAGTTTGATAGATTTTAAGGTAAAGATTATGTTATTATGTTTTGAAACTATTGCAGTTTTTGCATAATTCAAAATTATTAATGTAACATTATTCTTTGAGAGGCCGGTGCGAGTGATTCGTGTCGTCCTTTTTTTTTGTCCCAAAAAGATTGGGAATATTATAAAAACATTACGCAGAACACCTACTTATTAAATATGTTTTTGTAAATTTGCAAAAACACCTCAACATAACAACATCTCACCATAACAACACCCCACCACAACAACATCTCACCATCATGCACAAGATTTTCCTCTCTCTGCTGCTCTCCGTGGCAGCCTTCACCTCCACATACGCTTACGACTGGCTCGCACGCATCGACGACGACCGCCGTGTGTGCCGTCTCTCCATACCCGGCACTCACGACGCCTGCACCGGCTACGGCTTTCTGCCGCAGGACACATTAGCAGGCAACTACATCGCACGCACACAGGAACTGAACATCAGCGAGCAGTGGGCAGCCGGCGTGCGTGCATTCGACCTACGCCCCGATGTGCGCGAGGAAAAGCCCACCAAGTCGTCAAAGAAAGCAAAGGAAACAAAGCGCACATTACAGATTTACCACGGCGAGTTTGCCACACAGCAAACCTTCAACGGGGTGTTCAACGTGCTGCGCGACTCACTTCAAGCCCACCCCACCGAGTTTGCCATCATCATCATGCAGCACGAACGCTCTGCCAATCGCGACGGAAGCACATGGGAGGCGATGGTCGACTACGCATTGGCGGAGAATAGCGACCTGATTGTCGACTTTCGACCAGACCTCACCGTGGGACAGTTGCGTGGCAGAATACTCGTGCTGAGCCGCGACACATACCGACCGACACCACGAGGCGGATACATCGAGGGGTGGCGCTTCGATGCCGAGGTCGACTGGCAGAAGCCTGCTACCATGCACGGATACGCAATGGAGGGCACACTCTGCGTGCAGGACTTCTACAACATGACCTGGGAGGGCGGCACGACGGCGAAGCTGGAGGCGATAGAACGCCTACTGAAGGTGGCAAACAGCGAAGAGGTGGCGAAGCAGTACCCCAATATGTGGTTCATCAACCACACATCGGGCTTCAAGTACACCTCCACGGAGTTCACCAAAGAACCCGTATCCACAAGTGAAGGCTATCGCGCCAACGCTGCCGACACAAACAAGTTCCTCGCTGAACGCATAAAAGGACACATGACAACCGGACTCGTGATGATGGACTTCGCCGGAGTAGACCGCTCGGGCAATTACGACGTGATGGGCAAAAGACTCGTGCAGGCTGTAATAAACAGCAACTAATGTGTAACTTTGCAGACGAAAGTAAACGAATATGGAAACTCTAAAGGAAAAGACGGCAAAGGGACTACTCTGGGGCGGACTCAATAGTGGGGTGCAACAGGTGGTGGGATTGGCGTTCGGCATCGTATTGGGACGCCTGTTAGCACCATCCGATTATGGCATGATGGCGATGATAAGCATTTTCTCGCTCGTAGCCACCGCACTGCAAGACAGCGGTTTCCGCACCGCACTCACCAATCTCAAAGACCCACGACCGGAGGATTACAACTCGGTGTTCTGGTTCAACATCGTTGTTGCCACTACATTATACACCCTGCTCTTCTTCGCTGCGCCACTCATCGGCGACTACTACCACACGGAACGCGTCGTACCGCTATGCCGCTACGCCTTCCTGAGCATCATCATCGCCTCGTTAGGCACAGCACAGTCGGCTTATCTCTTCAAACACCTGAAGGCGAAGCAGCAGGCTGCCGCAGGTGCCATCGCCGTCATCACATCGAGCCTCGTGGGCGTTGGCATGGCGTTCGCAGGCGCAGCCTACTGGTCGCTCGCCACGCAGGGACTGGTGTATGTGTCGATAAACACCTTCTTCCAGTGGCACTTCTCGCCCTGGCGACCCACCATACACGGCATCTCGTTTGCTCCCGTGCGACAGATGTTCCGCTTCTCGTGCAAAATTCTCGCCACAACGATAATGACACACGTGAACAACAACGTGCTGAACATACTCTTAGGCCACTACTTCTCACCGCGCGACACAGGCAATTACAACCAGGCGTACCAGTGGAACACGAAGTGCTACTCGTTGGTGCAGAGCATGGTGGCGCAAGTGGCGCAGCCGGTGCTCGTAAGCCTGGGCAACGAGCCGGGCAGACAGACCGATGTGTTCCGCAAGATGATGCGCTTCACGGCGTTCATAGCCTTCCCGTTGTTATTAGGCTTCGGACTGGTGGCTAAGGAGTTCATCGTGATAGCCATCGGCGAGAAGTGGCTCGCATCGGCAGAACTGATACAGATACTGTGCATAGCTGGTGCCACAATGCCCATCGCTACACTGTTCTCTAACATGATTATCTCGAAAGGCAAATCGGGCACCTTCTTCTGGTGTACGTTCTCGCTCGGCGTAGTGCAAATTGCGACGATGATACTCATCTGGCAACAAGGCATCGTGCGCATGGTGCAGGCGTACACCATACTCAACGTGCTGTGGCTTGGCGTGTGGCTCTTCTTTGTGCGCCGTCTCACAGGCTACGGCTTTCGCATGTTCTTCTGCGACGTTATGCCGTTCGCACTCACAGCCACTGCCGTGATGACCGCCACACACTACGCCACACAGCCCATCGAAAACCTCTGGCTGCTGTTGTTGACACGCTTCGTGCTCGCCGTAGCTCTTTACTACGTAGTGATGAAGGTGGCACGCGTGAAGATACTCGCCGAGTGCGAGCAATTCGTGCGTAGGAGAAAGAAGTAGAACTCAGTACAAAACGCAATTCATTGGCACTTTAAATTCTTTAACTTCCTACACATGCAAAATTTCAGTTAATAATTGTAACTTTGCTCAGTTTAAACTTAAACAATATGGAAATAATCGACTTTAGCAAGCAAAACTCTATCATCAACAAGTACATGGCGGAAATGCGCGACAAAGACTATCAGTCAAACCGCCTCCTGTTCCGCAATAATATAATGCGCGTAGGCGAGCTCATCGCTTACGAACTCAGCAAGACTCTCAACTATGAGACACGCGACGTGCAGACTCCGCTCGGCACAGCAAAGGTGAACGTGCCTACTGACAAACTCGTGCTCGGCACAATCTTCCGCGCTGGTCTGCCATTCCATCAGGGTTTCCTCAATATCTTCGACCACGCTGGTAACGCCTTCGTGAGCGCATACCGCGAGTACGAGGACAAGGAACACACAAAGGTTGGCATACACGTGGAGTATCTCGCCACACCCGACCTGAACAATGCCACACTGCTCATCGTCGACCCAATGCTCGCCACCGGCGGTTCAATGGAGATGGGCTACAAGGCTCTGCTCACCAAGGGCACACCGAAAAAGGTGCACGTTGTGTGCGTAATGGCTTCGCCAGAGGGCATCGAACATATCCGTAAGACATTCCCTGAGGACACCACCATCTGGTGCGCAGCTATCGACAACGGACTGAACGAGCACAAATATATCGTGCCAGGCTTCGGTGACGCAGGCGACCTGTGCTACGGCGGAAAGATCTAAAGACTTCCAGGGGGCATCCCAAGTAACAATATATAAATATGTATAGGATAACAAGAATAGCTATTGCGTTGTGCGCATTAATCTTCGCTGCTTGCACCGATGCCGACTTCGAGTACGCCTCGGAACGTTGCACCTTCTTTTTCAACAATGGGGTGTATCAAGATGCCACGCTGCAAAGTGCGCTCAACCCCATGTCGCCAGGTGTGTTCTGCAACATCTATGAGGGTACAGAGAGCGGCAGACGCTTCATCTACTTCGCCAACAACCAAAGACAGAGCAGCAGACAAGAGCCTGCAGGCGAGGACGCACGCCGCACCTTCACCCTCGGGCTATACAACAAAAGCGGCATCATTGTGGGCTTCAGCAATCTTAGCTCACCCGCCACGCTATACATATACGACAGTCAGTGCCCCAACTGCTACTACGAGACGCAAACCATGAGCCACCGCTTAACAATGGACACTCGCGGCTTTGCCACCTGCCCCACCTGTAAGCGCCAATACGACCTCAACAACCGTGGCATCACCTCAAACGGAAAGAAGCTCCTGCGCTATCGCGGAAGTACCACAGGACCCTTGGGAGTGCTCTCGGTTAGCAATTAAGCAAAGGTTAGCAAAGGTTTAGTTGGCTTAAAGAGGCTTAGAACGGCTTAAACGCACCCTAACCACCCCAAAAACTTGCACAGACATAGGGCATGTGTGCAGCCAAATCGCCTTTTTATGGTAAAATATTTGTCTATTTAATAAAAAATTTGTTCCTTTGCATCCGCATTAAATTAGAAATCAATATTATAAACATTTTAAAAATTAAAAATTATGTCAGAAATCGAATCAAAAGTAAAGGCTATTATCGTTGACAAACTCGGTGTAGATGAGGCAGACGTTAAGCCAGAAGCAAGCTTCACAAACGACCTCGGTGCAGACTCTCTCGACACAGTTGAGCTCATCATGGAGTTCGAGAAGGAGTTTGGCGTAAACATCCCTGACGATCAGGCAGAGAAAATCTCTACAGTTGGCGACGCTATCGCTTACATCGAGAACGCAAAATAAATAAACCGATGGTTTATAGTTTATGGTATGCACAACCATAACAAACATTCTTTGTTATAATTCCATTGCGCGCCATAAACCATAAACCATTTTTTTTGACATTTTTCAGTTACATGGAATTAAAAAGAGTAGTAGTAACAGGTCTTGGCGCAGTAACTCCGATTGGCAATAATCCAGAAGAAACATGGAACAACATGCTCAACGGCGTAAGTGGCGCAGCACCTATTACATTGTTTGACGCTTCTTCGTTCAAGACACAATTCGCTTGCGAAGTGAAAAACCTTAAGGTCAACGACTACATCGACCGCAAGGAAGCACGCAAGATGGACCGCTACGCACAGCTCGCTATCATCGCAGCTATGCAGGCAATGCAGGACAGCGGTTTAAATCTCGACGAAGAAGATAAGAACCGCATCGGCGTAATCTACGGCGTAGGCATCGGTGGTATCAAGACCTTCGAGGAAGAGGTGGGCTACTGGGCAACACACCAGGAGCTCGGTCCGAAATTCAATCCCTTCTTCATTCCGAAGATGATTGCCGACATCGCAGCCGGACACATCTCTATTATGTACGGTCTTCACGGCCCCAACTTTGCCACCACATCGGCTTGCGCATCTTCTACAAACGCACTCGCCGACGCATTCAACCTCATCCGCTTGGGTAAGGCAAACGTAATCGTAAGCGGTGGTGCAGAGGCTGCCATCACACCTAGCGGCGTAGGTGGCTTCAACGCAATGCACGCCCTCTCTACACGCAACGACGACCCAGAGCACGCTTCACGTCCGTTCAGCGCATCACGCGACGGCTTCATCATGGGCGAAGGTGCTGGCTGCCTCATCCTCGAGGAGCTGGAGCACGCTAAGGCACGCGGAGCGAAGATATACGCCGAGATGGTTGGCGAAGGCATGTCTGCCGACGCACACCACATCACAGCATCACACCCAGAAGGACTCGGTGCTTGCCTCGTTATGCAGAACGCACTCGAGGACGCAGGCATGAAGCCAGAGGATATCGACTACATCAACGTACACGGTACATCAACACCTGTAGGCGACATTTCTGAGGCAAAGGCAATCAAGCAGGTGTTCGGTGAAGCAGCTTACAAGCTCAACATCAGTTCAACAAAATCAATGACTGGTCACCTCCTCGGTGCTGCCGGAGCTGTCGAGGCACTCGCATCAGTGCTCGCAGTGAAGAACGACATCATCCCGCCAACTATCAACCACGTTGAAGGCGACGAGGACCCAGAAATCGACTATACACTCAACTACACGTTCAACAAGGCTGAGAAGCGCGAGGTACGTGCAGCACTGAGCAACACGTTCGGTTTCGGTGGACACAACGCATGTGTAATATTCAAGAAATATGCTGAGTAATCTCATCGACAGAATGAAGCTCCCTTTCCGCAAGGACAAGGAGCTTTATTTGTCTTTACGCAAAATCATAGGCTTCTACCCACACGACATTAGCTATTACAAACTCGCGCTGATGCACAAGAGCATGTACAAGCGCAATGCGAAGGGCAAGCCCGTGAACAACGAGCGACTGGAGTTTCTCGGCGATGCCGTGCTCGACGCTACCGTTGGCGACATTGTCTACCGCCACTTCCCTGGCAAACGCGAGGGCTTCCTCACCAACACCCGTTCAAAACTCGTACAGCGCGACACGCTCAACCGACTGGCACAGGAGATGGGCATCAACCAACTCATCCTCTCAAGCGGACGCTCACAATCGCACAACTCATACATGGGCGGCAACGCTTTCGAGGCTCTCGTAGGAGCCATATACCTCGACCGCGGCTATGATGCCTGCATGAAGTTCATGCGCAAACGAATACTGACACAAATGATAAACATCGACAAGGTTGCTTATAAGGAAGTGAACTTCAAGAGCAAGCTCATCGAATGGAGTCAGAAGAACCGTGTGCGCATCGACTTCAAGTCAATCCTGGAGGAGAAAGATAAGACAGGTTCACCCGTGTTCATCTATCGTGTGATGCTCGAAGGCGTGGAAGGCTGCGACGGCAAGGGATATAGTAAGAAGGAGAGCCAGCAGCTAGCCTCGAAGCTCACCCTGGAGAAGCTCCGCCGCGAACCGCAGTTCATCGACCAAGTGTTCGCTGCTAAGACCAATCGCACAAAGATGGAGGAGGAACCAGTGGAGAACGTACCGTCGACAGAACAACCAGACGATTTTATCATAGTAAGCTCAGGAATGGAGGTAGAGGCAGAAGGCTCTGGTGCTTCAAATGGTTCTAATTCAGATAGTGATTATAGAGATTCTAGAAATTCTAGTAATTCTAGTAATTCTAGAGAATCTAGCGATTCTAGAAGTTCTAGTGATTCTAGAGATTCTAATAATCCCAAGGCTAAGCGCAACCGCCGCTCACCGATGTACCGCAAAGACGAAGCAGCCGAAGCAGCTACAGCCACGAAAACAGAGGCAACAAAATCCGTAGAGCCCGTTTCTTCAAAACTGACTTCAGCCGACCTCAACCTCTCTGACGAAGACTTCGACCTCAGCCATATCTCGGCTAAGGAACAGACTCGAGAGGAAATCATCGCTGCCGCCGAAGCCGCAGCGTTCGGAGATACCTAACAATAAAGTTTGGTGCAGTTATCTCAACTGCACCAAACTATTTACCCCTATACACCTAACAACTACTATGAACCGATTTAAGACCCAACTTCTTGCCCTCGCCACCTTATTCTTCCCATTCACTGCGAGCGCACAATACACCATTTATCCCATTCCGCACACACAGACTGCGGGCAAGGGCAGCAAGGTAGCGTTCACAAAGAACGTAAATATAGTATGCGACGATGCAATTGACACATACACACGTCAGCGTGCTCAGACCATTCTCGCAGAGCATGGCTTCACAGCTACCATCTCAACCACCGAATCGAACACTCTCTCGAACATATACCTCGGCGTAGCTTCAGGCAACGGCTTGACAAAAGCGGCTGCTACAAAGCTCCAACTCAACCTCAGCGTACTCACCAAGAGCGGCAAGTTCGACCGCCATGTGCTCTCGCTCACCAATGCACACGACGGAGTAGCTCAGCTCATCATCATCGGCGAGAATACCGATGCCACATTCATGGGTCTCGCCTCGCTCGAACAGATGCTCGATGCCGAAACAAACCAGATGCCCACCGTCACTATCAGCGACTACGCCGACCTTAAGGAGCGTGGCATCATTGAAGGTTTTTATGGAAAACCCTACTCCAGCGAGGTGCGCAAGGACTTACTGCGCTTTATGATGCGCAACAAGATGAACTGCTACGTATACGGACCAAAGAGCGACGTATACCACTCGGGCAAATGGACAGAGGCATATCCTACAGAGCTAACAGAAGCACAACGCAAGTCGGGCTTCGTGACACAGCAGGATTTACGCGAATTCACCGACGTGGCACACCAAACCAAGGTGAGCGTGGTGTGGGCGATACACCCAGGCGACGACTTGCTCAACGACAACGGTGTAGTAGAGAAGATAATGGGTAAGTTCGCGAAGATGCACACCTTAGGTTTCCGCCAGTTTGCAGTCTTTGCCGACGACGTGAACAGACCCGAGAATCAGAACGACATGAACCTCACCGCCTCACGCATCGCTGACATACAGCGCAGCATAGAGAGCCGATGGAACACCAATCGCACCAGCCCTACCGACATCGTAAAACCACTGCGCTTCACGCCACAAATCTACTGTCGCAACTACGCTGCATCACAATGGCAGTTCAATCAGTTCTTCAAAGCACTCTCCAGCATCCCGAAGGATGTCACCATCTATTACACTGGTGGCGGCGTATGGTCGGTGCCCAACAACTACGATCTGAATACTGTACAGTATCAGTTCGGACGTAACGTCATTTGGTGGTGGAACTACCCATGCAACGACAACGGCAGCGGACCAAGCGAGATATACCCGCTCGATATGCGCTCCAACTTCTTCGACATGCCGAACGTAGACAACAACGCATGCCTGGAAACCGAGCTAACAGCAAGCAATCAGGGCATCCTCTGCAACCCTATGGAGCAGGGATCGGCAGCACGCACCGCTGTGTTCTCGGCAGGCGACTACAGTTGGAACAACCGCAGTTTCGACAACAACGCTTCATGGGAAGCATCGTTCAGAGCCCTCTTTCCAGGTCGCACCGAACTACAGAATGCCTATCGCTTTCTCGCTCCATATCTGAGCAAGAACGACCCAACGGCACTCAACACAGCGATAGAAGCATATAAGCGCGACCCGAAGAACGACCAACTGACTGCGCTGATGACACAGATTGTGGACAACTGCGACGTGCTCACCACTATGGAGCACTCGAAAGTGACGAGCGACAGTCTGCTCTACGTCGACATACGCCCATGGGTACTGCGTCTGCGCGCCATGGCAGCTGCTACAAAGGGCTTCATAGCATCGCAGAAAGCCGACAACATCATAGAGGCGTGGGCCGATTACCTGCCCAGCGTGAAACTTGCAAACACGCTCACCTCGTCGCCCGACTACATGACAAACCACATGTCGGGTTTTGGTAGCGACGGAATCAGCACCGACCAGCGACTCACTCACGCCTCATGGCGCTACCTCACACCCTTTGTTACCACCTACCTCAGCAAGCACATATCCAATCAACTCTTCCCTACCACAACCAATAAGAACACCGTCCTGACCAACGCCGAGAGCACACAACTCAACCTGAGCCAGAGCGACGAGTGTATATCACTAAAGGGATCAGCTACGCTCCCCGAAGGCGGCTACGCCGGTATAGCACTTGCCCAGCCCGTGCAGCTCAAACAGATAACCATTGCCTCTAAACTCTTCGCCGATACCGACTATAAGTTCATGTATAGCACCGACGGCAAGACATGGAATGAGATGGAGACAAATAACGTTACAACCGACGAGTACGTACACTACATAGTGGTGCTCAACGTGAGCAACAAACAGAAAAACCTGACGCTCGACGCAGCATCCGTACAACTCTTCGTCTACAACAACACGCCAGAGGAAGTGAGAAGCATAACTCCACCAGCCTACAACTATTGGAACAACCACACGGCACAACTGATGACCGACGGCGATTACACCACCTATACCTGCCTGAACCGCGACATGGTGGTAGGTGACACCTATACACTCGAACTCTACGAACCAACAACTATAGAGAACGTACGTATCTGCATGGGCACCACCAACGGCGATTATCCCAAGACAGCACTCCTCAGTGTGTCGACAGACAACCACAACTGGACCGACCTCACCGTCAAGGGAACTCAAACACGTGAGTACGACATGTCGCTACAGCAGAACTTCTATGTGGCTACAGAGCCAGAGGCAGGCACCGACGTGATGGCACTCGACTTTGTGCCCACCGACCACAACTTCAACCCGATAAAAATAGAAGCAAAATACGTACGCCTGAAGATTACAGCCATCTGGGGACAACCCAAGTGGATGCGCCTGCACGAGATAGAAATCAACGGACTACCTGCACCGGTACTCACACCGATGAGCGACGCTGAGGGAAATAATGTAGAGGCAGCAACCGATGCCGACGCCACCACCTTCACCAGCACCAACCTCCCTACAACCGCCGACGGCAGCAAGTTCGTATATCGCTTCCTCAACGTGGCAAAAGCCAAGAGCCTCACACTCTTCTGCGACGACACAACGATGCAAAACGCAACCTACTCGCTCACACAGAACGGCAACACATGGAAGCCCATTACTCCTGAAAGCAAAAACGGTGTAGTGACATTCAGCTTCGATGCCAACACAAAGCCGGTAGCTCTACAGATAGCATGGACGGGCAACACAACACCAGCCATCTACGAAGCTATAGAAGATGCCGACGAGAGTACGGGCAAACCCGTTATAACCGACGTTCACACCATAGCTGACAATAGCAATAAGGCAGTAGTGCTCACCCTGGAGAACGGTGCTCTCATCGCACGCTCCGACATAGGTATCAACACCATACATATCAGTACCATCAACGGACGCAACATATTTAGTCAGCAGCTCAGTGGAAAACGCGAAGCATACATACCTGTATTTACTACCAACACGCAAGCGGTAGTGGTAAATATAAAACTAACAAACGGCAAGAGCACCACATATAAACTCATAAACAAGTAGAAAAACAAAAAGGTGTGTGTGTTTCAAAATGCCACTTTTATACAAAATTAACCCTTGTAATGCACATGCAAAAGGGTTTTTATTTAATTTTGCAACAAAATACTTACGACTATGAAGAAATTATTACTTGCAACACTGCTTTTGCTTGGTATCGTTACCACAGCAAGCGCACAGCTGCCGAAAGTGATGCTTAAGAGCATCGACGGCAAGTCAGTGTCTACCGACACACTCTCAAACAACGGCAAGCCGTTCATCATCGACTTCTTTGCTACATGGTGCAAGCCTTGCAACCGCGAGCTCACAGCCATCAGCGAGGTGTATGAGGAGTGGCAGGAGGAGACTGGCGTGAAGGTAATAGCCGTATCTATCGACCAGGCTCAGAATATTAACAAGGTGAAGCCACTCGTTGACAACCACGGCTGGCAGTACGAGGTGCTCCTCGACCCGAATAGCGACTTCAAGCGCGCACTCGGCATTCAGACCATCCCTTACGTAATCGTATGCGACGGCAACGGCAAGATTGTGTCTAAGCACAACGGCTATACCGAGGGCGCTGAGGAAGAGCTCATCGAGGAAGTACGTAAGCTTGTGAACAAATAAACGAGTTGACATGTTGATATGTTGACATGTTGACGAGTTCGCAGTTATCACTCTCACCGACAACCCTAACAACATTAATATGAACAAAAAGCTTACGCTCGCTCTCGCTGCCCTCACTCTGTCGGCAGCCACAGCGAGCGCACAAACAATAAAGGTCGCTAAGGACTACGACGTACAGATTACGGGTAGCTTGCAGACCGACTTCCTCGTTCCGCAGGAAGACAACAAGATTGGTACGGGAACCTATGACGACAAGGTGCTCAACAACACCTACGCCGAGGTTCACGCCCTCTCCAAGTATGTAGACGCCGGTGTGCGTCTCGAATATCTCGACCATCCGCTCCCAGGCTTTGACAAGGACTTCAAAGGCTGGGGTGTGCCGTTTTATTACATCAAGGGCAAACTGAAGAACGCCGAACTCACACTCGGTAACTTCTACGAGCAGTTCGGCTCGGGCTTCATCCTCCGCACATACGAGGAACGCTCGCTCGGCATCGACAACTCGCTGCTCGGTGGCCGCGTAATGGTGCGCCCGTTCAAGGGCGTGCAGGCAAAGGTCATCGTAGGCACACAGCGTCGCTACTGGGACACACAGTCGCTCATCGGTGGTGCCGACCTCGAACTCAGCGTGTCTGAGTGGTCGCAGAAGATGCAGCAGTCGGGCACAAACCTCACGCTCGGTGCATCATGGGTTGTAAACCACCAGCACCAGAAGGAGGACGTTTTTGCCGATGCCACACATAAGTTGCGCTTCGTTGAGAACACCAACGCCTTCGACGTACGTGCCAACTTCCAGAAGGGCGGCTTCAGCGTGCTCGGCGAGTATGCACAAAAGACCGAAGACCCTACGTTCGACGGCAAATTCCCGTACATCTACCGCAAGGGCTACGTGACAATGCTCTCTACATCCTACTCGCAGAGCGGTATGAGTATCCTCTTGCAGGCAAAACGTTCGGACAACATGAACTTCCGCTCATGCCGCACCGAAACATCTGCCACAGCATCTACAATCAACCACTTGCCTGCGTTCGCCATGCAGCAGACATATGCCTTAGCTTCGCTCTATAGTTACGGCACACAGCCTAACGGTGAGTGGGCATATCAGGCAGAGTTCGGCTACAAGTTTAAGCGCAAGACATTCCTTGGTGGCAAGTATGGTACAAGCGTGAAGCTCAACTTCTCGCACATCCGCTCTATCGACAAGAAGATACACGACGGCGGCAAACCAGGAACAGACGGCTACGGCTCACCATTCTGGAAGCAGGGCGACGAGCTTTATTATCAGGACATCAACGTACAGTTAGAGAAGAAGATCACGAAAGACTTCAAGCTCAACCTTATGTACATGAACCAGTTCTACAACAAGACCGTTGCAGAGGGTCATGGAGGCACAATACACTCCGACATCTACATTGCAGAAGCTAAATACCGCATCAATAAGAAGCTTACTCTGCGTGGCGAGGCACAATACTTGCACACAGATAAAGATCAAGGCGATTGGTATTTCGGACTCTTAGAGCTCTCGTTCTTGCCCCACTTCATGTTCACTATCAGCGACCAGTATAACGGCAACGAACACTACTACACATCTTTAGGTGCTGAAGATAAATCAAAAGGCACACATAAGGAGCACTACATTAATGGTTCTGTCACCTTCACTCATGGTGCACACCGTCTGCAGGTAGGCTACGGCAAGACACGCGCAGGCTACAACTGCTCGGGTGGCGTATGTCGCTATGTACCAGCAAGCAAGGGTGTAACAGTATCTTACAACTATAACTTCTAAAGCCACTATTATGAAACTGAAGAATATATTGTTAGGCGCAGCAAGCGCCATCGCCATTTTCGCAACAGTGGCATGTCAGGAAGTAGATCCCAACGACCGACTCATCTATGTGAAGCCGGCTGAAGCAGGACGCGCAGTGCTCATCGAAGACTTCACCGGACAAAATTGTAAAAACTGTCCGAATGGTACAACCATCATCAACGATATAATTAAAACTCACGGAGAGGATAAAGTTATCGCAGTAGGTATACATAGTGGTCCACTCAGTGAGGACGGCGAAGATGGACTCGCTACCGAAACGGGCAATGATTACTACCGTAATTGGGACAAGGACAGCAAGCATGGACAACCATGGGCTATCTTCAGTCGTGCAACAAAGCAACCAGTCGGAAATGTCAACACGTGGGCACTATATGTAAACAAGCTTATTACGAAGAAAGCCCCTATCACACTCAGCATCAACAACACTTACGACGCTACATCACGCCAACTCACCACTGCTATTGACGCTATCAGCATCGAAGGCACAACAACTGGCAAGTTGCAGGTATGGCTCATTGAGGACGGCATCGTTGCTTTCCAGATAATGGACGACGGCACAACCAATGACAACTATGTGCACAACCACGTGTTCCGCGCAGCTGTCAACGGCACATGGGGCGAAGACGTAACCGTGAACGAGGGCGCGATTGCTCAGAAGCAGTACACATACACACTGCCCGAGAAGTGGAACGCCGAAAAGGTTTCGGTAGTAGCCTTTGTGTACAACGACAAAGGAGTTCAGCAGGTAACAAAGAAGGCTGTCTTGGCAGAGAACACTGCCGAGTAGTAATGTTCAATACACCCCAACTCAATACACCCTAACAATAAATAACAATAAAAAACTGAATAATATGAAGAAAATCTTTACACTTTTTGTTGCTCTTTTCTGCACTGTAGCAATGTTCGCACAGGATACAAAGGGCATGTTCGAGTTCGCAGACAAGAATGGTAACGTCGTACCAAACGGTTCTACATTAACAAAGACAGAAGTAGAGAAGGCTGGCAAAAGACTTCAGATTAATACTGGCCTCTTTGTCAAGCCAGTAAAGACAGAACTTAACGGCGAGAAACTGGGTGCTAAGCTGCGTGTAGAAGTAGAGAATCTTGACCATGGCACAATCCAGTACTGCCTTCTTGGCAGCTGCAGTGCTGCTTCAGAGAAGGGCACATTCAACAGTACCAGCGATTTTGTTGATAAGCTTGACGATTTGGCTACAGAATGGATTATGGGCACAGACAAGGAAGGCAAAGCATTGAAAGGCGAAGCAACTGTTAAACTCACATTGGTAGCTTGCAAAAAGGTATCATTAGGTCTTGATGAATTCGATATCGAACAGTTCGAGTGGCAAGAAGTTGGCGATTGCTCAAGCATAACCGTGAAGTTCGTTTACGACGGTACAACAGCTATCAACGGTGTTACTGACAACGCAAACGCTACAGTCGTAGCACGCTATGCTGCCGACGGCACACGTCTCTCTGCTCCACAGAAGGGTTTGAACATCGTGAAGCTCTCTAACGGCAAGACCGTAAAATACATCAAATAAAAAATAAGTTTTACATTTTCAGAAAGGGAAATTATTATGAAGAAAATCTTGCTTTCTGCTTTTGCGATGCTGTTAGCAGTGACTGCTAACGCGCAAAACCTCACCGTAGAAAAGTTACAGAGCCCGCTCGGTGTTCAGACAGAGGCTTTCGGTGCACACAAGGCTCCTGCAAAAGTTAAAGTTGCCAAAAACGAGCGTGTCGTGGGTTTCTATGATGATATTGAGACTTGTGACAATTACTTAGGTCTTACCACTGTACCTGGTAACAATAAAATAGGAGTTTTATTCACAGCCAAGGAACTCACTCCCTACTACGGCAAGAAGATAGTTGGTGTACGCTTCAACTTGGCTCAAGGTGAAACATCAACAGGTGTAGTTATAGAGAATGTGAAGTTTAAGAACAACGAAATCTCTGAACTTAAAACTCTTGCAACCTCTAACAAGAGCGTAACGTCTGCAGTAGGTCCCAAGAACACTGGCGAATGGCATGAGGTAATGTTCGACAATAAGATAGAGCTTAGCTCATCTATTGAAGGACTGTTAGTAGGATACAACTATACACAGAAGAGCAACAACTATCCTTTCGGTGCGAAATCCAACGCCACGAGCCCATTATTCATATTTGCTAACGTTCCTGCCTCTGGTGGTGGACACGGCGAAGATTGGTATCAGCTTAATGCTGGCGACAAAGCTCTCGCCATCCAGCTCATCTTAGAAGGTGCTACCGCCAACTCTGTACTGCCTCTCGATTTTGATAAGACATATGTTCCACTTGGCACGACCAAAGATGTAACTGTAAAATTAAACAACAAAGGCTCAAAGCTCACAAGCATCGACTACACCCTTACAATCAATGGTAAAACAGGCGCAGAGCAGCACCTCGACCTCGGTAAGGACTATGGTGCAAATGTAATACACGAAGTAAAGATTCCGTTCGCAGCAGCATCGACAAATGGTGAGTATCCCGCTACATTAACCATTACTAAGGTGAACGGCGAGAATAACGCTTGCGAAGAAAGTTCTGCAACTGGCACACTTATCACTCGCACAAAGGAGTTTAAGAAGTATGCCGTAGTAGAGGAAAATACAGGCACAAATTGTCCGTGGTGCGTACGTGGTCATGCAGGCTTGGAGATGATGCAAAAACAGTATGGTGATCAGTTCATCGCTATTGCATGGCACTACTTCGATAGCGCAGACCCAATGTACAACACCAATTACAAAGTGCCAAAACTTAGCTATGGTTCAGCCCCACAGGCTGTGGTAAACCGCAGCACAAGTGCTGTAGACCCATATCTCAATGCACCTACTTATGTGGCAAAGATACTTGAAGACCATCCTGTTGCAGAAGTGAAGGTGAACGGTGTATTCGCAGAGGAAGACACTAAGGTTAACGCAACGGCTTCAGTAGAGTCGTTGGTGTCTGGCGACTACGACATCATATTCGCACTGACCGCTAACGGACTTACTGGCAATGACGACACTTGGTTGCAACAAAATGCTTATGCAAAAGAGTACTCAGGTGCACAAGGAACCTATAAATCAAAAGAAGCAGCGCCTGATGAGCTCCAACCATATTGGGATAAGGGTACTGCATACAAAACAGCATACAACGATGTACTCATCGCAAGTTCTTTTGTTAGCAAAACAAACAAGGCAACCCTACCTACACTTGTTGAGAACGGCATAGTAAACACTGAGTACACGCTCAAGATGCCTACAAAAACAGGTCTAAAGAAGGCTCTCAAGCTCGATCAGGTTTACGTTGTAGCAATGCTCCTCGACAAGACATCTGGCAAGATCATCAACGCTGGCAAGGCTCGCGTCACTGGTTCTACCGGTATCGAGGACGTAACAACTGGCACTGAGGCTACAGTTGTGGCTCGCTACACTGTGAACGGCGTTCAGGTTTCGGCTCCTGTGAAGGGCGTGAACATCCTGAAGATGTCTGACGGCACAACACGCAAGGTGCTCGTTAAGTAATCGACGAAACAGTTACAAAGCAACAGAATAGCTTATATAAATGAATATTAAGGCGTTGCCCTCAGTGGGCAGCGCCTTTTTTGTTGCTTTTGTTTTGTGGAGTCGGCGGTTTGCAGTACCTTTGCAGAAAGAATCATTAGGGGGTGCTTTATGGGGTGCCTTAGGGGGTGCACTTGTCTCAAGTGCACCAACAGAGTAAGAAGTACACCCCCTAAACTGCACCAGCAGAGCAAGAAGTGCACCAGTAGAGCTACGTTGGTGCACTTGAGACAAGTGCACCCCCTGAAGGCACCCCCTGAAGGCACCCCTGAAGACACTAACAAAACTCTAAAACAAATGACATAAAGATACAATGGAATGGATTGACAGTCTTTTCACCATACACTCGGCAGTACAGACGCTGGTGGTGTTGGCGCTGATTATCAGCGTGGGCATGGCACTGGGCAAGTTGCGCATTCGCGGCATCTCGCTCGGCGTGGCGTTCGTGTTCTTCATGGGCATCGTGGCGGGCAGCCTCCACTTCACTGCCGACGAACAGATGGTGAGCTTTGCAGAGACCTTCGGCCTCTCTATCTTCGTCTACGCCCTGGGTCTGCACGTCGGACCCAACTTCATCGGTATGATGCGCCACGACGGTGCTTCGCTCAACGGCTGGAGCATGGGCGTGATACTGCTCGGCACGGTGATGGCACTATCGCTGTGCTTCGTGCTGCCCATAAGCATCCCCGACATGGTGGGCATACTCTGCGGAGCGACGACGAACACACCAGCACTCGGTGCAGCGCAGCAGGCACTTGCCACACAGCACATCTCGAGCAGCGGTGCGGCGTTGGGCTGCGCTGTGACATATCCGTTAGGCGTAGTGGGTGTCATCTTCGCCATGATATTGCTGCGCAAGTTGTTTGTGCGCAAAGAGGACCTGCAGCAGTGCAACAGCAGTGCCGACGACAGCACATACGTCGGACAGTTTATCTGCGTGAACCCCGCCATCTCGGGCAAGACGATAGCGCAGATATCGCAGTCGACCCACCGCCACTTCATCATCTCGCGCATCTGGCGCGACGGCAAGGTGATTGTGCCGTTGGCACAGACCGTGATGCAACATGGCGACAACGTGCTCGTGGTGACCAACCGCGACGAGGTGGCAGCCATGAACATCCTCTTCGGCGAACACGTGGAGAAGGACTGGAACCGCGAGAAGATCGACTGGAACGCCATCGACTCGTCGGTGGAGAGCCGTGTGATAGTGGTGACACGCAGCCGTTTGAACGGCAAAACGCTCGGCTCGCTGCACATGCGCGAGACCTACGGTGTGAACGTGTCGCGAGTGATGCGTGGCGACATCAAGCTGCTTGCTACCGACTCGCTCCACCTGCAGTATGGCGACCGCGTGACCATCGTGGGCACACCGGAGGACATCAACCACGCTGAGGCGTTCTTAGGCAACGCCGTGACGGGGCTCAACGAGCCCAACCTCGGTGCCATCTTCTTCGGAATGCTCTTAGGCTTAGCACTCGGCATGATACCAATCAGCATACCTGGCATGAGCGCACCGGTGAAGCTTGGCATCGCCGGCGGACCAATCATCATGGGTATCATCATCGGCTCACTCGGCGCACGCATACACCTCATCACCTACACCACGCGCTCGGCATCGCTGATGCTGCGCAAGATGGGTCTGTCGCTCTATCTCGCCTGCCTCGGACTCGTAGCCGGTCAGGACTTCCTCAGCACCATCATCCGCCCCGAGGGCTTGATGTGGGTGGGCATCGGCTTGGTGCTCACCATGCTGCCGCTGCTCATCGTGGGTGCCATCGCACTGAAAACGCGCAAGTTCGACTTCGGCACCATCTGCGGACTGCTCTGCGGAGCAATGGCTAACCCTATGGCACTGAGCTACGCCAACGACACCATCCCCGGCGAACGCGCTGCCGTAGCGTACACTTCGGTGTATCCGCTCGGAATGTTCATCAGAGTGATCATAGCGCAAGTAATAATCATGTTCATGGTATGACAATGCAAAACCCTCCCGATTACCGTCACGACACCGTGCTGCCGCTCCCAATGGAAGTGACGGCGAACGCTTGGGCTGTTGACGCAGCCTGCTCCGGCAACCCCGGTCCGATGGAATATCAGGCTATCGACCTCGCGACGGGTGCGCAGGTGTTCCACTTCGGACCCATGCACGGCACGAACAACATAGGCGAATTTCTCGCCATAGTACACGCTCTCGCCCTGCTCGACAAGCAAGGCATAGAGGGCAAGACCATCTACTCCGACTCGCACAACGCCATCCTGTGGGTGCAGAAGCGACAGTGCAAGACGAAGCTCGAACGCACACCACAAACCGAGCAACTCTACCAGATCATAGCACGCGCCGAGACATGGCTGCGCACGCATCAGGTAAAAAACCCTGTGGTGAAGTGGGAGACGAAGAAGTGGGGCGAAGTGCCTGCCGACTTCGGACGCAAGGGCTGAGAGTTATTCTACATAAACACACCTGAACAATATGTTATACGCCATCTATTTCATCTACGGACTGTGCGTCATGTTCTACTTCATGATGTCATGGCTCTTCTACCGCAAGGACAAGAAGCTACTCTCGCGTCTTGTTGCGGTGATGATGTTCGTCATCGGCTTGCAGTGTCTGAAAGACCTCTTCTTCATCAAGCCGTTCACCGAACTCGACGAACTCGACTGGATGGTTATAACCGCAGCCGACATGATTGTTGTGCCGCTATACGCGTTCATGCTCATCGAGCTGTGCAGCCCAGCCACGCTTAGCCGACGCACTATCATCCTCCACGAACTATTGTTCATAGCACCGTTCACGCTCTTCGCCATAACGAAGGATATTGTGTTCTACTATGCCGAGGTGCTTGAGGCTGCAGTGTACGGCGTGAGCTACGCTGTATGGGCAGCGTTCGCCATTCCGCGATACCACGCCCAACTGAAGCAACGCTTCTCGTACACCGAGAATATCAACCTGAGCTGGCTACGCGCCATCTTCTTCTCGTTCCTCTTCATCCTCGTGATATGGATTATCGATTGCATGGAAGCGAACTATGCCATCGAAGCATTGTATATGACGAGCACGTTAGTGATGTGGATGTTCATCGCCTACTACACCTACAAGCACGAGTCGGTGTTGGGCGAGCTCTCCGACAACACAAGCGACGATGTGTTGGAGAATACGGAGGTAGCAGAAAGCGAAATGTCGGAGGTGGGCAAACAGATAAGCACACTGTTCGACAAGGAGCAGATATTCCTCAACCCCAACCTCAAAGTGTCGGACATAGCCACCGCCACCGGCACCAACCGCACCTACGTCAGCGCGTTCTTCAACCGAGAAGCCGAATGTACATTCTACGATTATGTCAACAAATACCGCATAGAATACGCCTGCAACCTGCTTCTCCACTCGAATGAGAACATCACGATGATAGCCGAGAAGTCGGGATTTAACAGCTCACAGTCGTTTATTCGCGTGTTTAGCAAGATTATGGGCACCTCGCCAACAAAATACCGCAACGAAGCAACCAGCTAAACCACAACGTGTTAGGAAAGTTGTTAACGATTCTTTTACGCTTTGCGAACTCGTTTTACCCTTTGTGAACAACATTTTGAGAGATTGAGAACAGAGATATTCTGCTCTGTGCTTAACTTTGCAATCGAAACAAACAAACAATCGTTAATCATTTAACTAACACAAAGCTTATGAAAATATTAAAAATGATGGCTGTTGCAGCCTTGTTTATGCCGCTGTTGTTCTCTTGCTCGGGAGGCAGCTCGTCTAAGAACAACCTGTTGGGAGCAATCCCCGACCAGTACGCTCAATTCGTTGAGGAGAAGGCAAAGATCAAGAAAGAAGCGGAGAACATCAAGACGGCAGAAGATAAGAAGGCTCTTATCGAGAAGTCGGAGAAGATGACTGCGAAGTGGAAGGAGAAAATGGAGGAAAGTGCAAAAGCGCTCAGTGGCAAGCCTGTTGAGATTGCGGAATGCAACTTCAACATTACCGAACCCCTGTCGCTCGAGTTTGACGAGTTCTTCAGCAAGTCGGATCTTAAACCGAAGTTCAACATCAAGGGCACAGCCATTGCTAAAGCCGACACACAAACCGAATTAAACTATGTACTAAAAAGCATCCCCGTGTACCTCGTAGGCTACGACGCTGAGGGCAAAGAGGTGTTCAAGACGAAGGCAGGCTATGTTGATGTAGAAGATGTCAACGGCAAGGCATTCATTAAAGCCAACACACCCGTAAAGTTCGACCCCGTACGCTTCGGAGAATCGGACATCGAAGGCAGCAAAACTGCTAAGACTTACAAGCTGGAAGTGAAAGAATAATACAACACAAAAACTTTGGTGTTATTGCCACGCTACGCAAACAACGTTGCCACGCTACGCAAACAATATTGCCACGCTACGCAAACAACGTTGCCGTAGCGTGGTAATATCACGCAACGATTACCAAGTGAAAATACTTGCTCATTCGTCGCCTATCAACTCGTAAACTTATACTTCACAATAAAACCGAAATCACTATGGACGACTTATTAAAACAGATTAAGCAATACAAGGAACCCCTTGTAATTGGTCTCGCAATACTCATGCTCATATTCTACGGCTTCTGCCCAGTAATCGACATTCTCGGCAAAGCAAAAGCCAACGGATTGAAAGTGTTGTTTGAGGGTAGCGGACTCGGATTTAGCCGTTTCCTCTCGCTGCTTATCCTCTTAGCCCCATTACTCGTTGTAGTAGGCAAGCCTATAAGCGCGAAACTCACGGGCATGTTGAAAGACAACCTCTGCATTATCTGCTTCTTGGCAGGCATCGTGCTCTGCCTCCTCTTTGCCGTGGTTCTGCCTAACGGTGTATCACCGGCTTGGGGTTGCTGGCTCTACATCCTTGCCGGCGTGCTCGGCGCAAGCGTTTGCCGCATCGAAATGTTCACAAAATAAAAGCTTAACGAAATGGATAAAAAGAAAAGAAGTTACCTCCGCATCATTGGATGTGGATGCACCTTCGTCTTTTTGTTCCTCATTGTATGGATAGGCATCGTCTGGCTGAACCGCCCTGCATACATTGAGCCCGACACATCTACGTTCGAGACGGGCGACGTCTTCTTCAGCGTAGGAGATTCGTGGGAGTCTGTAGCCGTACGGACCCTGTCCGGGTCGCTCTCTCTCGAGGTGGCAGACTCCACACCTTCTCATTGCGGAATAGTCGTCAGATATGCCGAGGGCGTAAAGTTGGCTCATGCGTCGACAGTAAAAAAGAAGATCGTACTCGAAACGCCAGAGGAGTACCTGCGCAACAATGGCTCGTACTGCATCTACACACGAAAAGCACCTTGCACGGTGGACACCCTCGCTATACGACAGTCGGTGGAGACACTGGTAAAGAACAGGGTGCCATTCGATTTCAATTTCGACCACTCCACATCGAAAGCACTGTATTGCACGGAGATGGTGGTCAGGGTTTTTGAACAAAACAACTGCTTCTGTTTTTCCAAACTACGACATAACAGCTATATGTATCCGAACGACTTGCTGAAACTATGCAAGGACAAAGTTAGGCTGCATCTCAACAATAAAAATAAGTAAACTTATTTTGTATTGTATTCGATTTGCACTAACTTTGCGAGGAAACAAAAGGAAAGTGTATGAAAATCTACTTCAGTCATAAGGAAGAACTCTGGAATTCGTGGTCACATGCAGCAGGCATTATCCTCGGTATGCTCGTAGGCACCGCACTGCTCGTGTGGTGCGGTTGGGCACGCAACGGTTGGGCAACAGCCGGCGTGATACTCTACCTCTTCGGTATGCTCTCAAGCTACATCGCCTCAACCGTGTACCATGCCCTCTCGGCATGGTCGCCATGGAAGGAACGCCTGCGCAAGTGGGACCACGCTGCTATCTACTGGCATATCGCCGGCTCGTATTCGCCCATCACGCTCGTCGCTCTGCGCGAGTATGGCTACTGGGGTTGGACGCTTTTCGCCTTCATCTGGACTGCCGCCATTGTCGGCACCGTGAAGAGTTTCTCGTCGTTAAAGGGCCATAGCAACTTAGAAACAATATGCTACGTGGCTATGGGTTTGAGCGTGCTCGTAGCTTTCAAGCCGCTCATGCATTGTGTTGACCCCTCAGCCATAATATGGATTATAGCCGAGGGCGTGTGCTTCATCACTGGTGCCGTGTTCTACGCTGTACGCAAGCGCCGCTTTATGCACACCGTGTTCCACTTCTTCGTGCTCGCAGGCAGCGTGTGCCATATCGTAGCCGTGTGGGATATACTCATGCGCTGGTTGTAGCGCAACTTCTTAGCTTCGTCCCGTCACTATCTTCTTGATATCAAAGAGTTTGTTGAGCGCCTCTACGGGCGTGAGGTTGTTGATATCAAGACCTATTATCTCGTCGCGTATCTGGCAGAGCACGGGGTCGTCGAGCTGAAAGAGCGATAGCTGCATGCCATTTGTGCTTTGCTGACTTACAATCTGGCGGGCTGACTCTACTCCTACGCTCGCATTATCAGCCTCAAGCTGCTTCAGTATGTTCTCCGCACGCTTCACCACCGAACGCGGCATACCGGCTATCTCTGCCACGTGTATACCGAACGAGTGCTCCGATCCGCCACGCATCAGCTTGCGCAGGAAGATGACTTTGCCGTCCAGTTCCTTCACCGACACGTTGTAGTTCTTTATGCGCTGAAAGTTCTTCTCCATCTCGTTCAGCTCATGGTAGTGGGTGGCGAAGAGCGTGCGTGCCTGCGCCTTCGGGTTCTGGTGCAGGTACTCCACGATAGCCCAGGCGATAGATATGCCGTCGTATGTGGATGTGCCGCGACCCAGCTCGTCGAAGAGCACCAGCGAGCGCGGTGTCACATTATTTAATATGTTAGACGCTTCGGTCATCTCCACCATGAACGTCGACTCGCCGAGCGAGATATTGTCCGATGCTCCTACGCGTGTGAATATCTTGTCGACCACGCCCACGTGAGCCGAGTCGGCTGGCACGAAGCAGCCCATCTGCGCCATGAGCGTGATGAGTGCCGTCTGGCGTAGCAACGCCGACTTACCAGCCATGTTCGGACCCGTTATAATCATTATCTGCTGCTGCTCGGTGTCGAGCTCTATGTCGTTTGGCACGTACTCCTCGCCTACGGGTAGCTGTGTCTCGATGACGGGGTGGCGTCCGGCGCGTATCTCAAGCACGTTGTCGTCTTCAACCACGGGGCGCACGTAGCGGTGCTCCTCGGCAGTCTTGGCGAACGAGAGTAGGCAGTCGAGTCGCGCCACGATGTTGGCATCAGCCTGGATGAGCGGAATATACTCCTGCATATCCGTCACAAGCTCGGTGAAGAGTCTGGTTTCGAGCGCGAGTATCTGCTCGTCGGCACCCATTATCTTCTGCTCGTACTGCTTCAGCTCCTCGGTTATGTAGCGTTCGGCGTTGGCAAGCGTCTGCTTGCGTATCCACTCCTGCGGCACCTGGTCTTTGTACGTGTTGCGCACCTCAAGATAGTAGCCGAACACGTTGTTGTAGCCCACCTTCAGCGACTGTATGCCGGTCTTCTGCGCTTCCTCCTCCTGTATTTTCAGCAGATAGTCGCGTCCGCCGCGCGAGATGGAGCGCAGCTCGTCGAGTTCGGGCGAGAAGCCAGTAGCAATCACGCCGCCCTTAGCCACAAGCTGTGGCGGGTCTTGCTGCAACTCGCGGTCGATGCGCTCGTACAGCGCCTCGCAGAGGTTTATCTGGTCGCCGATGGAACGTATCTCTGCGCTGTCGTTGGTGAGGCACGCCGCCTTTATCGGCTTCAATGCGCCGAGGGCGTACTTCAGTTGCACCACCTCTCTGGGCGACACTCTGCCCACAGCCACTTTCGAGATGATACGTTCTATGTCGCCGATGCGGTGCAGATGCTCGTCGACGGTCTGACGGAAGTCGGGCTTGCGGAAGAACGTCTCCACCACGTCGAGACGCTTGTTGATGGTCGCCACGTCGCGCAGCGGAAATATCGTCCAGCGGCGCAGCAGTCTGCCACCCATCGGTGTGCAGGTGCGGTCGATGACGGAGAGCAGCGACACGCCGTCGTCCTGCATCGACTGCAGCAGCTCCAACGAGTGGATTGTAAAGCGGTCGAGACGCACATAGCGGTCGGCATCGATGCGCGCAAGCGACGTGATATGTCCTATCTGTGTGTGCTGCGTCATCTCCAGATACTGCAGTATGGCTCCTGCCGCCGTCACGCCGAGGTGCAGATGGTCTACGCCGAAACCCTTCAGCGTTGTGGTACCGAAGTGGGAGAGCAGTTTCTGTCGCGAGCTCTGCTCGGTGAGCATCCAGTCGTCGAGCTCGAAGACACACCACTTGGAGCCGAAACGCTCCTCAAACTCGCGCTTCAGCTGTCGGTCGTACAGCACTTCCTTCGGTTGTATGCTGCTCAGAAGTTTCTCTACGTAGTCGAACGTGCCCTCACCCGTGAGGAACTCGCCCGTAGAGATGTCGAGGAACGCCACGCCGCACGCCGTCTTAGCCATGCACACCGCTGCCAGAAAGTTGTTCTCCTTATAGTTGAGCACGGTGTCGTCCATCGCCACGCCCGGCGTAACCAGCTCCGTGATGCCACGCTTCACGAGTGTCTTCGTGAGCTTCGGGTCCTCCAGCTGGTCGCATATAGCCACACGCTTACCGGCACGTATCAGCTTAGGCAGATAGGTGTCGAGCGCATGATACGGGAAGCCAGCCATCTCGCACGCTGCCGAGCTCGGGTTCTTACCGTTGGAGCGTCGTGTCAGCGTGATGCCGAGAATCTTTGCTGCCTCCACAGCGTCGTCGGCGTATGTCTCGTAGAAGTCGCCACAACGGAAGAGCAACAATGCGTCTGGATGTTCTTTTTTGAACGTATAGAACTGTCGCATCATCGGCGTTAGTCCGTCGTCGTTCTTTTTCTGAGCCATGTGTCTTGAGTTTTTATTTGTTTGTTGCGGCATTGGGAGCCGCAGAATGTTTTTAAAATTATGTACTAAGTCAAACTGATAATCAATGGTGCCATAGAGGTTCGTTCTCCCAACCTACTGTGAAACCAAGAGCTTTTTGGTCTATTTCGGGAAAAGCCTCAAAAAGGCGGTTTATCTTGTCTGACATATCATTGTTTGGAGAAATAATATTGAGAAAATACTTGATGATGCATATGTTGTAATAGATTCTCCGCTTGTCAGCATCAATCGTAATCCATGGCATGGTCATGCCTTTCATATCGTTTGGGATGATTTTGTTGACTTTATTCCAGACACGGGCATGATGGCAACATGCATTGCGAGTAAGTGTAAGTACTGACAGCCACGACTCCAACACGGGAGCATGAAGACCGAAACGTTTTGCAATCTGTTTTTTGAGAGTCTTGTCTTTCAGATTTCTATAGTACATGTTCACACTACCCATTGGGAGAAGTTCGCCAAGAATCCATGCAGGCGGAAACGGCTCCGTATAAGTTCTTTTGAAATGTTCTATAAAATCCTCTGTTGATCGCTCATATTCCTTTGACAACATTGCCATGCTATTATTGAAAATGGTTTGATCACGAAAATACGAGGAGTTGGTAAGCCAATAAATGTCGCCAGTTCGTTCTGCTGCCATATTCATCACAGCTTCTCTTATTGCAATTTCAATCTTCTCAATCTCATTGAAGAGGACCATTCGCAACTTCTTGTCAAAACGATAAAGCATCATTACTTTGGCGAATGAAGCACCTGTCTTATACTGATGTAGAGATTTTGGAGTTTTCAACAAGGGATGCATATATGCAGACAATCGATAATAGCCAATGCTCTCCAAATAAAGTTGAGCCTTTTGTCTATCATTGATTATCAATCCACGATGTTCTAATATGGTTACAAGTTCTTGTGAAGTCTTGTATTCTTTCCCAAAATTTCTTTTTGCCATAGTCTATAAACAAAAAGCCCAGCCTATTTAAGCATTGTAAAGAGGCTCGGCTGGAACTAACGTTGCAAAGATACTAATAATCTTTGAGAATGCAATTTTTTTTACTGGAAGTTTGTGCGTAAGTGAATGTGTTTAATACATTTAATAATGTAACCTAAAAAACGAGAGCCATGCTCACGCCTGCCTCCTTGCCGTTGTAATACGGAGCACCGAAAGCCACCGCCTTCTTCACGCCACGCTTGTGTTCCTTAAACAGCTTCGGGTATAGCCAGTAGGCGAACTTCGTAGAGAGCATTCCGACAGCCGCACCAGCCACGACATCGCTCACCCAGTGGCGGTTGTTATGCACACGCAGATAAGCCACTCCGGCAGCGAGCGCATAGCCCGTGTAGCCTATCCACGGCTTCGAAGCACGATACTCCTGCCACAGAAACTCGGCACACATGAACGATATGGCGGTATGTCCGGACGGGAACGCATCCTTGCCATTACCATCGGGGCGCGACTCCTTGAACGCCATCTTCGCACCTTTCGTCACTGCCACCATCGTAACAGCCGACATGCCGAGGATAATGGTGCGGTCAAGAAAACAGTGTTGCGCCTTCACGCCACAGAGGTCTAAAGCGTAAACCGCTGCTGCGGGTACGTATGGCATATAGTTGTCTGCCCACACCTTCTTCTCGCCGTGTCGTGAGAGATTCTTCTGTGTCCAGTGGCGAAACTGCTTGCCCCACGCCGTCTTTACACATAACGCTCCGCCCACGGCTGCCACGCTGGGCACAATCCACTCCGCCGGGCGCACTCGGTGCGTAGGGTCTTTGTACTCGGCGACCGAGAACATAGTGTCGGCATCGCAACCTGAGACCACAGCATTGGTGTCGGGCGGTAAAATCAGAGCCGAATCGCACTCTATAATGGTGTCCTGCGCACGGGAAGCGGTCGACACGAAGAGTACAAAGCAAAAGAGTATTGTCTCAAACAATCGTAAAAAGGTAGTGTTATATGTCATCAGTTATTGTGAAAATTACACATTATTATATATATAAGTTGCAAAGGTACTGAAAAATAGCTTAAAAGTGGGAGAGATTTGTATTTATTTGGATTTTTCTGCGTACTTTTGTCAGACATGAAACAGAGATTATCAATACTCATCATAGCCATCTTCTGCCACCTCGCACTGATGGCGCAGGCAGGCTTAGACGTTGCTGGCGAGACTGATGGCAGTGACGCTGCCAATCAGCCTGCCTTCGTACCTATGGTGAAGGTGGGTAAGGCACTGTATGAGGGCGACAGCATACAATACGTGGAGCTGAACCCACTGGCTATTTATCCGCAACTGGTGTTCAAGGACGAGAAGCAGCGACAAGCCTACAACCGATTGGTGGCGAACGTGAAGAAGGTGCTGCCGATAGCTAAGGAGGTGAACAACATCATCATCGAGACGTACGACTTCCTACAGACGCTGCCCAACAAGAAGGCGAAGGAGGAGCATCTGAAGCGAGTGGAGCGCGGAATACGTGCGGAATACACACCGCGAATGAAGAAACTGACATACTCGCAAGGCAAACTGCTCATAAAGCTCGTGTACAGAGAGTGCGACTCATCGTCGTATCAGCTCGTACAGGCGTTCCTCGGACCGATACGCGCAGGATTCTATCAGGCGTTCGCCGCACTATTCGGTGCGTCGCTGATGAAGAAGTACGACCCTGACGGTGCCGACCGATACACGGAGCGAATAGTAAGGCAGGTGGAGGCAGGACAGATTTGAGTAATTATTAATTTTTAATTATTAATTATTAATTGTGGGGAGTTTGGGAAAGTTGAGTTTTGATTACAAATATCAACATCTCAACACCTCAACATCTCAACATCTCAACACCTCAACACCTCACCATAACAACATTAACAACATCATAAATTATGAAGAAGAACAAAGGATTGATCATCACCATCGTGGTGATAGCGTTAGTAGCCATTTGGGGCATATCATCGTACAACGGACTGGTGTCAATGGACGAGAACGTAAGCAACCAGTGGGCTAACGTAGAGACGCAGTATCAGCGTCGTAGCGACCTTATCCCTAACCTCGTGAACACCGTGAAGGGCTACGCCAAGCACGAGAGCGAAACGCTCGAGTCGGTGATGGCAGCACGCTCGCAGGCTACACAGGTGAAGATAGACCCGTCTAACTGCACTCCGCAGCAGCTCGCGGCTTATCAGAAGGCGCAGGGCGACGTGACGACAGCGCTCGGCAAGCTGCTCGCCATCACCGAGAACTATCCCGACCTGAAGGCTAACCAGAACTTCCTCGAACTGCAGTCGCAGCTCGAAGGCACCGAGAACCGCATCAACGTGGCTCGCAAAGACTTCAACGACACAGCGAAGAAGTACAACACATCGCTCCGCCGCTTCCCACGCAACATCATCGCTTCGATGTTCGGCTTCGAGAAGCGCAACTACTTCGAGGCTGAGGCTAGTGCAGAGAAGGCTCCAAAGGTGGAGTTTTAGGTTTTATTAGTTGACAAGTTGACAAGAAAACGGGTTAGCAAGGAGATATTAAAATGAAGCGATTGATAGGCTTAATGCTTTTCTTGCTCGTCGCAACACTATCGTTTGCGACGGGCGAGGAGAAGCAATACACACTGCAGGACGTGCCCAACGTGCGTCTTAGCGACGCACGCCAGTACGTTTCCGACCCGTCGCACATCCTCTCTGGCTCGGCACGCGACACCATCAACGCCGTGCTCGGACGGCTCGAAGCCAGCACGGGCATAGAGACAGCGGTGGTAATGCTGCCCAGCATCGGTGAGGAGGACATCTTCAACTTCGCCCACGAACTGTTCCGCCAGTGGGGCATCGGCAAGCAGAAAAGCAACAACGGACTGCTCATACTCTTCGTCGCCGACCAGCGTAAAGTACGCTTCACCGTAGGCTACGGCTTGGAGGGCACCATGACCGATGCCATGTCGAAGCGCATACAGATGCAACGCATGGTGCCACGCTTCAAGGCAGGCGACTGGGACGGGGGTATGGTTGACGGTGTGAGGGCTGCGGCGCAGGTGCTCGACGGCTCGATGCAGCCCGAACCAACCGATGACGACGAGGATATGCTGGTGGGTATCATAGCGTTACTCATAATTATAGGTATAGCAATATTCATAATATTCCTCGTCGGCGAGGCACAGCGCTGTCCGAAATGCCGCAAGAAGGGCGTGAAGCGCGTGGCACAACAGGTGCTGCGACTCTCCAACGGACGACGTGTGCGACGCACCACTTTCCTATGCCCCCACTGTGGGCACACCTTCACACGCGACGAGAACATCGACGACTCGGGCAACGCCGCTGCCTTCGTGGCTGGCGCAATGCTCGGAGGAGGCGGACGAGGCGGTGGCGGTGGCTTCAGCGGAGGTAGCTTCGGAGGAGGATCGACGGGCGGCGGAGGTTCGACCTCGGGATGGTAATTTGAAAATTCAAAATTCAAAACTCCTATGAAAATAACAATCATCAACGGACCAAACCTTAACATGCTCGGCACACGCGAGCCAAGCATCTACGGCAACACCTCGTTCGAGCAGTATCTCAACCAGCTCTGCCGTCAGTATCCCGACGTGGAGATCGACTACTATCAGAGCAACGTGGAGGGCGTGCTCATCGACAAGCTGCAGGACGCAGGCTTCGAGTCGGACGGCATCATCCTCAACGCCGGAGCATACACACACACCTCAGTGGCACTACTCGACTGCATACGCTCCATCAGTGCACCCGTCATAGAGGTACACATCAGCAACGTGCACAAACGCGAGGAATTTAGACACAAATCGATGATAGCAGCAGCGTGCCTCGGGGTGATAAGCGGCTTCGGCATGAACTCATACCGACTGGCACTCGAAGCACTGCTCGACTGGACAGCCGAGCGCGAACCAATAAACGAAGAATAAGCGACGCACACCTATTATTCTCTAAACTTTCGAAAGTTTAGAGAATTCAGAAGTTAAAGGAGTTATGCGCCACAGCAAACAAAGAACATGACAGAAGAACTCGACAAATACGTACGCGAACACACCTCAACGGAGGGCGACTATCTGTACCGCCTCTATCGTGCAACAAACATACACACCATACACGGACGCATGGCATCGGGACACCTGCAGGGCAGACTGCTGAAAATGCTCGTGCAGATGGTGCAACCGAAGAATGTGCTCGAAGTGGGTACATTCTCGGGATATAGTGCTCTCTGCCTTGCCGAGGGACTGCCCGACGACGGACATCTATATACGTTCGAGATAAACGACGAGATGGAGGACTTCACCCGTCCGTGGATAGAAGGGTCGCCTTACGCCGACAAGATAAGTTTCATCATCGGCGATGCCAACGAGAAGGCACCCGAGCTTGGCGTGACGTTCGACATGGCGTTTGTCGACGGCGACAAGCGCACATACGTAGAGACATACGAGATGGTGCTCGCGCTGCTGCGCCCAGGCGGATATATCCTTGCCGACAACACGCTCTGGGACGGACACGTCACCGACCACGCCTACGACCACGACCAACAAACCGTGGGCATACGCCACTTCAACGACTATGTGGCTGCCGACGAGCGCGTGGAACAGCTCATACTGCCCATGCGCGACGGACTGACACTGATAAGAAAACGCTAAAGATCAGGGGGTGCACTTGTCTCAAGTGCACCAACCGAACTGACTATTTTTATTTTGTTGGTGCACCTGTATCCACTGCACCAACCGAACTGACTGTTTTTATTTTGTTGGTGCACTTGAGACAAGTGCACCCCCTAAAAACTACTTTTTCACAACCTTGTGCGTGCGTCCGTTGAACTTCACGATGTACGCACCGCGCTGAACGTCGCCGAGCGTTGTGCCTACGCGTGTGCCATCGAGCGTGTACACGCCGTCAGCAACGATAGGTGTGCTGGTCGGCACGCTGTTGATGCTGGTGGTAGGATTGCCCTCGCCGTCGATTTCGATGGTAGCAATCTCTGAGCAGATGCCAGCCTCGTTGTCTACGTAAGCAGCCACAATGTAGTACTCCTCACCCGCTACAAGCTCGTCGAATTTAAGAGAGAAGTCGCCCTGATTGGCGTTTTTCTTGAACCACTCACCAAACTCTTCACTTGCAAGATAGTCGTATATCTGATTACTGATGCCGGTCTGCATATAGTCGCGTATGGTCAGTTCTTCGTGTGTGAACTCGTCGAACATATTCGACTTTGCGATAGATCCGAATGTGTAGTAGAGGTTCTTGTCGTCGGGCTCGCAAGTGACAAAGATACCACCGTCATTTGTTTTCTGAGCCTTCAGCTTGATGCGGTTGCTGATAATCTGCACAGGCTTCGTGCGGAACGGCAGACGCTTAATCTCTGTGGTGGTGTTACCTTTCTCATCAACGCCGTGATACCAAATTACGTACTCGCGGTCGGGCAGCAAACCTGCCTGATATTCTGCGGCATCGCCCCGGAAGCCGAACGACTGTACAACATCCTTAACATCCATCTGATAGCCTTTTGCCATCTCCTCGAACCATTTCTTGTCTTCGCTGGCGAGAGTCTCGTCGTCGTTATAGCCTTTCTCTTCAAAGATTTCCTTCTCAAGATAAGACACATAATAATATGCGGTCTCGTCGGTTGTTGTCATTGTCTCGTGAACATAACATTCGTGAATGTCGAGAGTAAGCGTCACGGGGTTGGGAGTTGTTGTCTGCGCTGAAGCTGCGAGCGAGAGTGCTGCAAGCATTGAGAGCGCGAAGTAGCGTAGTTTTTTCATATTGTTTTTCGTTAAAGGGTTTTTACTATGTTTGTTTATCGTAATATGTTTGCTTCTTTTTACTTCTTCGGCGCCGAACAGAAATCGCGGAAGCGGTCCATCCACTTTCCGCCAATCATGCACGCCACGCCGATAGCCACGAACGGTATGCTCAGCAGCTGTCCCATGTCGAGCGGCAGCGAAGCCTCGAACGCCTCCTGCACCTCCTTGGTGTACTCGATGAAGAAGCGTGCGGTGAAGATGTACGTAAGGCAGAGTCCGAAGAAGAAGCCCGTACCCACGCGTTGCGGCATACGGCGGTAGAAGTACCAGCCGATGAAGAACAGCAGAGCGTAAGTGATAGCCTCGTAGAGCTGTCCCGGATGGCGCGGCATGGGGTCTACCTGCTGGAAGATGAACGCCCAAGGCACGTCGGTTATCTTGCCGATAATCTCCGAGTTCATCAGGTTGCCCAGGCGTATGAAGCACGCCGTGAGCGGTGTAGCGATGGCTATGTTGTCGAGCACCTGCCAGATGTTCATCTTCGTGCGGCGCACGTAGAGCCACAAAGCAAGCATAAGACCTAACGTACCGCCATGCGAGGCGAGTCCGCGATAGCCCGTGAAGCGCCATCCGCCGCCCGGCAGGAAATCGATAGGCAGGAATATCTCCACGAAGTGCTTCCAGGACGAGAGGAAGAAGTCGGGCTGGTAGAAGAGGCAATGTCCCAAGCGTGCTCCGGCGAGTATGCCGATGAAGCAGTAGATGAAGAGCGGGTCGAACAGCTCGGGCTTCACCTTCTGCTCCTTGTACAGACGCTGCACACAGAGGTATGCCAGCGCAAGACCGGCAAGCCAACAGAGTGAGTACCAGTGGAACTCAAGAGGACCGAGCTTGAAGGCTGTAGCGCTCGGATCCCAAAGGATGTATAAAAAATGTGCCATTTTTTATACATTGAAACGGAAGTGCATGATGTCACCGTCCTGCACTACATACTCCTTGCCCTCGATAGAGAGTTTGCCAGCCTCGCGCACAGCAGCCTCAGAGCCGTACTGCATGTAGTCGTCGTACTTGATGACCTCGGCACGGATGAAGCCCTTCTCGAAGTCGGTGTGGATGACACCGGCACACTGCGGAGCCTTCCAGCCCTTGTAGTATGTCCACGCCTTCACCTCCATCTCGCCGGCGGTGATGAATGTCTGAAGGTTGAGCAGGTTGTAAGCCTTCTTGATGAGACGGTTCACGCCGCTCTCCTCAAGACCCAGTTCCTCAAGGAACATCTGCTTGTCCTCGTAAGTTTCGAGCGACGCAATGTCCTCCTCGGTCTTCGCAGCAATGACGAGCATCTCTGCGCCCTCGCTCTTTGCTATCTCCGCAATCTGCTCCGAATACTTGTTGCCACTCTTTGCCGATGCCTCGTCTACGTTGCACACGTAGAGCACGGGCTTGGCAGTGAGCAGGAAGAGGTCGTGAGCGTAGTGCTGCTCCTCCTTCGACTCGAACTCCACACAGCGTGCGTTCTGTCCTTTTTCCAATACCTCCTTATAGGCTTCGAGTACAGACACAGCTACCTTAGCGTCCTTGTTGTTGCCGATGGCAGCAATCTTCGACTGCTTCTGAAGCTGCGACTCAACGGTTTCGAGGTCTTTCAGCTGAAGCTCGGTGTCGATTACTTCCTTGTCCTCAACCGGATTTACCACGGCACCACCCTCGCGCACGATATTGTCGTCGTCGAAGCAGCGCAGCACGTGGATGATGGCGTCGGTCTCGCGGATGTTGCCGAGGAATTTGTTGCCCAAGCCTTCGCCCTTAGACGCACCCTTAACGAGTCCGGCGATGTCTACTATCTCGCAAGTTGCGGGCACGATGCGACCCGGGTGAACTATTTCAGCAAGCTTCGTGAGGCGCTCATCGGGAACGGTGATGACACCCACGTTAGGCTCGATTGTACAGAAAGGGAAGTTGGCTGCCTGCGCCTTAGCGTTAGAGAGACAGTTGAAAAGGGTGGACTTGCCCACGTTAGGGAGTCCTACGATACCACATTTTAATGACATTGTTATTGTTGTTTGTTATTATTTTATTGATGTTGTGATGTTGAGGTGTTGAGGTGTTGAGATATGTGAGTGAGGGGTTACTCCTCCGAATAGAGCACCTGTATAAGCGTCTGACCTACAGCCTTCATCACGTTGGGGTCGATATGATCCATCGTGTCGTCTACGGTGTGCCATGTCGGACCGAACGAGCTTTGCGGGCAGTCGGGGAAGCAAGCAATGATGTCAATGCAGGCGATGCCAGCCTTCTCATTCACAGGCACATGGTCGTCGGTGACCATCGCGCCGTCCTTCATCGGGAAAAACGAGCCGTAGCCTATCTGCGCTGCTGTGCGCCACACCTTGTTCACTATCTCCGAAGCGTACTGCTTCGACACGCCCTCCTGGTAGAACTTGGTGCCTTGTCCGCCCACCATGTCGAGCAGTATGCCGTAGCGTGCCTCATAGCCTTCGGGCAGGTTCTCTGCCCAATACTGCGCACCAAGTGCCCAGGTGTCGGCATCGTCAGCCTGGTCAGCCCAGCGTGGTGTGCCCCAGTCTTCGGCGTCGAAGCACACGAAGTCGACACCTATCTGCAGCGTTGTGTCGCTCTGTATGGCGCGCGCCACCTCGAGCATAACAGCCACACCGCTCGCTCCGTCGTTGGCAGCCATCACCGGACGATGCCAGTTGGTTGAGTCGGGGTCGTTATCTGCCCACGGACGACTGTCCCAATGGGCGCAGAGCAGTATGCGTGTGGTCTGCTCGGGGCGGAAGCGCGCTATGATGTTGCGCGAGCGCAGCATCGTGCCGTCCCATCCCTTCAGCTCGGCATCCTGAGCCTCAACGCTCATACCGAACTCGCGGAACTTCTGCATTATCCATTCGCCACAGCGGTCGTGAGCCGCAGAGTTCATAACGCGCGGACCGAAATCGCACTGCTTTGCAGCAAACACGTAGGCAGAGTCGCCACGGAACGTCGGACCGACGAGTGCCACGGTGTCGGGCTCGGCAGCTGCCTTAGTAGCGTTCTTGCAGGATGCGCACGAACATGCTATCGACACGACGGCAACCAGTGAAAGCACTGAAAATAAAACTTGTTTCATTGTTTATCCAAATAATTCAAAATTGAACAATTCCTCATTGCAGCGCATTGCGCTGCAATAATTCAACATTCAACACTCAACATTCAACATTACCCATTAGCCTTCGCCTCGTATGCCAATGCATACATACGTATCTGTTTCACCATGGCGAGCAGTCCGTTGGAGCGTGTCGGCGAGAGGTGGTCCTTCAGACCGATGCGCTCGATGAAGTAGAGGTCGGCATCGAGAATCTCGCGCGGCGTATGTCCGCTGATAACCTGAATGAGCAGAGCGATGATGCCCTTCACGATGAGTGCATCACTGTCGGCGGTGAAGACGAGACGACCGTCGTCGGTCATGTCGCACTGCACCCACACGCGGCTCTGACAGCCGTCGATGAGGTTCTGTTCGTTCTTATACTTGTCGTCGAGCGGCTCAAGATCGCCGCCGAGGTCTATGAGTAACTGGTATTTGTCCATCCAGTCGGTGAAGTCCTGAAACTGTTCAATGACTTCGTCCTGTGCTTCGTTTATTGTCATGAGATTTTATGGTGTTTGGTGCTAGGTGTTGTTATGGTGAGGTGTTGAGATGGTGAGATATGTACAAATGCCAACACATCAACATTCAATATCTCAACTTCATATGTCAACACATCAACATCTCAACACATCAACATCATTTTTCACAATCTTGAACAGTTTGTCGCTTGGTCTAATCTTCGCCGGCACGCGGAACGACACGTGCTGTCCCTTGTGCGCTGTCTCCACCGGCTTCAGATCGTAGCGTATCTCATCTACGTCTACATACATCACGCCAGTTGTCGGACCGGTGATGAGCAGCTTGTCGCCAACCGAGAACTCCATCGCCTCGCAAGTGAATTCAGCCACACCGATATTAGAGAAATACTTCACGCCGCGACCCACGTACACCTTCTTCTCCGTAGCGTTCGAGCCGTAGTTGCTGTTCCACTCGCCCAAGGTCTGACCCTGATAGTAGCCGTCCCAGAAGCCCCGGTTGAAGACTGTAGCGAGTGTTGTGTCCCACTCGTCCTTCTTCTCATCGGTGAACGTGCCGTCGAGCACAGCCGCAATAGCCTGCTTGTAGCAGCGCACCACGTTGTAGACATACTCTGCGCCACGAGCGCGACCCTCTATCTTGAACACACGCACGCCGGAGCGCATCATGCGGTCGATGAAGCGGATGGTCTTGAGGTCCTTCGGCGACATGATATACTTGTTGTCTATCTCGAGCTGGTTGCCCGTCTCGTTGTCGGTGACGGTGTACGAACGACGGCATATCTGCATACACTCGCCGCGGTTGGCTGAGCGTCCGGTGTTGGCAAGACTCATGTAGCACTTGCCGCTCACTGCCATGCACAACGCGCCGTGGCAGAACATCTCTATGCGTACCAGCTCGCCCTTCGGGCCGCAGATGTGCTGTTTCTCAATCTGCTCGTAGATGTACGCCACCTGATCCATGTTCAGCTCGCGTGCTAAGACCACAACGTCGGCAAACTGAGCGTAGAACTTCAGAGCTTCGGCGTTGCTGATATTGAGCTGCGTAGAGAGATGTACCTCCACGCCCACCTCACGACAATAGGTCATTACGGCAACGTCGGAAGCTATCACCGCTGAGATGTTCGCTTCCTTGGCAGCGTCGATAATCTGGTGCATCAGCTCCACATCTTCGTCGTAGATGATGGTGTTGACGGTGAGGTAGCTCTTCATGCCATGCTCGGTGCAGATGGCTGCAATCTCGTGCAAGTCCTCAATAGTGAAATGGTTGGCAGAGTGTGAGCGCATGTTCAGCTGCTCCACACCGAAGTAGATGCTATCGGCACCTGCCTGAATGGCTGCCTGCAGACTCTCACGCGAGCCTACCGGTGCCATTATCTCATAATCGTGTATGTTTGTATTTGTCATATTCGTTGTTTTCTGAGGTTTGAAGAATGTGGCGAAAGATGCTCGAAATTCTAATCATTTGTCAACATCTCAACATCCCAACGCCTCAACCCTTTATATTAATAAGGTGCAAAGTTACTAAAAATCGGCCTAACACGTGTTTAAAAACAATATTTAACAGTAAAAGAAGCCACTTGAATTGTTATTTCCAGAAGTACGGATACCTTTGCGGCACACAACAACACTTATGAAACACAGAACATAAATATATATAGTTACTTGATTTACTAACTTTAATTATCTAAAACAACATGGAAAACACAAAGAAGGTTGCCGCAAACGCGGCAACCGCTTTTATTGCAAACGGCGACCTGCGCCTATCTGATCACTTCAAACTACGCGAGTTCACCCTGTCTGGCGCAGCAATACGCTACAACCTTGACAACACGCCTACGACCGTGGAGGTAGAGCGTCTGCGGGCATTGTGCGTGAATGTGCTCGAACCGCTGCGCCACCGCTTCGGTGTGCTTCGTATCACAAGTGGTTATCGCTCGGAGCGGGTTAACAAGATTGTGGGTGGTGCTGTAAGGTCGCAACATCGGTTGGGCGAGGCGGCAGACATACACGTTTCGAGTCTGGAGGTAGCACAGAAGATGTGCCACTTCGTGAAAGAACACCTCGACTTCGACCAACTCATACTCGAATCGGTAGCTAAGACTGGCGCACGATGGATACACGTGAGCTACAAAGCCACAGGTAACCGACGAGAGTTCTTTACGTTGAAACGCTAAACGTTAAGCGTTCACTATACCCCTGTTTGCACTGGCAGCTCGTTCAGCACGCGCTCCACGCTATCGGCTATTGTTATTGGGTCGATAGCAGCCATGCAAGCGTTGTCGCCACGCAGACAGGGCGTATTGCCAAACACGCTACATGGTCGGCAAGACATATCAGCCTGTACCACATCGCTCATGCGCTGATTGTATCCGAGAAATCCGGCGTAAGGATGTGTTGCTCCCCATACGCTCACGATGCGTATGCCGGTTAGTGCGGCGAGGTGCATATTGACACTATCCATACAGAGCATCACATCGAGATGGCTCATCACGATGAGCTCTTGGTCGATTGACCCGAGCAACGCCGACGCATTGGTACATTCCTTATAACGTGCGCACCACGAGTCGAGCACCTTCTGCTCTGCTTCGGTGCGCCCGAAGAGCAGTACGCGACACGACGGGTGTCGACGTATTATCTCCGCCACCACCTGTTCCATTTTCTCAGGCGGATATACCTTCTCTTTATATATAGCGAACGGCGCAACGCCTATCCACTGTTGGAATATCTTCTTCTCACCTATTTCCTCCGAAACGAGTCGCAGATTGCCACCCGTAGCAGGGAACACCGATTGGAAGTCGAGTTCTACGGGATAACCTAATCGTACGAGCACATCAGTGTAGTTGTCAAAAGCCGTCGACAACTGACGCAGCTTCTTATTATTCTGCGCAGTAAGCTTTTGGCGTTCAGCCACATGTCGATTAATATGCTCCACCCGATAACGACTCATTTTGAAACGCATACGCAGATACTTTGACGAGAGTGTGTCGTGCATATCAGCAATAGCCGTAAAGTTCTTAGCGATGAGTCGGCGATAGAGTGCGTTAAGCCCCTTCACACCTCTGTATTCGCCTTGCAAGTCAGCCTCCATAAAGCCCACATTCGGTGCCAGTTCGTCGAAGAACACACGCGCAAAGGGTCGACTCAGCACTGTAATGCGCAAGTCGGGATACTGCCGTGCGAGCGAACTGACCACGGGCACAAGCATTGCTACCTCGCCCTGGGCAGAGAAACGTATGATTAGGAGGTGGTCGGTTTTCATTTATAGTATATTTAAAATACGAGTTAGCGAGTAGACAAAATTCACTCGTTTATTGTTTAGGTACTACGTAACCTGTATGTGCGTTTATCAACTGCAAAAATAATGGAAATAGAGCAAACTGCCAAAGATTTGCTCTTATATTTTACTTTTTTATCCTTGTATGTATATAAAACGTGAACATACGCACAAAATAAGTTATGCTAATATTTAAAAAAAGTGATTTTTATGCAATAATGTATTTGAAATCAAATATAAGTAGTAAATTTGCAAGACTTTAGCCCCTAAGCATTGATACATTATTAAAAAACAAATACAACTTATGGACAAACTTAGTTACGCTTTGGGCCTTGGCATAGGCCGCCAGCTCTCGCAGATGGGAGCCGAGAACCTTAACATCGACGACTTCGCTCAGGCTATCAAGGACATTCTTGAGGGCAAGGAGCCGCAGGTGGCAGACCAGGAAGCACAGACGATTGTTACAGAATTTTTCCAGCAGCAGGAGGCTAAGCAGCGTGCTGCCGCAGCCGAGAAGTATAAGGAGAACAAGGATAAGGGCGAGTCATGGCTTGCTGACAAGGCTCTTGAGGAGGGCGTAGTATCGCTGCCTTCTGGTCTTATGTATCAGGTGCTCAACGAGGGTAGCGGCAAGAAGCCGACCGCTGAGGACACAGTAGAGTGCCACTACGAGGGTCGCCTCATCGACGGCACAGTATTCGACAGCAGCTACAAGCGTGGCGAGTCGGCTACATTCCCTCTCAACGGTGTTATTGCAGGCTGGACAGAAGGCGTGCAGCTCATGTCTGAGGGCGCAAAATATCGCTTCTTCATCCCTTACCAGTTGGCATACGGCGAGCGTGGCGCAGGTGCTGCCATCCCTCCGTTCGCAGCTTTGGTGTTCGACGTAGAGCTTATCAAGGTACTTTAATACAACTAAAAACAACAATAACAAAACAATGAAAAAGTTTTCAATCGTAGCCGCTTTGGCTATCGCCATTTCTGGCATCTTCGCCTCTTGCGGCAACACTCCTGCAAAGGCTAATCTTAAGAACGACGTAGACACACTGAGCTACGCTATCGGTATGGCACAGACACAGGGTCTGAAGCAGTACCTGTTGCAGATGGACATCGACACCACCTATATCGACGAATTTGTAAAGGGTCTGAACGACGGTGCTAACGCTGGCGACAACAAGAAGAAGGCTGCTTACTACATGGGTGTGCAGATCGGTCAGCAGATTTCTAACCGCATGGTTAAGGGCATCAACCACGAGATCTTCGGCGACGACTCTACAAAGACAATCTCTCTGAAGAACTTCATGGCTGGCTTCATCCAGGGCGTACACGGCAAGGGCATCATGACAATAGAGCAGGCTAACCAGGTTGCTCAGCAGAAGATGATGGCTATCAAATCGAAGTACATGGAGGAGAAGTACGGTGCTGCAAAGAAGAAGGGCGAAGAGTGGATGGCTGCCAACGCTAAGAAGGAAGGCGTGAAGACTCTGCCTTCTGGCGTACAGTACAAGGTTATCAAAGAGGGCAACGGCGAGATGCCGAAGGACACCTCACTCGTAAAGGTACACTACGAGGGCAAGCTCATCGACGGCACTGTATTCGACAGCAGCTACAAGAACGGTCAGCCTGTTTCTATGCGCGTTAATCAGGTTATCAAGGGCTGGACAGAGGCTCTCGTACACATGCCTGCAGGCTCTGTATGGGAAGTGTACATCCCGCAGGAACTCGCTTATGGCGAGCGTGAGGCTGGTCAGATCAAGCCTTACTCTCCGCTGATCTTTAAGATTGAGCTCATCAGCGTAAACGGAAAGTAAGAATATTGACAAGTTGACAAGAAAAACAATGAAAAAGATATTGACACTGGCGTTGGTTGCAGCTCTCTCTGCAACCTTCACCACCGCCTCTGCAAAGGACAAGAAGGAGTGCTGCAAGGCAAAGACCGAATGCTGCAAGGTGGACAAGAAGAAGAACAAGAAGTGCAAGAAGGATAAGACAAGTTGCTGCGAGGCTCCTGTTAGCCTCCTCAGCAAGTCCGACTCGCTGAGCTACGCTGCCGGCATGACCTACACCACCGGTCTGATAGATTACGTAGGCAAGCAGTTCGGTGTCGACTCTACCTCTATGGGTGCTTTCGTAGCAGGTCTGCGCGAGGGCATCAAGCGTTCTAACGACAAACAGTTCATGGCTCATAGCGCAGGCGTGCAGATTGCACAGCTGCTTGAGACACGCATGTACCCGGGCGTTGCCAACGAAGTGAAAAACACTCCGTGGACTCTCGATAGCATCACTTTCAACCGCGGTTTCATCGACGCTGTGCTCAACGACACTACAGTGATGCAGGTGGTAGACGCTAAGAAATACTACGAGAAGACAATGACCGACGAGAAGCACCGCCAGGAGGATGCCTACAAGAAGGAGAACGTCGACTGGCTCGCTGAGAACGCCAAGAAGGAAGGCGTCGTAACTCTGCCTTCTGGTTTGCAGTACAAGGTGCTCACAGCCGGAACCGGCGAGGTGGCTACTAAGGACGACAACGTAACCGTACGCTACGAGGGTAAGACCATCGACGGCAACATCTTCGATAGCAGCTACAAGCGCAACCCTGACACTTCTACATTCCGCCCCGACCAGGTTATCAAGGGTTGGACAGAGGCACTCACCTCTATGCCTGCAGGCAGCACATGGATGCTCTACATCCCGCAGGAGCTGGCTTACGGCTCACGCGCAGCAGGACAGATCAAGCCCTACTCTACTCTTATCTTCAAGGTGGAGCTTGTGAAGATTGACCGCAAGCAGCAGCCAGTTGTAGAGGAGAAGAAGGAGGAAAAAGCTCCTGCTAAGAAGACCACTGCTAAGAAGAGCAGAAAGAAGTAAGAAACGATATTCTGTTGACTCGATTGAGTCAACAGAATAAATTGAGAGTTGAAAGTTGAGAGTTATGATTACCTTAATAGTTCATAAGCAGCTCTTGAAAGTTGCAAAACATATCATCGCTCGGCTTTGCCGCTTGCCTATGCAAGAACTCTCAACTCTAAATTCTCAACTAAGTAAACTCTCAACTAAGTAAACTCTCAACTAATAATCCTAAACAATATGCTTGAAGAAGACATTCGCAAACAAATCATTGCCCTCATCAATCGCGAGGTAGTGCCAGCCGTTGGCTGCACCGAGCCGATGTGTGTATCGCTCTGCGTGGCTCGCGCTACGGAGTTGTTGGGCTGTCGACCCGAGAAAATCACAGCGTCGCTATCTGCCAACATCCTCAAGAACGCTATGGGCGTGGGCATACCCGGCACGGGCATGATCGGACTGCCTATCGCCATCGCTCTCGGAGCCATCATCGGCAAGTCGGAGTATCAGCTTGAAGTGCTGAAAGACCTCACCCCAGAGACCCTCGCCGAAGGCAAGCAGTACATCGATGCCGAACACATCTCCATACAGCTGAAGAGTGGCATCACCGAGAAACTGTACGTAGAGATAACCTGCGAGGCTGACGGGCATAAGGCGACTGCCACCATTGCCACTGCACACACCCACTTTGTCTACTTAGAGAAGAACGGCGAGGTACTTCTCGACGAGCGTCACCATAAGGCAGGCGAAGCTGAGAACAACGACATACGCCTGAACATGCGACTTGTCTACGACTTCGCTATGACAACACCAGAGGACGACCTGCGCTTCATACTGAAGACACGCGACTACAACTTCCGCATCGCCGAGGAGTCGAAGAAGCACAACTACGGCCACTGCCTCGGCAAGACTATCGACCGCCCACTGAGTCACGGCATCTTCGGCAACTCCATCTTCTCGCATATTATCTCAAAAACAGCATCGGCTTGCGACGCACGCATGGGCGGCGCGATGATTCCGGTGATGAGCAACTCCGGCTCGGGCAACCAAGGCATCTGCGCCACCAACCCCGTGGCTGTGTACGCCGAGGAGAACGAGAACACTGAGGAGGAACTCATCCGCGCACTCACCCTTAGCCACCTTACCGCCATATACATCAAGCAGAACCTCGGCAAGCTGTCGGCACTCTGCGGCTGCGTAGTGGCAAGCATCGGCTCAAGCTGTGGCATCACCTACCTCATGGGTGGCGACTACAATCATATCTGTTGGTCGGTGAAGAACATGATTGCCAATATCACTGGCATGATATGCGACGGCGCGAAGCCAAGCTGCGCACTGAAGATATCGTCCGGCGTGTCAACGGCACTCCTCTCCGCCCTGCTCTCCATGGAGGGCAAGTGCGTTAGCTCCGTAGAGGGTATCATCGACAACGATGTAGACCGCTCTATACGCAACCTCACAAGCATCGGTGCCGAAGCAATGAACCGCACCGACGAGATGGTGCTTGACATAATGACGCACAAGAGTTGTTAGTAATATTAGGAGGGTATGGCATCTTGCCATACCCACGCACACATCAGAAGTTATCACTATATACACTCTAAATAATGTAAATTTCTGGCAGCGTGGGTATGGCAAGATGCCATACCCTCCTACAATTAGCAAACAAATATCACTTTTTCCCCATTTTTCTTCTCCACTTCAAAAAAATAGTGTATCTTTGCACTCGCAAAAAGCGCGAATGCGGCAATAGCTCAGTTGGTAGAGCACAACCTTGCCAAGGTTGGGGTCGCGGGTTCAAGTCCCGTTTGCCGCTCTTTTAAAATAGTTTGATTGTTTTTGTTAGGACGGGTAGCAGAAATGCTGCCGTTTTTTATTAAGACATCAAACACAAACGACACAGGTCGCCGCAATGGTGGAATTGGTAGACACGAGGGACTTAAAATCCCTTGGCCAGTAATGGCTGTGCGGGTTCGAGTCCCGCTCGCGGCACACATTCTCAATTTATAATTTGAAATTGATAATTTATAATTCTTTATTAAGCACATACCACCTCGTATTATAAATTACGCCACCAGGTTATAAATTAAAACCACTCAGAAATATGACTTATTCAGAAATATGGCATCGTATAGCCACCTCTTACGACGACGGCGAGGCACGTGCCATAGCACGCATCCTTATCGAAGAGCTGTTCGGTCTGTCGTACGCTGACATCGTCTGCGGTGCCACCGAGCAGTTGTCTGCCGACGACACGCTGCGCCTCGACACAGCCGTCAGACGCATCGAGCAGGGCGAACCGCTGCAGCACGTGCTCGGATATGCCGACTTCTGCGGCAACCGCTTCTGCGTCAACGGCTCTGTGCTCATCCCCCGACCCGAGACGGAATGGCTCGTGGACGAGGGCGCGAAGCTGATGGACGGCTGCATTGCATCCGACGAGACGCAGCATAAGGCTCCCCACTCCCCCAAACGTATCCTCGACATCGGAACGGGCAGCGGCTGCATAGCCATCAGCCTCAAGCTGCGCCTTGGCGACGCATACGTGGAAGCATGGGACATCTCCGAAGAGGCACTGCGCACAGCTCAGGACAACGCCGACGCGCTGAAGGCGGAGGTGACATTCAGAAAGAGGGATGCGCTGAAGGCAGAGGAGGAAGGCTGCTCTGAGGAGGAGTGTCTCCAAGGGGGTGCACTTGTCTCAAGTGCACCAACCGGGCAGGCTATGGATTCTATAAATTATAGCGAAGCTAACATCCTCGCCGCCCCTTGGGACCTGATAGTGAGCAATCCGCCGTATATCTGCGACTCGGAACGCTCCGCGATGGACGACAACGTGCTGCTGCACGAGCCTCACACTGCCCTCTTCGTGCCCGACGACGACCCTCTGCGCTTCTACCGCGCCATCGCTCGCTACGCTCTACTCACGCTGAACATCAGCGGAAGCCTGCTCTTCGAGTGCAACACCCGCTATGCCGAGGCGACGGGGACCATGCTCCGCGACATGGGTTTCGAGGAGGTAACGGTCAGCGACGACTGCTTCAACCTGCCCAGGTTTGTGAGGGGAAGCAGCCCCTCCCAACCAGCAGCCCCTCCCAACCCTCCCCGTCGGGGAGGGCTTAGTTACCCAAGGCTTAGAAAGGCCTAAAAAGGCTTACCACCCCAAGGCTTAGAAAGGCTTAAGAAGGCTTAGTTCGGCTTAATTACAACAACAACCATGCTACAAAAGAAACAACCCATAACCGAGCAGGAAGCCCTGCTAAAGCTCTCTGCGCTCTGCGCCCGTGCAGAGCACTCCTCAGGCGAGATGCTCGAGAAGATGCGCCGCTGGCAACTGCCCGACGACGCACGCGAGCGTGTGCTCGACCGACTCATCGACGAGCAGTTTGTTGACGACGAGCGGTTCGCCCGACTCTTCGTGCGCGAGAAGATACGCTTCGACCACTGGGGACGACGCAAGATAGAGCAGGCACTCTACCTCAAGGGTGTGGACAGCAATATCAGCCGTCGTGTGCTCGACGAGGTGGACGACGAGGCGTATGTGGCGGAACTGAAGAAGCTATTAGCCACAAAGCGACGCTCGGTGAAGGCAGAGAACGACTACGAGCTGCGCCAGAAGCTGACAAAGTACGCCTTGGGCCGCGGCTTCGGCTACGAGGTGATACGCCGCTGCATAGACGGAGCCGACGAACTGCTGGAAGATTAGTCAGCAAAGGCTTAAACACCACTTTAGAAAGGCTTAAGAAGGCTTAGTTCGGCTTAAACGCCGCTTTAGTTGCCCAAGGCTTAGAAAGGCTTAAGTTCAACCTGAGAAAGTTGACATTACACCATCCGCGTCGGTCGATGCGGACATCTGCGTCGGTCGATGCGGACATCCGCGTCGGTCGGTGCGGACATCTGCGTCGGTCGGTGCGGACGTCTGCGTCGGTCGACGCAGATTATTTTTGCACACGATTAAACCCACACACGCTAAATGCGTCTTAGATAATATGAAACAAATAGCACTATTCATAATGCTCATCCTCTGCACAGCGACGGGATGGGCGCAAGGTTTGGTAAAAGGAAAGATTCTGGATAAACGCAACTCCGAACCACTTAGTTTTGTGAACGTGAAGGTTACGCAGACTGCCAACGGCAAGTTTGTAGGCGGCGGTATGAGCGACGCCAACGGCAACTTCAAGATACAGGGACTCGCCAACGCCCAGTACACGCTGGAGCTGACCTTCGTGGGATACAAAAGCGAGACACGCAAGTTCGAGATAAACGCCTCGAACCCCAACCAGCACTACAATATTATATATATGTCGGAGGACGCAAAGATGCTGAAGGGCGTCACCATCACCGGACAACGCTCGGCGATGAAACTGGAGGTAGACCGCAAGACGTTTGACGTGGCGCAGCTCATAGGCAACGCCGGACAGTCGGCATCCGAAGTGCTCGACAACATACCGTCCGTAGAGGTGGACAACGACGGCAACGTATCGCTGCGTGGCAACTCGTCGGTGGAGGTGTGGATAAACGGTAAGGCATCGGGACTCACCACCGACAACCGCGCACAAATCCTGCAGCAGCTGCCTGCCGAGTCGATAGAGCGCATCGAGGTGATTGACAACCCGTCGGCGAAGTTCTCAGCCGAAGGCTCTGCCGGCATCATCAACATCGTGCTGAAGAAAGACCGCAAGGCGGGCTACTACGGCTCGCTGCAGGCTGGCGCAAACACCAAGGGCGGCGCAAACAGCAGCTTCAACATCAACTATAACAGCAAGCTGTTAGACGCATACGCCAACATCGGCTACCGTCACCGCAAGAAAACGGGCTACACCGAGAGCACACAGACCTCAAACACTTACGACCAACGCTACAAGGCGGACAACGACCGCTGGGGCAACAACCTCTTCACACGCGCCGGACTGACGTTCCATGCTTCGAAGAAGGACGACCTTAGCCTGAGCGGAATGCTGATGAAGGGCAAAGGCAAGTCGAAGAGCTTCACACCGTACGAGTACACCGCCGTGGCTGACGGACTCACCGACTACCGCATGGACCGCCTCACACGCTCGAGCAACGACATGAATATGTTCTACTCGGAGTTCAACTACCGCCACTCGTTCACCGACCGCCACTTCCTCGACTTCACCGTCGACTACAGTCGCTGGAAGTCGGACGGCGACAACGTCTACCGCGACTCTACGGTGTGGGAGGGCAACGACGTTCACGCTTACGACTACCAGTACCGCCCGCAGCACATCAACAACCGCCGCTGGGAGGTGAAGCTCGACTACGAGAACCAGATAACGAAGGACATGAAGGTGGAGGCAGGCTACCAAGCCAACTTCTCGCACGAGAACACCCCGCAGGAGTCGTACATCGACAACACCTCGTGGGAGGGCACGGCTGCAACCGAGGACAAGCTCTTCTACAACCGCTTCATCTACGACATGGATCTGCACGCCCTCTACGCCTCGTTCAACTACAAGCTGGGCAACTTCGGCATGATGGCAGGTCTGCGTGGCGAATACTGGAAGGTGAACACCGAGAGCTACACATGGGAGCAGGAGCACGACCCGTCGCTGCGTGAAAAGCCGTTCAAGAAGGACTACTTCCAGCTCTTCCCCTCGCTTTTCCTGTCGTATCAGCTGACCGAATCGCAGCAGCTGCAGCTCAACTACACACGCCGTCTGCGCCGTCCGTGGGGCGGACAGCTCAACTCGTTCCGCGACACACGCGACGCTACCACCGTGTCGTTCGGTAACCCCGAGCTGACACCGGAGTACAGCCACTCGTTCTCGCTCAACTACCTGAAGACCTGGCGCGACCACTCGCTGCTCGTGAGTGCCTACTACCGCCCCACAACCGATGTCATACAGCGCATCAGCTACAAAAACTCGGAGGACGGACTATTCTACTCCACCTCGATGAACGTAGCAAAGAGCCAATCGTCGGGCTTGGAGCTGACGCTAAAGAACAAGTTCTTCCGCATACTCGACCTCACCACATCCGCCAACGCCTACTACTACAAGCTCGACGGATTTGCCTACCCCATCGACGGACAGATAGTGACGGGCGCAGCCGACGACCGCTTTACATGGAACGCACGCATGACGGCAAGCCTCATACTGCCCTACGACATATCCGTACAGGCTACCGGACGCTACGAGGCACGCCAGGTGATCACGCAGGGCTACCGCAAGCCGTCGTACAGCGTTGACTTCGGCGCACGCAAGAACTTCTTCAACAAGCTCATCACCGTAGCTGTCAACTGCCGCGACTTGCTCGACTCGCGCAAGTGGGAGACCTTCACCAGTGGCAACAACTTCACACGCCACCAGATAAACCGCCGAGGAAGCAGACGCTTCAACTTCACCGTGACGTGGAACTTCGGCAACATGAAGCAGAAACGCCGCCCACAGAACAAGCAGGGCGACGGAAGCAGCGAGATGCAGATGGACTATAACGGCACGGGTGAAGAATAAATGTTAACAGAATCGGCTTAGTATTGTTCTTTTTTGTAACTTTGTACACAGATAAACAATTACAGTAACAAGAGTTTATGAAAAGGATTAAGTTTTTCTTAGTAGCAGCGATGCTGCTCATCAGTGCCTCAGGAGTGCAGGCACAGAGTATCGGAGACCTGCTCACCGGTCTGGGTAAGACCCTCGTGGGCGACAAGGCAACAACAGCCGCAAGCCTCAAGGGCACATGGACATACACCGGTCCGGCATGTGAGTTCGAGAGCGACAACCTGCTGTCGAAAGCAGGCGGCTCAGCGGTGTCTACAAAAATAGAGAACAAGATAACACCCGTGCTGAAGAAGTACGGTGTGCAGGGCATCGTCTACACCTTCGACGGCAATGGCAACTACACCACGAAGATCAAGAAGCGCACCATCAAGGGCACGTACACCTTCGACAGCAAGAAGAAGACCATCACATTCAAGCCCCACTACGGCAAGGAGTACACCGCCAATGTCAGCATACTAAGCAACCAGATGACACTCGTGTTCAACGCCGACAAGCTGATGCACGTGCTGCAGACCATATCGAACACCGCTGCAAAGCAGAACACCACAGCCGCTACCATCAACACGCTGATGAAGAGCTACAATGGTATGCGCTTAGGATTCAGACTGAAGAAGTAAAAGGTTGAGATGGTGAGATTACCGAACTAATCATAACTCTCAACTCTCAACACAACAACACCTCAACATCTCAACACAACAACTCTCAACACAACAACACCTCAACACAACAACACAATATCATGGATTATATTCAGATAAAGCGCCGCTACGTACGCTTTCTGCGCCTTGAGCGCAACTACTCGCAGAACACCGTCGATGCCTATTCGCACGACATCGACTATCTGCTCAACTTCCTCAACGGCGAAGGACTCGCCATTGAGGAAGTGCGACTTGCCCACTTGGAGCAATTCGCCACCCTGCTGCATGAGTTCGGCATTGCTGCAAGCAGCCAGGCACGCATACTGTGCGGTGTGCGCTCCTTTTTCCGTTTCCTTTTGCTCGACGGCACGCTGCAAGACGACCCGTCGGAGCTTCTTGAGTCGCCAACGCTCGGCGAACACCTTCCCGAAGTGCTTTCTACAGAAGAGATAGACCGCATGGAAGCGTCTATCGACCTCTCCAAACCGGAGGGGCAGCGCAATCGTGCCATCATCGAAGTGCTGTTCTCCTGCGGCTTGCGCGTGTCAGAACTCGTCAACCTTAAGTTCGGTGACGTGTTCGCCGACGACAAATACCTGCGCATCACGGGCAAGGGCAACAAACAACGCCTCGTACCCATCTCCGACAACGCACTGCACGAGATACAACTGTGGCTCTACGACCGCAACCTGATGAACATAAAGCCTGGCGAGGAAGAATACGTGTTCCTCAACCGCAGAGGAGCACACCTCACACGCACCATGATCCTGATAATGATAAAGAACGTGGCACACGACGCAGGCATCACCAAGACAGTGTCGCCACACACGCTGCGCCACTCCTTCGCCACCGCACTGCTGCAAGGCGGAGCGAACCTGCGCGCCATACAGGAAATGCTCGGACACGAAAACATAGCTACAACACAGATTTACACACACATAGACATAACAACTCTGCGCAACGAAATACTCAACCACCACCCAAGAAACATGAAAAACACATGAATGTAGCAAAAAACGATGCTTATTTCTTAAAAATCATAAACATTTAACATGAGAAGCGGAAAAATAAGCTACTTTTGCATATTGTACGGACAGATTATATATCAACTAAAAATAATAATTTATGAAACTAAGAAAACTGATGGTTGCAGTCTTCGCGTTCTTCGCAGGACTTGCTCAGGCACAGCAGATGCCACCCATTCCGGCTGACCCCGACGTAGTGGTTGGCAAGCTGGACAATGGTTTGACCTACTACATCCGCCACAACAACTGGCCGGAGAACCGTGCCGACTTCTACATCGCACAGAAGGTGGGCGCTATCCAGGAGGAAGAGTCGCAGCGTGGTCTGGCTCACTTCCTCGAACACATGTGCTTCAACGGCACAAAGCACTTCCCTGGCAACGGTGTAATCCGCTACTGCGAAAGCATCGGCGTACAGTTCGGTCGCGACCTCAACGCTTACACAGCCATCGACCAGACTGTTTACAATATCTCTAACGTACCGACCGACCGCCAGTCGGCTCTCGACTCTTGCTTGCTCATCCTGAGCGACTGGTCGAACGCGCTCACACTCGACCCGAAAGAAATCGACGAGGAGCGTGGCGTTATCCACGAGGAGTGGCGTCTGCGCACATCGGCTTCAAGCCGCATGTTCGAGCGCAACCTGCCGAAACTCTACCCGGGCTCTAAGTATGGCGTGCGCTATCCTATAGGTCTGATGTCGGTCATCGACAACTTCAAGCCGAAAGAGTTGCGCGACTACTACGAGAAGTGGTATCACCCGACAAACCAGGCTATCATCGTAGTGGGCAACGTCGACGTGAAGTACACCGAGAACAAGATTAAGGAGCTCTTCGGCTCGTTCAAGAACCCGGAGAACCCAGCTCCTATCGTTGACGAGCAGGTGCCTGACAACGCTGAGCCTATCGTTATCATCGACAAGGACAAGGAGCAGCAGACCAACAGCGTAGAGCTTATGATCAAGCACGACGTGTTCCCGGCTTCTGAGAAGGGCAACCCCGGCTACCTTATCTACAACTACGCTAAGCAGGCTGCCATGACTATGCTCAACAACCGCTTGAAGGAGAAGGCTCTCGATCCGGAGTGCCCGTACGTAGGCGCATACGCTAACGACGGCACATTCATCTTCGCCAAGACTAAGGACGCCTTCAACCTCTCGGCTTCTCCGAAGGACCTCAGCAAGACTGCCGACGCGCTGAAGGCAGCTTACACAGAGGCTCTGCGCGCCGCTCGCTTCGGCTTCACAGCTACAGAGTATGCACGCTTCCAGGAGGACTACAAGAGTGCACTCGACAAGATGTACAGCAACAAGGACAAGCGTCCGAACAGCCAGCTCTACCGCGACCTCGTAGACAACTTCCTCGAAGGCGACCCAATGCCGTCTATCGACTTCGAGTATCAGAAAATGAGCCAGATCGTATCGGCTATGCCTGTTGAGGTGGCTAACCAGATGATGGCTGGGCTCGTGCCGGCTAACGACTTCAACCTCATCGTGCTCGCATTCCTCAACGAGGCTGAGGGCAACGTATATCCGACTGAGGCAGAGCTGCTCGGTGCTGTCAAGGACGCACGCAACGCTAACATCGAGGCTTACGTGGACAACGTGAAGAACGAACCGCTCATCACCACTCTCCCGAAGGCTGGCAAGGTGAAGAAGGAAGTGAAGAACGAGAAGCTCGGCTACACCACGCTCACACTCTCTAACGGCGTTGTCGTTAACCTCAAGAAGACCGACTACAAGAAGGACCAGGTGCTCCTCAGCGGTCGCGGCGAGGGTGGCACCACACTCTATGGCGCAAGCGACTACGCTAACCTTCAGCTCTTCAACGACGTTATCGGCTACAGCGGACTCGGCGCATTCTCTTCTACAGAACTGCAGAAAGCTCTTGCCGGCAAGATTGCCAACGCTGACCTCTCACTCGGACAGCTCTCTACAAACGTGTCGGGCAACTCTACACCGAAGGACGTGGAGACAATGCTCCAGATGGTGTACCTCTACTTCACAAGCATCAACAAGGACCAGAAGTCGTTCGACAACCTCATGCAGCAGCTCGAGGTATCGCTGAAGAACCGCGAAATCAATCCTGACGTAGCATTCAGCGACTCTATACAGGCTACTATCTACGCTCACAACCCACGCGTTGCGCCGATGACTATCGACCGCTTGAAGGACGTGAACTACGACCGTATCCTCCAGATTGCCAAGGAGCGCACCGCTTCGGCTAAGGGCTGGGTGTTCAACATCGTGGGCAACTACGACGAGGAGACAATCCGTCCGCTCATCTGCCAGTATCTCGGCGCACTGCCAGCTAAGGGCAAGGTTGTGAAGGGCAAGCGCGAACTCAACCCCGTCAAGGGCGTTGTGGAGAACACATTCAAGCGCAAGCAGGAGACTCCGAAGGCCAACTCTGTAATGCTCTGGTTCAACGACGAGATGCCATACACACTGAAGAACGTTCTCTGCTGCGACATCGCAGGTCAGGTGCTCTCTATGGAATACCTCGACAAGATTCGCGAGAAGGAAAGCGCAGCTTACTCAGTAGGTGCTTACGCAAGCTCTGACCTCGGTGCCGACAACTACCGCATGTTCCAGATCTTCGCTCAGTGCCCGATGAAGCCTGAGAAGAAGGACATAGCAATACGCATCCTCAACGATGAGGTGAAGACTATCGAGAACACTTGCGACGCTGCCAAGTTCCAGAAGTGCAAGGAGTTCATGGTTAAGCAGAACGGCGACCGCGTGAAGACAAACGGCTTCTGGCTCGGCGTGCTCTTCGATAGCTACCACTACGGCTACGACGGCTACACCGACTACTCAAGCACTCTTGAGGCACTCACTACTCAGGACATCTGCAACTTCATGAAGGAGTTCAACAAGGCTGGCAACCACATCACCGTGACTATGCTGCCGGAGGAGTAATCCGCCACGAACAGAAAGCATTAAGACACAATAGGAAAGCATTGTTTGCTCGTTTGGGCAAGCAATGCTTTTTTTATATCACTAATCACTAAACAACCTTAAAAATGCAGCTATTAATCAATAAATAGCATAATTATAAGGTGAAAACACACTGAAATTGAAGATTTCTGATTAAATTTGCAGCTAAAAATAATAAGTTTAAGAAGAATGAAAAATAAGTTTGCAGCTTTTGCCATGCTGTTCATGGCGGTTTTTACACTCGCATCGTGCCTTAATGACGACACCGACTACGTGTACACCGACGACAGCGCCATCACATCATTTTCGGTGACGGGGGCAAAACGATATATCCATACAAAGACGAAAAAAGGCGATAAGGATAGCGTTTATACAACCACTTCATCGTACACAAGCTACAAGTTCATCATCGACCAGAACAACAACACCATCTACAATCCCGACTCGCTGCCGTGCGGTATAGACGCGAAGAAACTCGTGTGCAACGTGTACGGACTCAACTCGATGACGGTGTACATCAAGAACCTCAAGGACGATAATGTAGGGATTGTGAGCAACACCGACTCGCTCGACTTCTCGGAGGTGCGCGAGCTGAAGGTGATGAGCAATTCGGGCAAATTCCTGCGCACATACAAGGTGAAAGTGAACGTGCACAAGGAGCAAGCAGACTCGTTCTTCTGGGCTCCCATGACAAAGAACGCAGACATAGAGCAGCTCCAGAACGTGAAGACCTGCGCCATAAAGACAGCTGAGGGCAAGGACCGACTCTTCCTCTTCGGTACGGACGGCAACAACACAAAGCTGTACGTGATGAACAACGGACAGACTTGGACAGCTGCCACACCTAAGCTGAACGATGCAGTCCTCACATTCGACGCGAATGTCTGCAAGAGCATCGTGACAAAGAACGAAAAGGTGTACATCTGCAACGCCGGCAACATCCTATGCACCACTGACGGCAACACATGGGAACAGACCGGTGGCGCTACTACCGTCAAGACACTCGTAGCTGCAAGTCCGCTGCGTCTCTATGGATACAACACCGAGGGTAGCCTGCTCGCTTCTGACGACAACGGTGCTACATGGACACTGGCTACCATCGACAGCGACGCTTCGTTCCTGCCGACAAACAACCTCTCGTACACCTGCACAGCACTGCGCACCAATAGCAACAGCTACCGCGTGACTATATACGGCACAACAGCAACTGGCGCAATGGCAATCTGGGGTAAAGTGGACGAAGGCAACAAGTATAGCGAGAATCAACCGTGGGCATACTACGAGGTGTCGACAGAGAACAAACACGCCCTCCCGAAGCTCAACAACATGAGCGTAGCAACATACGACGGCAAGACATACGCCCTCGGCACACCCGACGGCATGAACGATAGCAATGCAAACCTCTACAGCTCTAAGGACGGCGGACTGACTTGGGCAAAAGACACAACACTCACCGTTCCGACAGAGATAACATCCAACAAAGAGAATGCGTCGAACACGCCGAACATGGCACTCACCGTAGACAGCAGCAACTTCATCTGGATAGTAAATGCAACAGAAGGCAACACGTGGCGCGGAAGAATAAACCGCCTCGGCTGGAAAAAAGAACAGACTGATTTCACTGAATAATGAAGAAAATCCTCACCATCCTCATCATCTCCCTGATGTTTGTGTCGGCAAAGGCACAAACCGACGAGGAGTACCGCATGGAGATAGGTGCGGGAGTAGGGATGGTGGCGTACGAAGGCGACTTCAACGGTAGCGTACTGAGCAATATGCAGTTCGGGGGATCGGTAGTGTTGCGACGCGTATTCAACCCGTACATGGGGCTGAAGATGTCGGCAATGTACGGCAAACTGACGGGGGCATCAAAGGATGTAAAGACCTATTACCCCGACTTCGTGAACAATCCCTACTCGTTCAGCAATACGCTCATAGATGCCAGCGTCACCTACGAATACAACTTCTGGCCATACGGCACCGGACGCGACTACCGCGGAGCGAAACGCTTCACGCCGTTCATCTTCGGCGGACTGGGTGCTACGTTCGTCACCGGTGGTGGCAAGAACGTCTTCACAGCGAATGTGCCACTCGGCTTGGGCGTGAAGTACAAGATAGGACCACGTCTGAACCTCGGACTCGAATGGGCGGTACACTTCTCGCTGAGCGACAAGCTCGACGGCGTGAAAGACCCTTACGGCATAGAAAGCAGCGGACTCTTCAAAAACACCGACTGCTACTCAGCCCTACAACTCACACTGACGTACAGCTTCATGGCGAAATGTCGCACCTGCCATAATGCGGATGAATAGCCCCTCCCAACCCTCCCCGTCGGGGAGGGCTCTGATTAGCTTAGAAAGGCATAAAAAGGCTTAGAAAATAGTTCGTCAAGGCTTAGAAAGGCCTAAGAAGGCTTAGTTCGGCTTAGAAAAAACAAAGAATATGACACAACTCGATACAACCAACATACCCCAGCACATCGCCATCATCATGGACGGCAACGGACGCTGGGCTGCAGAGCAAGGCAAACCGCGCAGCTACGGCCACCAGGCTGGAGTAGACGCTGTGCGACGCATCACGTCGGAGTGTACGCGTCTCGGCGTGAAGTACCTCACGCTCTACACCTTCTCTACCGAGAACTGGAACCGCCCCGCAACAGAAGTGGCTGCACTCATGGGACTCGTGCTAACATCGCTTGAGGACGAGATATTCATGAAGAACAACGTGCGCTTTCAAGTAATCGGCGACATCGAACGCCTGCCGAAGGAAGTGCAGCAGAAGTTGCAGGAGACAATGGAGCATACGGCAAACAACTCTGCAATGACGATGGTTGTAGCACTCAGCTACTCGTCGCGCTGGGAGATTGTGAAAGCTACGCAAGAGATTGCAGCCGACCTCGCTGCGGGCAAGATTGCCGCTACGGACATCAACGAGCAACTCATCTCGGAGCACATGACCACAAGCTTCATGCCCGACCCCGACCTGCTCATACGCACCGGTGGCGAACAGCGCATCAGCAACTACCTGCTCTGGCAGATAGCATACTCAGAACTCTACTTCTGCGACACCTTCTGGCCCGACTTCGACGAGGAAGGCTTACACAAAGCCATCGCCGACTATCAGCGACGCCAGCGACGCTTCGGCAAAACAGAAGCGCAAGTAGAGGCTGAACAAAGCCCATCCCAACCCTAACAGCCCCTCCCAACCCTCCCCGTCGGGGAGGGCTTAGTTAGCCAAGGCTAAGAAGGCTTAGAAAGGCTCAAGAAGGCTTAGTTCGGCTTAAACGCTGCCTTCAGCCAAAAATAATCAGAAAAAGAACAATCAAGAGAAAAACGATGAATATAATAAAGGTGTTGACAACAGCCTGCATCCTTGTAAGCAGCTTCGCAGCCCAAGCGCAGGACAAGATTACATACCCCGACATCTCGTATGCAGGAAACCCGCGCACTGTAACACTCGGCGGACTCGCCGTTTCAGGAGCCGAAGGCTACGAGGACTACATGCTCACGGGTATCTCCGGACTCACCGTCGGACAACAAATCGAACTGCCTGGCGAGGCTATCACAGATGCTGTGAAGCACTACTGGAAGTATGGACTCTTCTCAGAGGTATCTATATCCGTCGACTCGCTCGTGAACGACAAGGCTTATCTGCACATACACCTGCAGATGCGCCCACGCGTATCTACTATCAACTACGTCGGACTGAAGAAGTCGGAGCGTACAGACATGGAGGAGAAACTCGGACTGCTCAAGGGCGCACAGATAACACCTAACATGATCGACCGTGCGAAGATTCTCGCTAAACGCTATTTCGACGAGAAAGGCTTCAAGAACGCCGACATACAAATCGTGCAGCGCGACGACGTGGCTAACAAGAACCAGGTGATTCTCGACATCATCATCGACAAGAAACAGAAGATGAAGGTGCGCGACATCATCATCGAGGGCAACAGCGCATTGGCTACAAGCAAGATAAAGGGTAACATCATAAAGAAAGGTGTGTTCAAGGAGACTCACGAGGCAGGCAAACTGGCTACGCTCCTGAAGTTCAAGAAGAAGTACACACCGGAGCGTTGGAAGAACGACAAGCAGAAGCTCATCGAGAAGTACAACGAGCTGGGCTACCGCGACGCATACATCGTGAGCGACTCGGTGTGGAACGTGGACGAAAAGCACGTCAGCATGCGTGTGAAGGTGGACGAAGGCAAGAAGTACTACGTGCGCAACATCACATGGGTGGGCAACACGATATACAGCTCCGATTATCTCGCTGCCGTGCTCGGCATGAAGAAGGGCGACGTCTACAACCAGAAGCTTATGAACAAGCGACTCACCGAAGACGAGGACGCTGTGGGCAACAACTACTGGAACAACGGCTACCTCTTCTACTCGCTCCACCCGACAGAGGTAAACATCGTGGGCGACTCTATCGACCTTGAGATGCGCATCTTCGAGGGTCCACAGGCACACATCAACCACGTACGCATCAACGGCAATGACCGCCTGTACGAGAACGTGGTGCGCCGCGAACTGCGTACAAAGCCGGGCGACCTCTTCTCGAAGGAAGCTCTGCAGCGTTCGGCACGTGAGATTGCATCAATGGGACACTTCGACCCAGAGAAGGTAAACCACGACGTGAAGCCCGACCCTGAGAACGGAACCGTAGACATCAACTGGGATCTCGTACAGAAGTCGAACGACCAGATTGAGTTCTCGCTCGGATGGGGACAGACCGGTGTCATCGGACGCATCGGCTTGAAGCTCAACAACTTCTCTATGCGCAACCTCTTCGGCAAGAACAAGGAGCGCCGCGGATTCCTGCCCGTAGGCGACGGCGAGGTGCTCTCTATCGGCGCACAGACCAACGGTACATACTACCAGTCGTACAACATGTCGTACTCTACCAACTGGTTCGGAGGCAAACGACCGATACAGTTCTCCGTAGGCGCCTACTTCTCGAAGCAGACCGACGTGTCGAGCAACTACTATAATAGTGGTTACTTCAACAACTACTATAACTATATGTACGGCTACGGCAACTATAACGGCTACAACAACTACGAGAACTTCTACGACCCCGACAAGTACGTGAAGCTGTTCGGCTTCTCGCTCGGATGGGGCAAGCAGCTGCGCTGGCCAGACGACTTCTTCCAGTTGTCGCTCTCGCTGCAGTACACACGCTACATGCTGAAGAACTGGAGCTACTTCCTCATGACCAACGGTAACTCTAACAACCTCAACCTCAGCATACAGCTCTCGCGCAACTCTACCGACAACCAACTCTTCCCACGTCGCGGATCGGAGTTCGCAGCATCGCTCACAATAACTCCGCCATGGTCGGCATGGGACGGCAAGGACTACAAGAACCTCGCCAACGACTCGAAGTCGGCTAACTACAACCGTGAGCAGCAGGAGAAGTATCGTTGGGTAGAATACCACAAGTGGAAGTTCAAGGGACGCATGTTCACCGCCCTCACAAGCGGACAGAAGTGCTTAGTGCTCATGGCCCGACTCGAGTTCGGCTTGCTCGGCTCATTCAACAAGTGGAAGAAGTCGCCGTTCGAAACCTACTACATGGGTGGTGACGGTATGACAGGCTACTCTACATCATACGCCGAAGAGACTATCGGTCTGCGCGGTTACGAGAACGGATCGCTCACTCCTTACGGTCAGGAAGGCTACGCCTACGACCGCATGACACTCGAGCTGCGCTACCCGTTCCTGCTCGGCAACACCACCATCTACGGTCTCGGATTTATCGAAGGCGGTAACGCATGGACAGAGACACGCAAGTTCAACCCATTCGACATGAAACGCTCTGCCGGTGTCGGTCTGCGCATCTACCTGCCAATGGTTGGTCTCATGGGTATCGACTGGGCTTACGGTTTCGACAAGGTATTCGGAAAGAAGGGAGGATCGCAGTTCCACTTCATACTCGGTCAAGAGTTCTAAGACACGCATCGGTCGACGCAGACATCCGCATCGGTCGGCGCAGACATCCGCAACGGTCGACGCAGACATCCGCAACGGTCGGCGCAGACGTCCGCAACGGTCGATACGCAATCTCATAACCCCAAAAACAAAACATAGAAAGCAATGAAGAAGTTCATATTCATATGCCTCTTCGCGCTCACAGCAGCGCTGACGGCAAACGCACAGAAGTACGCACTCCTCGACATGGAGTACATACTGAAGAACATCCCAGCCTACGAGCGTGCCAACGAGCAGCTCAACCAGGTGTCGAAGAAGTGGCAGGCAGAGGTGGAAGCTCTCAACACCGAGGCTTCCACGATGTACAAGAACTATCAGAACGAGATGGTGTTCCTCTCACAGGAGCAAAAGAAAGCTCGTCAGGAGGCAATCATGAAGAAGGAGAAGGACGCCAGCGACCTCAAGCGCAAGTACTTCGGACCAGAGGGCGAACTCTTCAAAAAGCGCGAAAGTCTTATGTCGCCTATTCAGGAGGAGATATACACCGCCGTCAAGGAGATAGCAGAGTTACGCGGCTACTCGCTCGTACTCGACCGCTCAAGCGACACCGGCGTTATCTACGGCTCACCAAAGGCTGACATCAGCAACGAAGTGCTGCAGAAGCTGGGTTACGCCAACTAAAGAGTTTTTGAATTTTCAAAGATTTAGAAGGCTTAAAGAGGCTTAGAAAGGCTTAGTTTACAGTTCCCCCTCGGCTTAGAAAGGCCTAAAAAGGCTTAGTTCGGCTTAGTTAGCAGTCCCCCAAGGCTTAGAAAAAGAATAATTAATAACAAAAAAAATAAAAGCAAAAATGAAGAAATTGATTTTAATGCTTATGTTGTTCATGCCAATGGCAACATTCGCACAGAAGTTCGGTCATGTAAACGCACAGGAAGTCATGGCTTCAATGCCAGAGTTCATCAAGGCTCGCGGCGAGGTAGAAGCACAGGCTAAGCAGTACGACAACGACCTCAAGGCAATGCAGGAAGAAATGCAGCGCAAGTACGAAGATTACGAGAAGAACAAGTCTACAATGAACGAGACAAAGCGCAAAGAGACCGAGGATAGCCTCTCTCAGATGTATCAGAAGATACAGCAGTCGGCTCAGGACAACCAGCAGGCTCTCGGTAAGCTCCAGCAGGACAAGATTGGTCCTATCACTAACAAGCTCGTTGAAGCAATCAAGGCTGTAGGCAAAGCAGGTGGCTATGTCTACATCATGGACACAACAAGCGGCATCCCTTACATCAGCGAGACACTTAGCAAGGACGTTACAGCTGAAGTTAAGGCAGAGCTCAACAAGACAAAGTAAGACGTTACAATAAATCATAGTAGCCATTACTAACGATGCCTACTATGATTTATACCATTCAAATAACAACAATATAAAGCAGCAATAAACATGAAGAAATTGTTCTTTTTCATCGTCCTCGGCGTACTGTCGCTCACAGCAGGCGCTCAGACACGCTTCGGCTATTTCAGCTATGAAGAAGTTCTCAAATCAATGCCCGACTATGTATTAGCACAGCGTAGCATCGACGATTTGCGAGTGAAGTACGACGCTGAATTGAAGCGCGCCGAAGAGGAGTTCAACAGTAAATACGAGGAGTTCCTCGAAGTACAGAAAGACCTCGTACCTGCCATTCTGCGCAAGCGTCAGGCAGAGCTCCAGGAGATGATGCAGAAGAACATCAACTTCAAGAACGAGTCGAAGCGTCTGTTGCAGCAAGCAGAAACTGATGCCTTTGCTCCCGTTAAGGTGAAGCTCAACGAGGCACTCACAAAGGTCGGTCAGGCACAAGGCTATGCCTTCATCCTCAACACCGACGGCAACGCTTGCCCTTACGTAAACCCAGAAATGGGCGAGAACGCAACAGAACTTGTCAAAGAAGCACTGAACGCAAAACAGTAAGAGCTACTACATAAAACACAAAGTAGTAGAAGCTGCTACATATTAGAAAGACAGAAGATTGATAATTGAAAATGCAGACGATCATAAACCAAATGGTGGTCATACGTTTCAATTATCAATCTTCTGTTTATAAGCCAATTATCTACAATCAATTCTTAATAAATGATTAATATGCCATTCCCCTCTTCTCCTGGTCCTATCGGTGTTTTCGACTCTGGCTACGGTGGACTCACCATCCTGCACGGCATCCGTCAGCTCCTCCCACAGTACGACTATATGTATCTTGGCGACAATGCGCGTGCTCCCTACGGTTCGCGTTCGTTTGAAGTGGTCTATCAGTTCACGCGCCAGGCCGTGCTGAAGCTCTTCAGCATGGGCTGCCACCTCGTCATATTGGGCTGCAACACAGCTTCGGCTAAGGCACTACGCAGCATCCAGCAGCGCGACCTGCCCATGCTCGACCCCGACCGCCGCGTACTTGGCGTAATACGTCCCACGGCAGAAGAGGTTGGCAACCTCACAAAGACACGCCACGTGGGCATCCTCGCCACAGAAGGCACAATCAAAAGCAATTCGTATAAGATAGAAATACAGAAGCTATTCCCCGATGTAGAGGTTACGGGAGTAGCATGTCCGCTTTGGGCGGCGATAGTAGAGGCAGGCGAGGCAGACTCGCCTGGTGCCGATTACTTCGTAAAGAAGCGCATCGATCAGCTCATGCGCAAAGACTCGCTCATCGATACTGTCATACTCGGCTGCACTCACTACCCACTGCTTATGAGTTCGGTGGTGAAGAACGTGCCCGATGGTGTGCGCATAATGGCGCAAGGCACCTACGTAGCCGACTCCTTAGCCGATTATCTCAATCGCCATCCCGAGATGGAACAGAAACTGACGAAAGGCGGAACATGCCGCTATTTCACAACCGAAAGCGAAGAGCGCTTCCGCGAAACAGCACGCATATTCCTGCATGAAGACGTAAATGTGCAGCATGTGGAGGTGGTGTAATGGGGGTGAGATGGTGAGATGGTGAGATGGTGAGGTGTTGAGATATGTACTATTGTCAACATCTCACCATCTCACCATCTCACCATCTCACCACCTCACCACCTCACCATCTCACCCTCTCACCTCCTCTGCACCTCGTCCATCACTCTGAGCCAGTTACCGCCCCATATCTTCGCCATATCCTCTTCCGAGTAGCGTCGGCGCAGCAACTCCTTAGTGAAGTTTATCAGTTCAGAAGCATCGGCAAGTCCGGGCACGCCACCGTCGCCATCGAAGTCGGTTCCAAGTCCAACGTGGTCGATACCCATTACGCTTATAGCGTGCTCAAGATGCTCCATAGCGTCAGTGATGCAAGCCCTGCCGTCGGTGCGCAGGAACCCGTTGTACAGCGTTATCTGACACACACCACCCTTTGCAGCAAGCGCACGCATCTGGTCGTCGGTCAAGTTGCGTGGCACATCACACAACGCCTTGCAGTTGCTATGCGAGCACACTATAGGCTTTGTCGAAATGTCGAGCGCATCGTAGAACGACTTCTCGCCGGCATGACTCATATCCACCATCACTCCCAGGCGGTTCATCTCGCGTATCACCTCCGCACCGAATGGCGATACACCACCGTGAGTGTTGAGCGTGCGGCGTGCCGAGTCGCATATCTGGTTGTCGCCATTGTGACACAGAGTAATGTAGACGATACCCCGGTCGGCAAAGTGCTGCACGTTACGCAAGTCGTTCTCTATCGCCAGACCGTTTTCTATACCTATCATCAGCGATTTCCGTCCCTCGCGCTTGTTGCGCAGCAAGTCCTCACGGTTGCGGGCAAGGGCGATGTAGCGCGAATCGCTAAGCACAATCTCATCAATCTTGTCGAAGATAAGGTCAGCATAAGCCTTCGGTGTGTCCACTGCGAACGGTGCCACATCAGCGAAAGTCTCCCCAGGTTTCGGTTGTGGCAGATACGCCACCATTGTCACAGCGTCCGTTCTGCCCTCGTTCATCTTATGCAAGTCGTAGAGCACTTTAGGGTCGCGCTGCTCGAAGCACACGCCTTGTGGGAAGAACATCGGCGTGTCGCAGTGTGAGTCGAGCGTGAGGTTACGTTGGTGGAACAGCTTCGCACGTCGCAGCACGTCGCCTTCCTCCACAAGCCACTTGAAGAGCGGCAATCCGTCCTCGCCGAGCCACTCCGGGTGCCATTGCACACCGAGCATCGCCTTGTGTTCGCTACTCTCTATAGCCTCAACCACACCGTCTAACGCTCGCGCCGTTATCTTGAAACGCTCGCCCGGTGCAGCCACGGCTTGGTGGTGGAACGAGTTGACGAATATCCTCTCCTCCTTATATATATTATAAAGCACACTACCCTTCTCTATCTCCACAGTGTGCGTAGGCTCCGAGCGGTCGGCATCCTGCGAGTGCTTATAGTTGGTAGGCTCGTGCGATATGTCCTGGTGTACACGTCCGCCGAGTGCCATGGCGAGAGTCTGCACGCCACGGCAGATGCCTAACATCGGTATCTGTCGGTCGAACGCCAAGCGTGTTATGAGCAGCTCCGGCAGATCGCGCACGTTGTTTATGTTATGCAACGCTGGCGACGGTTCCTCGTCAGCCCACAGCGGATTGAAGTCGCCACCACCCGTGAGCAACAGCGCATCAATCGTTTCGAGCGTATCGAGCAGCACATTGCGGTCAGCCACTGGCGGAATGAGTACGGGCGTACCTCCTGCTGCTATAATCTGATGATAGTAGCGGTCGCGCACCGTCGCGTCCACTCCCTCGTAGTTGGTTGTGATACCTATGATTGGCCGCCTGCTTGTCTGTGGCTTATTGTCGTAGAAGTAGGCGAGTTGAGTATTTAGGTTGAATGATTTCATGCTTAGTTGGATGATTTCATGCTTATAAAAATATTCCCACAGAGTTCGCAGAATACATTGTCTGTCGAACGTCCATCCCGTTGTGGGCTGTACGTTCTGTGTGTATTATGCAATCTCTGTGGGAGACGTTTCTACTCTTAATTCTGTCGAACAACGAAGTGTTATTCCTCGTTCTTTTCCTCCAGGTGCACCGGTATCTCGCGCTTGATGCTTTGGTCGAGCGAGATGAGTGTTTCTGTAGACACCACGCCCGGAATCATCTGCATCTTGTTATTGAGCAAGTCCATGAGCTGTTCGTTGTCGCAAGCATACACCTTCAGCAGCATTGTGTACGGACCAGTTGTGTAGTGACACTCCACGATTTCCGGAATGTCGAGCAACTGCTTCACTACATCCTTGTACATACTTCCGCGCTCCAGATTGAGTCCTACGTATGTGCATGTGCTATAGCCAACGCTCTTAGGATTCACTTCAAAGCCGCTGCCTACGATTACGCCACCCTGTATGAGGTGTTGTACACGCTGATGAATTGCAGCACGTGATACACCACACTCTGCTGCTACATCTTTGAATGGAATTCGGGCGTTCTTTGATAGAATACTAAGTATCTTTCTGTCAAGATTATCAATTTTGTCCATCTTCTATTAATGAAATTTTGTCTATGATTACAATTTGTCAGCAAAATTATATATTTTACTTGAAATAATCAACACATAGACCTTTCTTTTTTAGTTTTTTAGTACAAAACGATAGCTGCCGCTTTCATATTTGACATTTTCCACTCACAATGGTCTACTGTGCAATGATGTGTACATCCCTCTGTGGGAACGGTATCTCGATGTTATGCTCGTTGAGCGTGTTGTATATAGCCTCCTTCACCTGACCAGTCTTAGTGAACTTCTCCTCCACGAGCACCCAGTATGTCACGAATAGGTTCACCGAGTTGTCTCCGAACTCGTCGAACACCACGCTCACGGGTCGTGTTGTGTCGATTATGTCTCTTCCGTCGGGAGCCTTCTCTTCGAGGTTGTTCACCGCTTTGATGAGCATCTGTCGCACCTCTTCCACGTTCGAGCCGTATGCCACACCCACCGGCACCTTCACCCATTCGTACGAGTGGTTGCGTGTGATGTTCTTGAAGTTCTTGCTGAACAGCGAGCTGTTGAGGAACGCTATCACGCATCCGTCGCCCGTAATGATCTGCGTGCTCTGGTATGTGATGCTGTCCACCTTTCCGCGTATGCCGTCGCACTCGATGTAGTCGCCCACACGCACACGTCCTGTCATCAGCGATATGCCGTAGAAGAAGTTCTCGAGCAGGTCCTTCATGGCGAAGCCCACACCTGTTGCCAAGCCAGCCGAGATAACGGAGATTGCGGTCGACGGTATCTTCAGCAGCTTTATCGAGATGATGAAGTACAGACCCCAGCAGCAGATGGCTATTATGTTGTTGGCGAGTGTGAAGTTCGGCTTGCCGTTCACCACCACCTTCGACTTATGATACTTGTGGTAGAGCGACTTCACGAGATAGTTGATGTATCTGAACAGGAAGAACTGCGACAGCACCATCACCATCTTGCCTATCGACAGCTGCACCACTCCCGTCACGTTCAGGAAGTTGAACATGAATATATTCCACACCGTAGCGGTCAGGTCGAACACATCTGCCGCCCACCATATAGACAGCAGCAGGGAGAACACGCTGATCATCGGCACCAGTGCCATGTACACGAAGTCGTAGAACCACGTCACATTGATATGCTTGTTGTGACTTATAGTTATGATGCTGAGCATCGAGCCTTTCTTCGCCTTCTCCGCGTCAGCCTCCGAGTGTATCTTGTGCGCCAGGTAGCGTTTCTCATACTGTGCCAGCATATCGTAGACGCATGTTATGGTCTGTATGCAGCTCAGCTGGAACATCCACCAGATAAGCACTTGCACCGCGAGCAGCACGTAGCCATACAATGCCGAAGCCGTAGAGAACACCATTATCGCCAGCGATATCCACGTATAGAATATGTCCGAGCGTGGGATATTGGCATTATGCCGCTTCACCACACGCCACTGCCACACGGTGAACACGAGCAGTATCGGTGGGAATATCAGCATCACGAGATTGTTTGGAATGAATATGATGCGGAATGTGATGACGATGAACGACATCAGCATTATCGGGGCATAGATTCTAAAACCGCTCTTTATCTGTTCGCCTGGCAGGCGCACTAACAGCGAGAAGAAGATAGCGCATAGCAGCCAGGCGTACTCGATGAGCAGCTTCGATGCCATGAGGAAGAAGTTGTGGTACATGAACGTGCGTGCCACCATCACCGACACGGCGAAGATGAGCATAGCCACAAACAGTATGAGGCACACCTTTTTCTTCATAAACGCCTCTGTGCGATAACGCTTTGGTACGAGCCAGCGCACCAGTACGTTGCTCAGCATACCAGCAATGAGCATATACAGCAGCACGAAGACGCTCAGACCGCCCACAATCGGACCGCGCCATTGCGAGTAAACCTTGCGTTCTCCGCCGTTGGCAATCTTCACTTTCTCCTCGTCGTACTTCTCATTCACGTCAGCCTTAGCCGAGCGATACTGCATCGGCATGTTCTTCACTATCTCCAGATAGCTCTGGTCGCCATTTACGAATATCGTGTGCTGAATGTCGTTATAGCGTTGTATGGCGTAGTCGTTCATCTTCTTCAGCTTCGCCGACATACGCTGATAGTGCTGTTCGTCCTTCTCCACGTTGTTGCGCATGTTCTGCAGATTGCGTGCCAAGGCGGTGGCATAGTCCAGACACGCCTTTCGGTCGTGCAGTCCCTGCCCGTCGAGCATGAACGGCAGCTTGCGTTGCTTGCCGTTCTTGTCCATTATATATTTCGGTGGTTGTTGTCCCTGCTTTGCCTGCCCTATACGCTTCATCGATGGTGGAATCATGCTCAGCGTCTCTATGAGGTACTTGTATCGCGTCAACTCCGCATCCATACGCTTCATAATATTGTTGTATGGCATACTGCGCTTGTTAAATTCGCGATACATCTCTGTCGCCTCATGGCAGGCGTAGGTCATATCGAACGTGAAGTCTTGCTTCTGCGAGTAGAGCATCAGTGCCACCTGATCGCTACGCTGCATCAGTGCCACCATCTGTTTATGCTGCTGCTCGGTGTACATCTTATAGCGTGCCATGTTATTGCGCTGCTCGTAGAACGCTGTTTCCAGCTCTGCGCGCAGCACCGACAACGTCGAATTCAGGTTTTTCTCTTTCAGCACCGCACCGGCACTGATCGACACGCACAACATAATCAAAAGACATGCCAGGCGCTTAAAGAATCTCATGCTCATAATCTCTCTTTTATCTGTAATTGCTTTTTAATATGTTTATGCGTGCAAAAATACGTCTTTTTTCCGAATATTCAAAAACTCAAAACTCAAAACTCGCTTATACCATAGCTTGCACGCCTAATGTGCTAAGCACTGCTGTGGCTACAGCTACTATCAGTTTCAGTATTGTTCTCCAAGTGTCTTTGTTCATCTTTTTCATGGTATTTTGTATGTGGTATTATTATAGGTTGTTTTTGTGTTTTATAGTAGTGGACGTGGCATTATCACCACGCCCACTCTCTTGTTCTATTCCTTAGTCACATCAGCACGCTTAATGCTCTTATACTGTTCGAGCTCCGCAAACTTGATGCCTGCAAGCATCGGCTTCACGTTCTTACCCAGCACTGGGTCCTTGTAGGTTTCCGGATAGAAACGCACACGTGCGCCAACGATGCTGTTCTTTATACTAAAGGTATTCAGATCCGCACAGCCTCGCGATCTCAAGCTCACGCGGAATGTGCCCAAGCCCATAATCTTCACCGGCTTCGAGTTGAGCAGCTCGTTCTTCATCACCTCGCCCAACTCTGTGAGCACTGCCAGGATGTCCGAGTACTTCACCGTACAGTTTGCCTGCATAATCTCTGCCAGCTTCTTCAGGTCGACTGTCTCGCGATAAGCGGTGCGTGCATAGTAAAGACCCTTTGTTGCGTTTTTTGCTGTGCTCTGATAGATTTTGTAATTTACTGCCATAATGTGTTTTCCTTTCTTTTTTTTTAGATTTGGTTAATGTTTACTTTTGTGTTGTGTTCCGGATCACGTTTGCAAAGGTACAACCTTGCGCAAGCGATGTCAAGTATTTCGCTATATTTTTTTTATTTTCTCAATATTATTCTTTAACTTTGCACTCGCAACGGTTCGCAACGCTCCCACTTGAAACACCCTACCGGGGAGCTGTGCGATTAAAAGGGAATGGGGTGAGAGGCCCCGACTGTCCCGCAGCTGTGAGCCGCCCTTATCTACGGGCGCGAACGAGAGAACCACTGAAGCCATGCATCTCCGTGCTGAGTGCGTGGGTATGGCAGGGATGCCATACCCTCCTATGCTTTGGGAAGGTGTTCGCGTCTGGGCGGCGAGTCAGAAGACCTGCCGAAACTCATTTGCCGATGGAGTCATCGCTGTGCGCCTCGCGGATTGGGCGCGTATGACCGCAACACTTACATTATATAAATAATATGAAGCACTTTACACTTTTTGTTTCCGCCCTCATCGGCGGAATGTTTCTAACTACATCTGTTTCTGCACAGCAGAAGGAGTACACCGACGGCGTGTTCATGCTCAACGAGGGTTCGTTCGGCAAGGAGAAGGCTACGCTCAACTACCTCAACAAGGAGGGCAAATGGGAGTATCGCGTGGCTCTCACAAAGAACAGCGAGACCTACGAACTCGGCACAACGGGCTGCTACGCCACCATCGACGACGGCAAGATGTACATCGTGTCGAAGAAGAAGAGCGTTGCCGACAAGGAGGCTAACGACCCTACGCTCACCGTGTGCGACGCCAAGACTATGGAGGTGATCGCTCAGATCAACACTATCCTCAACGCCGACGGCACGGCTGCTGCCGACGGTAGAGCGTTCCTCCCCGTCAAGGAGCTTGGCAAGGGCTTCCTCAGCACTACCGAGGGTGTCTTCACGTTCAATCTCGACGACAACACCGTGGGCTCGCTCATCGCCGGCACCGACGGCTTGGCTAACAACCAGACGGGCAACATGGTGTACGCCGACGGCAAGGTGTATGCCGTTGACCTGCACCGTGGTCTCTTGGTCATCGACGCTGCCGAGGGCAAACTGCTCAAGACCGTGAACAACGAGGGCGAGGGCTCGTACAACTCTATCGTGCAGGCTAAGGACGGCTCTATCTGGCTCACTTGCAGCAAGTCGACAAAGGCTGTTGCACACATCGTGAAGTTCAACCCGTCTGACTACTCTACCGAGACCATCAACCTGCCTGAGGGCGTTTATCCTCCTACCAACAGCTGGGGCGCATGGAACCCCGACTGCTTCACGGCTTCCACCACCGAGAACGCTCTGTTCTGGAACGGTGCTACGGGCGACTGGTCGAACGGTCAGCACATCTACAAGTTCGATATCGACTCGCGCCAGACATCGCTCCTGCTCGACTTCACCGCTGCCGAGGAGAAGCCTTACGTCTACGGTGCGGCTTGCCGCATGAACCCTTATTCGGGCGACCTCTACCTGAGCGTAACCAAGGGCTCGGCGTGGGGCGACGAGTCGGAGCTGCGCGTCTACGACGCTACAACGGGCTCGCTGAAGCAGTCGTACCCTATGGAGAAGAACTTCTGGTTCCCGGAGATGCCGGTGTTCGCTCTGAAGAGCACCACTGCCATCTCGTCGGTTGAGGACAACGCTGATGTGCGCGAGGTGGCTCGCTACTCTGTCGACGGCAAGCTGCTGCAGGGTGCACAGAAGGGTCTGAACATCGTGCGCTACAGCGACGGAACTGTTAAGAAGGTCGTTGTTAAGTAAACATGCGCATACATTATATAATACTACTCTTTTTTATCGCTATATCGACGCACGCCCAAACCTCACGTCTCGACTCCGTACACACGATTCGGGACGTGGCGGTTGTGGGCGTGCGTCCGCATTATCTCACCCCCTCGCAAACGCTCTCCGGGGCTGCGCTGCAGAATCTCTCCACCACGTCGGTAGCCGACGCGCTGAAGTATTTCTCGGGCGTGCAGATTAAGGACTACGGCGGACTGGGCGGACTGAAGACCGTGAACGTGCGGTCGCTCGGCTCGCAGCACGTGGGCGTGTACCTCGACGGAATACGCATCACCAACGCGCAGAACGGACAGATCGACCTCGGACGCTACTCGCTCTCGAACATGGAGTCGGTGGCTCTCTACAACGCCAACCGCAACGAGCGACTGCAGTCGGCATCGGAGTATGCCTCGGCGGCTACGGTCTATCTGCAGACACGCCGACCCGACTCCACCGCTTTCAACGTGGAGTACGGCACGGGTTCGTTCGGTCTGCAGAAGTTGAAGGCGTACTTCTCTTTTCGGAACATTCTCTTCGTTGACGCCGAATACCAGCGCACGGACGGTGGCTATCCGTTCCGCTTCCAGTCGGCTTCGGAGGACACCGTGGGCAAGCGGCGCAACTCCGACATCAGCTTCTACCGCCTTGAGGCGGCTGGCTTCTACAAGGGCTTCACGGCGCACGCCTACTTCTACAGCTCGGAGCGCGGACTGCCCGGACCGGTGGTGCGCCGGCTCTCCGACCAGTGGGATTCTACCGACCGCCAGTGGGACCGCAACTTCTTCCTGCAGTCCACCTACCGCCACACGTGGGACCGCTTCGCGCTGAAGACCAACCTGAAGTACGCCTACGACTGGCTGCGCTATCTGCAAGACCCCTCTACCAACGCCGCTGCCATGCACTGCGACAACCACTATCGTCAGCAGGATCTATACGGCTCTGTCTCCGCGGCGTGGAACTCAAGCTGGCTGTCGCTCACAGCGAGCACCGACCTGCGCTGGAGCGACCTTACGACCGACGTCTACCGCTCGGCGTATGTCTACCGCCTCGACTCGAAGTCGCTGCTCTCTGCCATCGCTTCCTACCGCGGTTTCGAGGGCAACATAGCCCTGCTCTACACGCACATCGGCGACCACTCTACACGCACCGCACAGAGCGCAGCCGCGCTCTCGCGCCTCACGCCGATGCTGCTCGCCTCGTGGCACCGCCGCGCCTTCACCGTGCGTGCCTTCCACAAGCGCATCTTCCGCGCACCTACACTGAACGACCTCTACTACACGCTCGTGGGCAACGCGCAGCTGCGCCCCGAGTACACCTCGCAGTTCGACCTCGGTGTCGACTATAAGGACCGCCACCTGCACCTCGCCCTCGATGCCTACTACAACCGCATCGAGGACAAGATAGTGGCTATACCTATGAAGAGCCAGTTCCGCTGGTCGATGGTCAACTTCGGACTCGTAAAGTCGTTGGGACTCTCCGCCACCGCCGGCTACGACCGCACGTGGGGCAAGTTTTCGCTAAACGCCAACGCCAACTACACCTGCCAGCGCGACCGCGACTACTCCTCGCCCCACGACCCGGAGTATCGCAACACCATACCCTACTCGCCCCTGCACAGCGCCTCACTCATCGTCGACCTCGCATACGACGGCTGGAGCCTCTGCACCTCGTGGCTATACACGGGCGACCGCTTCGCCCTCATCTCCAACAACCACGACGACCTGCTGGGCGCGTGGCAGACCGTAGACCTGAAGCTGAACAAGCGTTTCCGCATACGCCGCCACTCGGTGCAGGCTACCATCGAGTGCAACAACCTCTGCGACTCGCGCCACGAGGTGGTGAAACGCTACCCCATGCCCGGACGCAACTGGAAAGCCACGCTGCAGTGGCAGCTCTGAATCCCGTGCGTATGGGGCTTTTTAGCCACACTCACACCACTTTGATAATCATCCGCTTGCCTCTGAATAATATTTTTTATATATTTGCAACCAAACGAATACATACTCAACCTCACGAAAAATATATATACATTATGGAGAAACGACATCTTGAAAAGCTGATACGTTTGCCACTTGACGAACTGAAACTTGCCTTTGCCGCATCTTGTGTGGAGGGAATAGCAAGAAAGACGGGCAAACACTATAGCGAAGTATATGAAAGAATGAGTAAGGTGGGGGCTATTGAGAACTATATACTCAAGAACTACGACACACTACACACCGAGAGCCACGAGTATGTGCTGGAGGACGTTGAGGAGTATATACAGAATAGAGAAAGGAGTTAAGACACTTACTGACAAATACTTGCACTTCTATGACTCAGAAAGAATTTGAAGAAAGAATTAAGTCGCCGGCTATCCAAACCATGATATTAAGTCATCAGATTGGCGGTGTGGCTTACGAGCTATCCAAACGTCTGAACGTATCGCCAGCCCGTGCGCTCGACCTCTTCTATCGCAGCCAGACCTGCGCCGACCTCCACAACCGAAACACCGGATTGTATCTCTACGGCAATCTGTATATCGCTGACGAGTTTATGCTCGAATGTCAGGCAAAGCAGTAAGACCATCGCACTATCTATAGGAGGGTATGGCATCCCTGCCATACCCACGCAATCTGCTAATAATATGGTTGCGTGGAGATGGCTTCATAACTCAATTAGTGCGGGCTGAAAGCCCAACAATCACATAGCCCAGGGCAACGCCCTGGGTATTTTGTGTTTATAATGAACAATGCGCTCTGGACTCGGCTTTGCCGCTTGCCAGAGCAAGAAGGGCAACACCTTAATAATTAGGCTTTTGCCCTTTCAGGGCGTATGGTTTGTGTGTGTCGTTTAACCCAAGGCGCTGCCTTGGGCTATGTGCTTCTGCCCCTTCGGGGCGTGTCGCTTACGGCTTTTGACACTCCCCACGCAATCTGCTAATAATGTGGCTGAGTGCGGATGGCGTGGGGGTGGCTGCGTGCGTATGGCGTGGGGTGGTTGCGTGCGGATGGCGTGGGGTGGCTGCGTGGGTATGGCAGGGATGCCATACCCTCCTATTAATACATCTGCGCCGACCGATGCGGATGTCTGCGCCGACCGATGCGAATGTCTGCGCCGACCGATGCGGATGTCTGCGCCGACCGATGCGGATGTCTGCGTCGAACGATGCGAACCATGCAGGGAGGACTTTCTTGCTCTGGCAAGCGGCAAAGCAGAGCGCAGCCCGTCTTTTTACCACATTATTAGTTCTACCATATAGCAATAAATAATGACCAACAATGTATAATACCGAAAAAAGCGGTGCGACATTCATGTCACACCGCTTTTTATGTGTTTATAAATACCGATTAAACGGTAATGTTGGGGTTATTTTTCTACAAGGACAGGGCGAACAAAAGTAGCAGTCGATGTAGAGTGGTTTTTATTAAAACGATACATATAAATAGAACCTTCACCACCATAAAAATCTAGTGATGTAGCCCATCCTGTTTCTTCTTCAGTAGAAGTCAAATAAGTAGCCTCAAAATACTCCTTAGTACTTCCGGCAGATGAAGGAAGGAATAGTGTTTTATCTGTATATCCCGGTTGAATGCCTGTGTATAAAATACCTGGCACTCCATTTTGAACTTTAAATTCGGCTTTCGCATTAATTGGAGTTAAATTGTGTTCAGTAACAAAGTTCAACTCATCCTTTGTCGGTGTGCGCCAATTTGCACCCCACACATAGGCACTGCCTTTCGCTGTTGCCTCAGACCAATTCAACTTTTTTGCCACATTCTCTTTTGCGAACTTCGGACCGCCTGCCCACAGCTGTACCCAATCGATTGTCTCGCCTAAGCTATTTTTAGCAGAGCCTTTTGTCATACCTGTAGTCAGAGTATAGTACTTGCCAGCTTTAAGACCATCGGCCTTAGTTGTACTCATGGGTTTATCGCCGCTATACAAAGATTTATCGCCGTTAGACACAGAAATCTTCACGCCTGCCGGCACTACTACGTAGTACACTCCTGCGCCTTGCTTAGAGAGCAACGACACCTTTGTGTCGCTTGTCTCCACGCGGAAGTCTGCCGAGTTCTTCTTAGCAGTAAGACCTGATACGTAGCCGTTAGCGGTCTTAACGCTGATGTCAAGGATATCGTCCTTATTCACGCCCACGATACACAGCACAGCTGCCTTCGCCTTCATAGTTACGGTCAAACCATCAGAGCCGGTTGTAGCCGAGGCGGTCGCGCCAGCCAATGCGTAATTGTTGGCAACATCTGCGAATTTGCCTGACTGATTGGTCAAGTCGATCTTCTCGCTGGGGAAAAAGGCACACCAATTGGCAGCCTCTGTAGTCTGCTTGGCATCGGTGCTTGTGAACACGGTACCGTTATTCTTAAAAGTGTAGTAGCTCTCCACCTCATTATTACCTACCTTCACCAAGTCATTAGTAGCAAAGGCGAACTTCCATTTACCCTCGTTATCGGTGATTGTGGCACGTGTGTCGGTGTCCTCAACATTAGCCTTGAGCACCATTCCACGCTTTACGGCTGGCTCGGTGGTGTCGTCGCTGCACGCAGCAAGCACCATTGTAGCCAGCATAAATACTGAATACAATATCTTCTTCATGTTGATTGATTGTTTTTCTGTGTTGATACAAATAAAAGTATTACTCCCAAACGTCGTCGCCGTCACCGCTTGTCAGCTCCTCGCTCTCTCTGTCTAATCTGAAGCCCGACTTTTCGCTCGGTACTTCGCCACTGCCTGCAAGTATGGCTGTGGTCTCTACCTCGTAGATAGTGATACGAGGCTGCTCATAGATACCTTTCTTCATAATCTCTTTTTTAAAATCCCAGTAATTTTTTATGCAGTTTATACTAAAAAAATAAGAAGTCATCCAACGTATGCCGTAATGTCCTACGGCTCTATGTAATTATGTAACAGTCGGCAAAGTTAAAGATAAAAATTGAAATAATAACAAATTATTCATCAAAATGTTACTTTTTACACATTTATTGACATAAATATAGTATCTTTGCACCTATATACACACATTTTTTCAAGTGAAATATCTCAACCGCATACTTATGTTCCTGCGTCCGAAACACATAACGCTCAGTGCGTTGCAACGCTTCCGGCTCGGTGCTTGCGCCGTGCTGTGCGTGTGGCTGCTCGCCTCGTGCTCGCTGGAGCCTGCCGACGACAAGCCCATTGGCGGTAAGCCCACCGCCAGCGCCGATCGCCTGCTGATTCTCTGCGAGGGTCTGTGGGGCATGAACAACGCGTCGCTCTCGCTGCTCAACCACGGCGTGCTCACCAACCACTGGTTCCGGCAACAGAACCCTGGCGAGCGACTCGGCGACACGGCCAACGACATACTACAGGTGAACGACACACTGATAGCCATCTCCGTCAACTGGTCGAACATAGTGCAGTACATACGCCCCGACGGCACCGCTATCGCTGCCACGGAGAACATACCCAACAACCGGCGCATGGCTACCGACCACCGCGGCTACCTTTACGTCACGTCGTACGCCGACCACGGATATGTGGCGAAGATAGACCTCACGACGAAGCTCGTGGTCGACACCTGCCACGTGGGCTACGAGCCGGAGGGCATCGCCTACTACGACGGCAGACTCTACATAGCCAACACGGGCGGCTACTCCACACAGACGCAGGACCACGGCTACGAGCAGACCATATCGGTGGTCGACGCGCAGACCATGCGCGAGCTGCGACGCATCGACACGGGCTGCAAGAACCTGTACGGCAAGGTGGCGCAGTGGCGCGAGTGGCTCTGCATCAATGCTGCGGGCGACATGTACAACACGCCGCCGCACACCGTGGTGCTGAACATGGCATCGGAGGAGTTCCGCGTCTTCGACTTCCCGTCGACGTACTGCTGCGCTGCGCAGGGCAGGTTCTACTGTCTCGGCTCTGCCTACTCGCACCTGACGGGCGAGTACGCCTTCTCCACGCACACCATCGCTCTGCCGTCGCTCTCTGCCTCCGAGGGGCTTGCCGGCTACGCTGCTGCCGACTCCGTGATAGCTGCCATGCAGTCGCCCTACGCGCTGTACATCTCGCCTCTCTCCGCCCACATGTACGCATCGGATGCCCGCGCCTACGCCACCAACGGCTATGTCTACGAGTTCAGTCCCACCGGCACACTGCTCAACCGCTACCTGCTGCGCGGCGTGAACCCCTCAGCCTTCGTAGCACTGTAGGAGGGTATGGCATCCCTGCCATACCCACGCAGCCAGAATAATTCTCCCACAGATGGCACAGATTTTCACAGAATCACTGGGGGCGTGGAAGGTCCCACAGAATCCACGGAATTCACAGAACTACAAACACGCACCATCTGTGAGAATCTGTGAAAGAACATACTCTGCCAGTCTGTTCTGTGAATTCTGTGAATTCTGTGGGAGAACATCTCTGCCAGTCTATTCTGTAGGAGGGTAGAAAATAATCCTCCCACAGATTGCACAGATTTACACAGATTCACTGGGGCGTGGAAGGTCCCACAGAACACACAGAATTCACAGAACTCCAAAAACACAACATCTGTGAGAATCTGTGAAATCTGTGGGAGAACTCTACGCAAGCAAACTTAGAGTGGGTTCCGTGGGAGGAATGTCAGAGGGCGGCGTGGGTATGGCAGGATGCCATACCCTCCTACAAAAACTCCCACAGATTGAACAGATGTGCACAGATTAGGAGCCAATAACGCAACCTAAAGATCTGTGGGCATCTGTGAAATCCGTGGGAGAATATCCTCCACCAGAAGTTTCTGTGCATTCCGTGGGAGACCCCTACGCAGCCTAACCATCTGTGCGCATCTGTGGGAGGCTCTTCTACGCCAGAAGCTTCTGTGAATTCCGTGAATTCTGTGGGAGGACATCCTCTGCCAGTCTATTCTGTGAATTCTGTGAATTCTGTGGGAGGACACCCTCTGCCAGTCTATTCTGTGAATTCCGTGAATTCTGTGGGAGAACATCCTCTGCCAGTCTATTCTGTGAATTCCGTGAATTCTGTGGGAGAACAAAATATTCCCACGGAACACACGGAACACACAGAACAATTTACTTGGTTGGTGCAGCAGAGACTGCTGCACCCCCTTAAAAAACAAGAATATGAAAACAACAATGATACTCCTCGCCGCGCCCTTGCTGGCAGCGGCACAGACAACACAACACGTGAAGGTGCTCGAATACTGCCCTGCACCAGGTCAGTTCGTGGGCAAGCTGCCCGCCATCGACGCCACGATGAGCGAAGCCGACCGACTGCAGGCGTGCGAAGCACAACTCGCTGACCAGCTGCCCGTATCGCTCGGAGCCTTCGGCGGCTACATCACCTTCGGCTTCACAGAGCCGATAGCCAACACACGCGGCTCCGACCTGCGCATCCTCGGCAACGCCTACTACGCTGCTGCCGACCCCGTGTACGGCGCAGCCACCATCGGCGGATCGATAGAGCCGGGCATCGTGTACGCCGGCGTGGGCACATCGCCCGAGACAGCCGAGTGGTACGAGCTGGCAGGGTCGGAGTACTACACCACCGCCATGCCAAACGTCACCATCACCTACCAGCGACCCGATGCCGAGCAAGGCGAGCACACACTGCCCTACTCCGTGTACGACCGCTACATACCGTTCCGCGCCGAGTGGACCGACCGCAACGGTGCTGAGTGCGACACTGTGGGCTACATGATGAAGCTGACGTTCCACAACCAGTCGTACTACCCCACGTGGATAGATGCCGACAGGCTGACATTCCGTGGCTCGCGACTGCCCGACAACACCATCAACCGCGGCGGCGACGGAACGGACAGCGACAATCCGCAGAACTGGATCAGCTACCGCTACGCTGCCGATGCGTATGGCTACGCCGATGCGGCACCGACGGACGACAAGATGTACAACACGTTCGACCTCGACTGGGCGGTAGACGGCAACGGCAATCCGGTGAAGCTGACACACGCCGACTTCATACGTGTGCAGACCGGCGTACTGCAGATGTGCGGATGGATTGGCGAGCAGTCGACAGAGGTGTGCTCGGTAGAGAATCTCCACTTGCGCGAGGGCTACGACGACAACCCCATCGTCATCACACCACGACAACGCCCTACTGCCATCAACCACACAACCGCAGACGGCAACCGCCACGAGGTGGCACGCTACACCACCGACGGACAACGCATCTCGACACTAAAGAAGGGCGTGAACATCGTGCGCTACAGCGACGGAACAGTCAAAAAAGTAGTGGTACTATAGGGGGTGCACTTGTCTCAAGTGCACCAACAGAATAGATAGCACCGTTTGCTTTGTTGGTGCAGCAGAGACTGCTGCACCCCCTGAGAAAGCACACTGTATATCAAATTTTTAAGACGCAAACACACATATATATAAAGTAAAAGTCGTAACTTTGCATAAAAACAGTATAAAAACAATGGAATATAACTTCAGAGAAATAGAAAAGAGATGGCAGAGCCAGTGGGTGAAGGACAAGACTTACCACACCACCGAGGACTCTGCAAAGGAGAAGTTCTACGTACTCAACATGTTCCCCTACCCGTCGGGAGCCGGTCTGCACGTAGGCCATCCGCTTGGCTATATCGCATCGGACATCTACGCACGCTACAAGCGTTTGAAGGGCTTCAACGTGCTCAACCCTATGGGCTACGACGCATACGGACTGCCGGCTGAGCAGTATGCCATACAGACCGGTCAGCACCCTGAGGTGACTACCGTGGCTAACATCGCACGCTACCGTCAGCAGCTCGACAACATCGGCTTCTCATTCGACTGGGACCGCGAGATACGCACCTGCGACCCGAAGTACTACCACTGGACTCAGTGGGCGTTCGAGAAGATGTTCGGCTCGTTCTTCTGCAACTCTTGCCAGAAGGCAGAGCCGATAGAGAAGCTCGTGGAGCACTTCAACGAGAAGGGCACCGAGGGGCTGGACGTTGCCGAGAGCGAGCATCTGGAGTTCACAGCCGACGAATGGCGTGCCTTGAGCGACGTGGAGAAGCAGAAGACGCTCATGAACTACCGCATAGCTTACCTCGGCGAGACGATGGTGAACTGGTGCGCCGGTCTGGGCACCGTGCTTGCCAACGACGAGGTGGTGAACGGCGTGAGCGAGCGCGGCGGCTTCCCCGTCGTGCAGAAGAAGATGCAGCAGTGGTGTCTGCGCACATCGGCTTACTCGCAGCGTCTGCTCGACGGTCTCGACACCGTCAACTGGAGCGACTCTATCAAGGAGACACAGAAGAACTGGATAGGCAGAAGTGAGGGTACGGAGATGCAGTTCAGAATAGCCCCCTCCAACTCCCCCGTCGGGGGAGAGCTCGAGGATGCTTGGAACAAATTCAAGACCGCTCACCCATTCAACTACGAAATTCTTAAAGAGAACGCCAAAGAAAACCGCAAGCATCAGACTGAAGCAGAAGCGGCTCTTTGGGAGTCTTTACGCGCCAACCAATTGGGCGAGAAATTCAGAAGACAACACGTCATCGGCGACTTTATCGTTGACTTCGTAGCTCTGAACAGCAAGCTCGTCATCGAGGTTGACGGAGCTTACCATAACAATGCAGAACAAATGGAAGCAGACAAACTACGTTCTGACTTCCTTAACGAAGCAGGTTTCAAAGTGTTGCGCTTTACAAACGAGCAGGTTCTGCAAGACACAGACAACACCATTAAAGAAATAAAGGCTAACCTCAAAGCCCTCTCCCCGACGGGGAGAGACGGAGAGGGGCTGTTCACTATCTTCACCACTCGCGCCGACACCATCTTCGGCGTTACGTTCATGGTGCTGGCGCCGGAGAGCGAACTCGTGGCACAGCTCACCACCGCAGAGCATAAGGCTGAGGTGGACGAGTACTTAGCGTACGTGAAGAAGCGCACGGAGCTCGACCGCATGGCAAACCGCAACGTGACGGGCGTGTTCAGCGGCTCGTATGCCGTGAACCCGTTCACCGGCGAGAACATTCCTATCTGGATCTCAGAATACGTGCTTGCAGGCTACGGCACGGGAGCCATCATGGCTGTTCCGGCGCACGACTCGCGCGACTATGCCTTCGCCAAGCACTTCAACCTGCCTATCATTCCGCTCATCGAGGGTGCTGACGTGTCGGAGGAGAGCTTCGACGCAAAGGAGGGCATCGTGTGCAACTCGCCTGCAGCAGGCAAGGAGACACTCGACGGATTCTCGCTCAACGGACTGAGCGTGAAGGAGGCTATCGCAAAGACAAAGCAGTTCGTTACGGAGAAGGGCATGGGCCGCGTGAAGGTGAACTACCGTCTGCGCGACGCTATCTTCTCGCGCCAGCGCTACTGGGGCGAGCCGTTCCCGGTTTACTACAAGGACGGTATGCCGCAGATGGTGCCGGAGGACTGCCTGCCGCTGCTGCTGCCCGAGATTGAGACATACAAGCCTACAGAAACCGGCGAGCCGCCATTGGGACGCGCCAAGATGTGGGCGTGGGACGTGGAGAAACGCCAGGTGGTAGACAAGGCACTCGTGGACAACAAGACCGTCTTCCCACTCGAGCTGAACACCATGCCGGGCTTCGCAGGCTCGTCGGCTTACTATCTGCGCTATATGGATCCGCACAACGACACATGCCTCGTGGGCAAGGATGCCGACAACTACTGGCAGAACGTAGACCTCTACGTAGGAGGTTGCGAGCACGCTACGGGTCACCTCATCTACTCGCGCTTCTGGAACAAGTTCCTCTTCGACCTCGGCGTGTCGTGCAAAGAGGAGCCGTATCAGAAGCTCGTCAACCAGGGCATGATTCAGGGTCGCTCCAACTTCGTGTACAGAATAAACCGCACAGCCCCCTCTAACTCCCCCCAGGGGGAGGACGGAGTTACCTCTACATCTAACGGCTCCCTCTCCTCGGAGAGGGCGGGGGGAGAGGCTGCCCCCGTCTTCGTATCGTACAACCTGCGCAAGGACTACGACGTGACACCGATACACGTAGACGTGAACATCGTGAGTGCCGACGTGCTCGACATCGAGGCGTTCAAGGCATGGCGACCGGAGTATGCCAACGCCGAGTTCGTGCTCGAGGACGGCAAGTACATCTGCGGCTGGGCTGTAGAGAAGATGTCGAAGTCGATGTTCAACGTCGTCAACCCCGACATGATTGTGGAGAAGTACGGCGCCGACACGCTGCGTCTGTACGAGATGTTCCTCGGTCCGGTGGAGGCAAGTAAGCCTTGGGACACCAACGGCATCGACGGTTGCTTCCGCTTCCTCAAGAAGTTCTGGGCACTGTTCTACGAGAACCGCACCGACGAGTTCCTGCCGACAGACGCAGAGCCTACAGCCGACAACCTGAAGAGCCTGCACAAGCTCATCAAGAAGGTGACAGAGGACATCGAGAACTTCTCGTACAACACCTCTATCTCGGCATTTATGATTGCCGTGGGCGAGCTGGCACAGCAGAAGTGCCGCGCAAAGCAGGTGCTCGAGCAGCTCGTTGTGCTCATCGCGCCGTTCGCTCCGCACATAGCCGAGGAGCTGTGGCACGCCTTAGGCAACGCTACAACCGTATGTGACGCACAGTGGCCCGTGTTCAACCCGCAGTATCTCGTGGAGAGCGAGGTGCAGCTCACCGTGTCGTTCAACGGCAAGGCACGCTTCCAGAAGAAGTTCGCAGCCGACGCTACCAACGACGAGATTCAGGCTGCAGTGCTCACCGACGAGCAGAGCGCGAAATACCTCGACGGAAAGACAGTCGTGAAGGTGATTGTCGTACCTAAGAAGATCGTGAATGTCGTTATAAAGTAATACGGACGACTCCTTTTTCTTATATACATTAAAATAATAATGTAATAACTGTAACTCCTATGATGATCGACCGCAAAATTATCTGGCAAGAAGCGAAGGACTATTTTAACATCACTCTCGGGTTAATGTTGTACACCTTCGGGTTCACCGTATTCCTGCTGCCTTACGAAATCGTAACCGGAGGCATCGCAGGTATCGGAGCCATCGTATTCTATGCCACAAAATTTCCAGTTCAATGGACATTTTTCATAATTAATGCTGTGCTCATCGTGGCAGCACTGAAGGAGCTTGGAATAAAATTTCTTGCCAAAACCATCTATGCCACGATAGTTATAACCGTGATGCTCGACCTGGCGCAGAAGATAGTGGAGATGCCCGACGGCACCTTCTACAAGCTTATGGGCGAGGGCAACGACTTCATGTCGCTCATCATAGGATGTATGCTCACCGGCACGTCACTGGCAATAGTGTTCTTGAACAACGGCAGCACGGGTGGAACAGACATCATCGCTGCCGTAGTGAACAAACACTATAATGTATCGCTCGGCAAGGGTCTTATCATGGTCGACCTCGTTATCATCGGTAGTTGTCTCGCCATCGACTCTTTCGGTCCGTTCCCACAACGCTGCCAGATGGTAGTGTTCGGTCTGTGTACGATGGTCATCGAATGTACCATGCTCGACTACGTGATGAGCGTCCAACGCCAATCGGTGCAGTTCTTCATATTCTCGCATAAGTACAACGAGATAGCCAGTGCCATAACGAAGAAGACCGACCACACGCTGACCATTCTCGACGGTCACGGCTGGTACACGGGCAAGGAGATGAAGGTGATCTGTCTGCTCGCCAAGAAGAGCGAGTCGGTACTCATCTTCCGCCTCATCAAGATGATTGACCCACGCGCCTTCGTGTCGCAGAGCAGTGTCATCGGCGTGTACGGCGAGGGATTCGACCAGATAAAGGTTAAGGTTAAGGTAAAGAAAGAAAAGGAAAGCCCCTCCCAACCCTCCCCGTCGGGGAGGGCTTAGGTAGCTGGAAAGCTTAGGAAGGCCTAAAAAGGCTTAGAAAGGCTTAAACGCAGCCAGAAAGAAGGCTTAGTTCGGCTTATTAAAAACAACAAAAGAAATGAACAATCCACAGCAATCATACACCCTCCCCGACGGGGAGGGACGGGGTGGGGCTATCGTCTTCGCCACCAACAACAAGCACAAGCTCTCGGAGATACGCGCCATACTCGGCGATCGCTTCGAGGTGCTCTCGCTCGAAGACATCAACTGCCACGCCGACATACCCGAGACAGCTAACACGCTTGAGGGTAATGCCATACAGAAGGCACGCTACGTAGTGGACAACTATGGTTACGACTGCTTCGCCGACGACACGGGTCTCGAGGTGCCGGAGCTTGGAGGCGAGCCAGGCGTGCGCTCCGCACGCTACGCTGAGGGCACCGACCACAACTCGGAAGCCAACATGCAGAAACTGCTCGCACGCTTGGGCGACAGCGATGACCGCCGTGCGCAGTTCCGCACCGTGATAGCTCTCGCACGCCGCAGCGACGTTGCCGACTACACGCTCTTCGAGGGCATCGTGCGCGGCACCATATCGCGCGAGAAGCAGGGCACGGAGGGCTTCGGCTACGACCCCATCTTCGTACCCGAGGGCTACAACGAGTCGTTCGCACAGCTCGGCATGGACATCAAGAACGGCATATCGCACCGCGCACGCGCCGTTGCAAAACTCGCTGAGTACCTCAAGTAAATAGTTTATCAGAACAAGAAGTATTTAAGGGGATACCTTTTGCTTGGTTGGTACACTTTACTTTGCATGCTTTTACTTGGTTGGTGCACTTCTTGCTCTGGCAAGCGGCAAAGCCGAGCGGGGACAAGTGCACCCCCTAAAGATTACTAAAACAAAAACGGAGGCTCTTTTGAGTCTCCGTTTTTATTATCATAGGCGGATTCGAACCACCACAATTTTTCCTTTATCGGGATTGCGCAAGCTATCTTGTAGCAATATAAACAAAAACGGAGACTCGAAAGAGCCTCCGTTTAAGTTGTCCTAGGCGGATTCGAACCACCACAAACAGAACCAAAACCTGTTGTGCTACCATTACACCATAGGACAATGCGACTGCAAAGATACGTATTTTTGTAAAAACAGCCAAACGAATTGGCTGTTTTTTTATTTATATGTGGCAAGACGAACTCTGCGCCTTGCCCCATAGATTCTAAAAAACTATCGTTATAAGCAGTTCAACACAGTTACTTCACTGTGATGAGGTAATAGTTCTTCTTGCCACGCTGCACGAGCAGATACTTGCCGTCGATGAGGTCGTCGGCAGTAACCACCTGGTCGAACGCGCCGAGCTTCTCCTTGTTGAGCGATACGCCGCCACCCTGCACGAGCTTGCGCATCTCGCCCTTAGAGTTGAAGATCTTCACGTCGTCGCGTGTGAAGAGGTCTACAGCCGGCTGTCCGAGCTGATCCTTCGGCAGTTGGAAGTGGGGCACGCCTTCGAAGATAGAGAGCAGTGTAGCCTCATCGAACTTCTGGAGAGTCTCCTTTGTACCCTTACCGAAGAGGATGTTAGAAGCCTCCTGAGCGGTCTCGAGGTCCTCACGTGAGTGAACCATTGTTGTCACCTCCGCAGCCAGACGCTTCTGCAGTACGCGGCGACCCGGATCCTCATTGTGCTCGGCTACGAGCGCGTCGATGGTCTCCTTGTCGAGGTCGGTGAATATCTTGATGTACTTCTCAGCCTCTGCGTCGCTGACGTTGAGCCAGAACTGGTAGAAAGCATACGGAGTGGTGCGAGCCGGGTCGAGCCAGATGTTTCCACTCTCGGTCTTGCCGAACTTCTTGCCGTCGCTCTTGGTGATGAGTGGGCAGGTGAGGCAGTAGCATTCTGCGTCGTTGCCGAGTGTGCGGTGGATAAGCTCTGTGCCGGTGGTCATGTTGCCCCACTGGTCGTTGCCACCGAGCTGCAGGCGTACGCCGTACTTCTGATACTGGTAGAGGAAGTCGTAGCCCTGGAGCAGCTGGTATGTGAACTCTGTGAACGAAAGACCGTCGCGAGCCTCGCCGTTGAGACGCTTCTGCACGCTGTCCTTAGCCATCATGTAGTTGACAGTGATGTGCTTGCCCACCTCGCGAGCGAAGTCGAGGAAGGTGAAGTCCTTCATCCAGTCGTAGTTGTTGACGAGCTCTGCCTTGTTAGGCTCTGTACCGTCGAAGTCGAGGAACTTAGAAACCTGCTTCTTAATAGCCTCCTGGTTGTGGTAGAGGGTAGCAGCGTCGAGCAGGTTGCGCTCCTGGCTCTTGCCAGAGGGGTCGCCAATCATACCGGTAGCACCGCCCACAAGCAGATATGGCTTGTGACCGCAACGCTGCAGGTGGCGCAGCATCATGATACCACAGAGGTGACCGATGTGGAGAGAGTCGGCTGTAGGGTCGGTGCCCAGATACGCAGACACCATGTTGGCATTGAGATACTCCTCAGTGCCGGGCATAATCTGCGCGAGCATACCGCGCCAGCGCAGTTCTTCAACGAAATTCTTTGTCATTATTATTGTTGTTTTTTTTTGATGATTGCTATTTTAGGGTGGCGTTATGGTGGCGTTTAAGCCACCTTTAGGATGGCGTTTAAGCCGCCTTTAGGGTGGCGTTTAAGCCGAACTAAGCCTCTTTAAGCCTTTCTAAGCCTTGGAAAGGACTTGCTACTAAGCCTTTCTAAGTCTTGGAGGACTATTCTTAAGCCCTCCCCGACGGGGAGGGTTGGGAGGGGCTGTTGATTGGGAGGGGCTGTTGGTGGCTCTTTAGGGTACGGGGTCGTAGCCTGAGCCTCCCCACGGGTTGCAGCGGAGGATGCGCCATACGGCGAGTGCCATGCCTTTGAAGAAGCCGTGCTTCTGCAGTGCCTGACGGGCGTACTCGGAGCAGGTGGGTGTGAAACGGCACGAAGGGGGTGTGTATGGCGTGATGCACACCTGATAGAACCGTATGGGCAGGATGGCAAGCCATACTAAAGCGCGTGAGACGTAGTGGGCGCAGCGTGAGATATAGCTTGATACTTTCATTGCTGATCTGTTTCTTCGTCCGCCTGCTTGCTTATTTTCTCTGCTATGCGCTGCAGCAGGTTTGCTGTCTTGCGCTCCACTTCCTCGTAGCTGCGCAGGTTGCCGTCGGTCCATATAAAGCATAGCGAGAGTGCCTTGCGTTGCTCTCCGGCTTCGAGGGTGTCGATTAACACCTGCTTGTTGCGACGGTATGCTTCGCGTACGAGACGCTTCACGTGGTTGCGCTTCACGGCGCGCTTGAAGTAGCGTTTGGGCACGCTCACCATCATCTTTGCGAGCGGTTCGTGTGCGTCGGCATCCTCTGTCATAAACACCACACGCAGCGGGAAGGCAGACATCGACTTGGCTCCTCCTCCTTTGAAGAGGCGGTCGATGAGCTTCTTGCTGTTTATGCGCTCACTCTTTGAGAGCTGTTGTGATGATGTCATAAGGTGGTGTTATGTTGTTGTGGTGAGGTGGTGAGATTTGATGGTGAGATGTTGTTGTGGTGAGATGGTGAGATTTGATGTTGAGGTGTTGTTGTGATGAGATGGTGAGATTTGTCTATACCTCTAAAAGGTAATGTCAACATCTCAACACAACAACCTCCTATCACCATCTCACCATCTCAACCCAACAACCTACTTATTATTCTCAAGATAGTAGCGGAGTGCGCTTGTCATCGACGGGTGTTCCTTTGTAGGAGCCTCAAGGTCGAGTCGGTAGCCTGCGTCGGTCACAGCCTTTGCTGTGGCAGGTCCGAAGGTGGCGATGCGCACATCGTTCTGCTCGAAGGTTGGGAAGTTCTTTGTGAACGACTTGATGCCCGACGGACTGAAAAAGACGAGCATGTTGCAGTCGAACTGGGCTGCCTCCTCTTCGGTGAAGTCGTTGCTCACGGTGCGATACATTACACACTCGGTGTGTATTAGCTTCTTCGAGTCGAGCAGTTCTTTAACGTCGCCGTTGTGTACGCTGCTCAGTGGCACAAGATACTTCTCGTTTTTGTGCTTCACCATTGTGGGGATGAGCGAGTCGAGCTTGCCGGTATTGCCGAAGAACACCTTGCGTTTGCGATACTGCACATACTTCTGTATGTAGAGCGCGATTGTCTCCGTAACGCAGAAGTACTTCATATCCTCGGGGATGGTGATGCGCATCTCCTTAGCGAGTGTGAAGTAGTTGTCGATAGCGTGACGCGATGTGAACACTACGGCTGTGAAGTCGAGAAGACCGATCTTCTGCTGTCTGAATTCTTTGGGGCTGAGTCCTTCTACTTTGATGAATGGGCGAAAGACGAGTTCTACACCGAAGTCCTTTGCGATGTCGAAATAAGGCGACTTCTCGCTTGATGGTTCAGGCTGTGATATCAGAATCTTCTTTATCTTTTTCATATTGAAGCTTTATATGTATATTCTTTATTCAGAGGGGTGCCGTCGCTATTGTCTTAGAAATTCACTTTCAAGCAGTTGACTATCGTTGCCAGCGTACCTAAGAGAACTGCGAGAGGTGTCAGTTCAAGCGTGCAAAAGTACAAAAAATTTTGCAGAAAACCGCCCCTATGTCTAAAAAAGATGATGTAAGACTTGTAAAGGGAGAACAACTTGAAGAGCGTTATCACGATGAATGTGCACACGAGTGTTGTGCGCACTGGCATCTTGAAGTAGGCATTGAGCATTACGACGGGGAAGAGGCACACGCCTTCCATAGCGAGGAAGAAGAGGTACGACTTCATCCAGAACTCGTTGTTGCGCTTGTCGAAGAACACCCATCCCACGAGCCAGTAGAGCATTGTCTTGACGAGCATATAGCCAAGCATCGTCAGCGAGAGTATGCCTATCACCTGATACTGGTCGACGAGGAACGTGTCGGCAACATAGAGTTGTGTATAGAAGAAGTAGACCAATCCTAACAGCAAGCAGCTCTGCAACACGAGGAAGAACTGGAAGCGCAACTCCTCGGAGGTCTCCGTCACGGTGGTCATATTCTCGCTCACTGGCGGGCGGAAGAACTCCTTCGCCTGGCGCAGTATGAAGCGTCGCGACTTGGTGTAGGCTATCAGTGCGATGCAGAAGCAGAATAATAGAAGAAGCGTGATGAGGTTGTCGCGTGCGATGCTGTAGGGCACGGGGTCGCCTGCCACACCGGTGCGCCCGCCGAAGAGGTCGGGGTTGAAGTATGGCTTGCCGGTGAAGTACGACTCGCGGTAGTACTGTGGTAGGTTGATATCGCGCCAGGAGTGTCCGCGTGTGTGTCCGGGCAGATGCAGTGTGTCGGGCTGCTGACTCCATGTTATCTCCGATGGGCGTATGTGCGCCTGGATAGCGGAGTCCTGCTGGGCAGGCGTAGCGTTCTTGGGCAGCCAACTGAGCACCTCTGCCGGCGTTGGCTGCCAGTGCTTGCGCACGGGCTGAGCGCCGACGGGCAGTCCGTCGGCTCCAAGAACTATCTCCTCTGTGTGTATGGAGTCGGTTGTGGTCATTGTCTTTATTTTTTGTTGAGGTGGTGTTGTGGTGAGATGGTGAGAATTCTATGGTGAGGTGGTGTTATGGTGAGATGGTGAGAGTTGTCTATACCTATAAAAGGTAATGTCACCATCTCACCACAACACCATATCACTACTCTTTAGAGTCCGAATTCCTTGCGGATATCATCTACGCGGTCGAGTTTCTCCCATGTGAAGAGTTCCACCTTCATCACCTTTGTCTCGTGATAGCGCGATGTGAATGTCTTCTCCACCACCTCGCACTTGCGGCCCATGTGTCCGTAGGCAGCTGTCTCGCGATAGATAGGCTGGCGGAGCTTGAGTGTGCGCTCGATGGCTTTCGGGCGAAGGTCGAAGAGCTTCTCTATCTTCTGTGCTATCTCGCCGTCGCTCATCTGCACGCGGCTGCGACCGTATGTGTTCACGTAGATGTTCACTGGCTTGGCAACACCGATGGCGTAGCTCACCTGCACGAGCATCTCGTCGGCAACACCTGCTGCCACCATGTTCTTGGCGATGTAGCGTGCTGCGTAGGCTGCCGAGCGGTCTACCTTAGACGGGTCCTTGCCAGAGAAGGCTCCACCGCCGTGTGCGCCCTTACCGCCGTATGTGTCGACGATAATCTTGCGGCCGGTGAGACCGGTGTCGCCGTGCGGTCCACCGATTACGAACTTGCCTGTAGGGTTGACGAAGTACTTGATGTCGTCGCCGAAGAGTGCGAGCACCTTCTCGCTGTGTATCTCTGCCTTCACGCGCGGCATGAGTATGTTGAGCACGTCGTCCTTTATCTTTGCAAGCATACGCTCGTCGTCAGAGTCGAACTCGTCGTGCTGTGTAGACACTACGATGGTGTCGATGCGTTGTGGTATGCCTTCCTCCGAATACTCTACGGTCACCTGACTCTTCGAGTCGGGGCGCAAGTATGTCATCTGCTTGCCCTCCTTGCGTATGTCAGCGAGCACGCGCATGATGAGCTGTGCTATATCGAGCGTTACGGGCATATAGTTCTCGGTCTCGTTAGTGGCGTAGCCGAACATCATGCCCTGGTCACCGGCACCCTGCTCCTCCTCGTCGGCACGCGACACACCGCGGTTGATATCGTCCGACTGCTCGTGGATGGCTGTGAGCACACCGCATGAGTTGCCGTCGAACTGATAATCCGACTTGTTATAGCCAATCTGGTTGATTGTCTTGCGTGCGATAGTCTGCAGGTCGATGTACACGTTAGAGCGCACCTCACCCATGATTACTACCTGACCGGTTGTCACGAACGACTCGATGGCGCAGTGAGCGCGGTCGTCGTAAGCGATGAACTGATCTACTAAAGCGTCTGAAATCTGGTCAGCCACCTTGTCTGGATGGCCTTCTGAAACTGATTCTGAAGAAAAAAGATAATTCATTTTTCCAATTTTTAAATTTAAATAAGTGGAAAAACACCAAATTACCGCTGTCTAACCGTCGTTATCCTTTCTACGTTTCGCGTTCTTACATTCGCGGTTAGCTTTGCAGTTTTAGCATTTTTTTGTGTGGTTGCAAGCAGCCAAATTCTTCCACAGGGTTATACATGTTTATTTTCGGGTGCAAAGGTACTGCTATTTTTTGAGAGAGCGAAATAAAAACATGTAAAGTATTCAGTTTTTGTCTTTTTTTATTGCCACGCTACGACAACATTGTTGTCCTGCTACGGCAATAAAGTTTCGGTAGCGGGACAACAATGTTGCCGTAGCGTGGCAATATCAGGGGGGTAATTCCTTCGATTATTAAAGTATTCTGCCGCGGATAGAGAACTTCATAACTGGGTAGACTTTAAGCCAGTCCATAACCTTCGCAATGTAGTCCTTTGTTTCTTCGTCAACAGCGTCAGTAACCTGCTTGTTCTCAAGTACGTTGTCTATATCGCCAGCATATACCTTTGGTTTGCCCTGGAACTGAGCACCCAACTCGAAGCGGAAACCAATACGACCCTTCGGGATAAGGCGACCAAAACCAAGTCCGAGGTACGGACGAACCTTCTTTACCTTTACACCGCCCTTGATATAACCATTCTCATCAAACGGAATGTTATAATCGCCGATGTTGATACCATAGTCCTTAATTGCAGGACCATATTCTTCTACCTTTTCATTATGACCCTTAATTGACATCAAATCAGAGCCACCGAACGACAGACCTGCCGTAACAAAGAAGTTTCCTCTATTGCCGAATGGATAGACATCAAACTTCAAGTCGGCATAGGTTCTGCCGAACTTAGCGTCAAGGCGCACTTTGTCTTTAATAGTCTGCTCGCCAGCATGCGGAATCTCGCCAACGTACTCCACGTCAATATCTTCGTGGAACTTGATGTTCGGGAAGATGTTTAAACCTGCGCGCACCTGCACGTATTGTGTCAATGGTATAGCTACGTCGAAGCCGAGACCCTCTGTACCATATCCTACACCTACGCCTATGCGATTTGCCAAACCAAATTTATTCTTCTTCTTTGCTGGCTCTTCCTGTGCCGAAACAGTCGTAACAGCAAACAAAGCGAGAATACCTAATGCTAATGTTTTTAGAGATAAGTTCTTCATACACTTGTTAGTTTTTTTGTTTATATGCTGCAAATGTAGTAAAATATTTCATATGATACAACTTTTATATAACCTCAAATCCGCAACCGCCCTCATAAGATGACACAGAGGTCAAAAAGGTAGCGACACTGTGGCAAAAGAGGGTGCAACGCAGCAAAAATCGCCACAAAGACGCATTAAATCCCCTTACCCCACCATGCGACTTGAGGCAATACGCAAAATCACGACCATAAGTTGTCGGTGTCATCCAAAGTCATTCTGGAACACATCAGCATAAGCGTTGTTGCATGAATAGATATT
>ERZ791800.20-NODE-20-length-157100-cov-15.548352_pt1 | contig 157100 bp, 151 predicted proteins | sample MGYA00510310_ERZ791800 | MGnify/ENA primary metagenome ERZ791800 (study PRJEB30046, sample SAMN00791954) | human gut metagenome | study: EMG produced TPA metagenomics assembly of the A metagenome-wide association study of gut microbiota in type 2... | reverse complement strand
TTAGTATAAACCTGTCCTACTTTATGTGTAGGACGCTTAATATTTACGTATGAAATAGAATGTGAAAGTCCATTTGTAGAATTGCCAAGCGTTCGTTTTTCTAAAATAGGGACAGCTGCAAAAATACGGTTGACCAGTGGTGTCGATGGGGATATATATTTCAATGTATATGCTATTCGCAAAGGTAAGTTAATAACTGTAGATATTGTAAATGGTTTGCTTATCGATCAATGCATGTGTGATAATACATGGTTCTACATAACAGAAACCAGCAGTATAATCCAAGAAATAATTACAAAATCTGGTATAGTATCTTCTGGACGTATTAGCTTAAAACAGTATTTGAGCGTAATTGAACAAAATTTATTTGGTGACATTGAAGTTGTCGAAAATCAGGTAGAGCAGTCGGTTTTACATAAGCCTGTCGTTACAGATACAAGTATACCAAAAGAACTTAAAGCCATTTTATTCCCTTATCAAGAATCTGGATATTCTTGGATAAGGACTATGTTAGAAGTAAATAATGGTTGTATTCTGGGAGATGAAATGGGGTTGGGAAAAACCATGCAGGTAATAACAGAAATGTTATATTTGAAAAGTCAATTCCTTACTCCTATAATTGTTGTTGCACCAATATCACTTCTTGCTAACTGGCAAAGAGAATGTAAAAAGTTTGCGCCCTCACTTAATGTTATGGTTCATTATGGGTCTTACAGAATTAGCAATTTTCGGGATTTTTCAGAATTTGATGTAGTTATTACCTCTTATACTACTGTAATAAGTGATATACATATGCTTAATATGGTCAAGTGGAAAATGGTTGTTTTGGATGAAGCTCAAAGTATAAAAAATCCAGACAGCTCTAGAACTAGAGCTTGTAAACAGTTGAATAGAGAAAGAAGTCTTGCGGTTTCTGGAACCCCTTTTGAAAATCATGTAACGGATATATGGTCATTGGTTGATTTTATTCAGCCTGGGCTGCTTGGAACATTGAATACATTCAAGAAACATATAACTGATGACGTTGAAGGAGGTAAGAAAATAGAGCCAATACTTTCAGCATTGATGGTACGTAGACTCGTTTCAGATGTTGCCAAAGATTTGCCTGAAAAGATAATATCTACACAGCCTCTTCGAATGTCAGAAATAGAATGCCAACAATATTGTAATTATCTGGAAGCACTAAAGGAGAAAATAGATACAGAAAACCCTTCTCTTGGGATGTTACAACAATTACGCATATATTGTACACATCCATATGCTGTAAAAGATAATTCTTATAAAGATGATCCAACTGCGGTGTCGGTTAAATATCAACGATTTTGTGAGATTGTTGAAGAAATCATAAGCCGAAAAGAAAAAGTAATTGTTTTTACTTCATATAAACGTATGTTCGATATATTTAAAGAGGATGTACCGGTCAGGTTTGGCATTAAAATCTGGTCTATAAATGGTGAGACACCCATTGAAGACAGACAGGCTATAGTTGATAGATTCAATCATTTAGGTGGCTCAGCGATGTTGGTCCTTAACCCAAGGGCGGCAGGAACAGGGCTTAACATAACAGGAGCTAATCACGTCATACATTATAATCTGGAGTGGAATCCCTCTCTTGAGGACCAGTCTTCAGCACGTGCATACAGGCGTGGTCAAGAAAAAACTGTATTTGTATATAGATTATATTATACTGATACAGTCGAGGAGGTTGTTAATGAAAGGATTGAAAGGAAACGTGATATTGCTTCATATGCAATTATAGGGAATGATGGTAAGAATCAGGATAAGGCGGACATTCTTAGAGCTTTAGAGTTGGTTCCTTCAATAAAAAATAATTAAAAAACATAAATATGATTACTACAATTCAACAAAAAACAGAAGAAGATTTTGAATTACTTCCTGATCCTGAGAGAATTGTTAATGGGTTAAGGGATACTGGTTACAATTTTAATACAGCTGTTGCTGATATTGTTGATAATTCAATTGCAGCAAATGCTACAAAAATTAATATAGACGTAAATATTGATCCAAACATGCAAGTTAGAGTCTATTTTGCAGATAATGGTTGTGGCATGGATTTGGAGGGATTAAAGAATGCAATGAAATACGGTTCAAAAGAACGAGTCGAGAAAAATTCTTTAGGTAAGTTCGGATTGGGGCTGAAAACTGCATCAACAGCATTTTGCAAACAATTTTCATTGATCTCTCGCAATTCGCCTGATTCTGAATTGAGGAAGGTTCAGTGGGATTTGGATTATATTGCAGAGAACGGTTCTTGGTTATTACAATTTCCTGTTATTGATTCAGATGAAGAAGAAATGTTGGATATAGTAGCTGAAGGAAGCCACGGAACTCTTCTTGTTTGGGACAAGGTAGACCGTCTTATGAAAGATTATAAGTCTTTAAAGAATGCACAAAAAGGGTTGAATAAAATACTTGATGATCTTAGATTTCATTTGTCTATGGTATTTCAGCGCTATTTGGATAAGGATGATGATCGTGCACAGAATGTTGAAATAACAGTAAATACACAATCAATATCTCCATGGGACCCATTTTGTACTAAAGAGAAAAATACAGAGCTTCTACAACAGGAAGATGTACCGGTAGATATGCCTGACGGTACACAGGTTAAATTCCATATTGCAGCTTATATTATTCCCAAAAAAGGAGAATATTCCAGTATAGAGGCTGAGAAATCTGCCCGTGGAAGTAATGATTTTCAGGGAATTTATGTTTATAGAGAAAATCGTTTGATACATAGTGGGGATTGGTTTGGATTTTTGAAGAAAGAACCACATTATTCATTATTAAGGGTTGATTTTTCTTTTGATTATACTCTTGACGAGTTATTCAGTGTTGACATTAAAAAGTCTCGTATTCTTTTAATAGGAGAGTTGGCAAACTATATAATGAACTTTTTAGGAGCACCTAGACGTGAAGCCGAAAAAAGATATAGAGATACAGAAAATAAAAATGTTCATAAAACAGGTAAAGGTGCCCATATCTCGTCCAATCAGAATATAGACAGTAAAGCTCCTGAGTTAGAAGGTTCAACTATTACTCCTATCGATGATGAAAGTGCTGAAATTGTAAATAACAATGGTAAGTTTACAAAAGCTATATCAATTCTTCATAATGTAAATCCTCAGGAAAATCGTGTTATACCTGTAAAGTCTATTGAAGGTAACGCTTTATGGGAACCTGCACTTGCAGATGGTAAACATGCAGTAAATATTAATGAAAGCCATCCATTCTATAAAAAAATATATGGGCCTTATTTAGCTCAAAATTTGGTTGTAGAAGGTTTAGATGACCTGTTATGGGCACTTGCAGAGGCTGAAAATACAACTGTATCGCAGTCTTCCATTGATAACTATGAAGATATGAGATATACAGTATCCAGAATTTTAAAGAGGCTTGTTGCTGATTTACCTGATCCAGAACTCCCAATAGAAGAATGATATGGAAAAGTTGTGTTTTAAACTAAAACAGGATTTAGAGAATTATTTTTCAATGCCATTTGAAATACAAACTGTATGCAAAGATGGAGAAATCCATTATGTTTGTTCTCCTTATAATGAAGAACAGATGTATTTTAGTGTGGAGGTTTATATACACAATAAAATCAGGCTTGTTATTGAAATATACCCACAAAAACATGGTGGGTATATTCTCAATGAAATGGCTCATGCTCCAAAAGAAAAGCAGTCTATTTTTTTTTCGTATAAGCAGATGCTTGTGGATAAAGGATTAAAATCTTGTTATTCAGTAAATAATTCTGATTTATTGGAACATAAATGGCCTACTACGTGGAGAACATTTGACTTTAAAATGACCCAAATACCTATACCTGATAATGTTGATGAATATGAGTGTATTCTTGTTGAATGGGTAAGATGCAGCTTTGAACTAATCTTTTCACTTCTCACCATAACTGATATAGATGATGAAAAATTTTTGCAAACGGCTATTCAAACCGAAGGTACTATTCAAGAATTTAAGTCTGTAAGATACGAGCGAAATCCTATTAATCGTAATCTATGTTTATTTAAAAAAGGGTATACTTGCGCTGTCTGTGGTATGAATTTTCAGGATGTGTATGGTGATATAGGAAAAGGATTTATAGAGGTACATCATACAACGCCTGTTTCTCAAATGGGGGAAGGGTATAATTTAGATATAGATCGAGATTTGGTTCCACTTTGTTCTAATTGTCATTCAATGGTTCACAGAAGAAATCCTCCTTATAGTGTGGAAGAATTAAAGAAAAAAATGAAATTGAAATAATTATTTGGTAGATATAAATCTGAAAAAGGAAGGATTCGTGTTTAGTCTAAACGAATTAAATAGACGAAATATTTAAGTGTGATTGTAATGTAAATGTTTTCTGTAGATAAAATGGATAGATACGAAATTATAGCACGACTAAATGAAATAACATCATTCTTTTCATTTGGAAGAATTTTGGGATACATTTCTTTCTTTGAAACCGTGGGAATAGAAAGGCAATTAAAACATGGACAGGAATCAAATCGTGATAGGCTTCTTTCAACAGAGATAGACTTTTTATGTGGCCTTTGGTTGCAGAATGTTAATCTTGCGAAGAATTGGGATATTATTAAGGATGAGGAAATTCGTAAAGAAGTATATGGCTTAATGGATGATCTTCATAACCTATATAGAGATTCTCAGGATTTTGGTGATTTGTTTGTTGAAAATTACTTTTATGAAGGTGACCTTGCTTATAATTGGCAATACATAAAATTTGCAAAAGAAAAATACAATGAACAAATATTATCATTCAAATTGAGAGATGAGTATGAGTTTGATACAACTGTAATTGAATCAACGTTCAATAAAATCATAACAACTTTAGTGAATCAAATAAGGAGACGAATTGATGAGAAACGGCGTAAAAATGAATATGTTTGTCCTTTAAATTTATTTACTATAAAATCGAATAAAATAAGAAAAATCTTCTCTCCAGAAGAACAGAATATCTTAAAAAGAATGTCATACAAATTAGGAGATAAACTTCCTGATAAAATTTGTGATATAACAGACTATAATTATTTTAAACAATATCCAATAATTGAATTGCCTGATGATAGAGGATTGTTCTTTGCAAATACTAACTCTTTAGCAGCAGCAATTAATGAAACGCCTTATTATTGGCTTTCAGAAGATAAGTCTTTTCAAAAGAAATTAGCAGATTTAAGAGGAAGGACAGCGGAGAATATTGTATATAAAATCATTCAGAGAAGATTCCCGAAAAGCTCATATAATCACATCCTTATAAAAAGAAGTAAATCTTCAGACATTATTACTGACATTGATGCTATGTTATGTGATGATGATATGGGAGTTGTATTTCAAGTTAAGAGTAAAAGATTGACTGAATTATCAAAGCAAGGATGCTTGACTTCAATTAAAGAAGATTATAAAAAGGCTGTTATAGAGGCATTCAATCAAGGTCTTAAATGTATAGAATGCCTTAATCATGCATCTGAATATTATTCATTAAGAAAAGCGAATATGACATTTGCAGAAAATCTCAATTTGCTTAATGTATGCATAACTCTAGATTCATTTCCTTGTATGTCTTCTTTGAATTATTTAAATCAGCCCAAAGATAGCAGAGTTCCGGTTATTGCTATGTCTGTTTATGAACTTGATATTATATTTTATCTATTTCAAGCAGATTCGATTATGGATTATTTTAAATTCAGATCAGAATACGCTCTGCATGGTATATATGGACTTAATGAGATTTACTATATAGGTGCTTACATAAGCTATAACCTTGGTGAAGGAATTAAACTCCAAGGAAATAAGATTTGTAGAGAGCATGCTTTGTATGTAGATTATTTAGTAAAGAAAGCTAAATATGGTAGGTATCGTAACAAAGATATTGATTGTGATATTTACAGTTTTGTGGATCAATATCCAATAAGCTCTCCTATAACATGTAAATAATACAACGAACAATGTTGTATTCTGTTCAGGTTTATCTGTTTTATTTCGGCCGCTTTTTATAGTTCTCCTTTGTCATTATCCCTTTGCCAGCTTCCTCTTGTGTTTCAGCTTCTTTATAGAAAATCCAGTGCTGTATCACATTACCAGCATACACGGAGGTATATGCCTGTTGAAAATTCCATCCTTTTTCAGACATATAATTTGCAGCGTCAACCATACTGTTGAAGTCTATTTCTTTGCCGTTTTCGTCTACCAGTTGCTGCTTGCTTTTCAATCCACTCCAAACTGAATAGACAGAGCTTTCTCCAAAATCAAATACTATCTTAAGTCCATTGGACAAGCCTTTCTCCATTCCTTTGATTTCACAGAAATATTTTCGTGCCTGAATTTGCATGGGAAGGAAACTTAAAATCCCAATGCAGAAGATAACGAGTCTTTTCATAGTTGTTGGGAGATTATATTTATGTAGTGAAGGTAAGTATTATAACCTGAAGACACAAAAAATACGAGAACTTTAGGTAGTATTATCAAAAAAATGATGGAAAATATCGGTTATATGGAGCTTTTCTGTAATTTTACTCAATACTAACTATCCCTTTTATGTCTTAACTTTGGATGAATCTCTGCTAATAATGTAACAAACCATGCAAATACCGCAATCACAAACACTTACCACCCGATGCCTTAGTCGGATATTTGATACCACTTCGGCCACTTATAAGTTCTTCTGGTTCTTGGCCATCTTGCAGATACATGCCCGTACGGAGAATTTACATATAAATGTATGGGATATAGTGATTCGTATGGTGGCCAATGCTTGGTATCCGATACATTATTTCAGACTGTCATTTGGAAAAAACGATTCTTTGTTTGATATTGTCACCGAATTGCAGAAAGAGACACAGATACCGATTGATGCGAGTTGCGAGGAGGTTATCAGACAGCTTCAGGAAAGGCTGAGAGATAAGCAGGTAAAGAGTAGGCTGGGTAAGCTTACTACGTATGTGCCTTACTGTTTTCTGTATCCCTGGATAAATGCGACAAATAACAGTCGTGAAGTTATGTGGCGTTCTCAAAGTTTTGAAAACGGATGTCTTTATTCCATCTATAAAGAGAAAGCGGATTTTTATATCGAACTTAATCCGGTGTGGGATGAATATCTGCATACGCATTACAAGATTCTGATGGATTTTACTTATTGGAACTTGATGCAGTTTCTGCAAGCGAGGAATCCCAATGTGCCGGCTATTTCCAGTAAGCTAATCAGGCCGGAAAGCAGGAGTTCTTTGGCAAACCAGCATCGTTATTGGAATAAGGTGATACAGATAGGAGGGCCTGTACGCTGCATTTACACAGGTCATGAGTTGCATCCTTCCGATTATGAGTTGGATCATTTTATTCCTTGGAGTTTTGTTTCTCATGATTTGCTTTGGAATCTGATACCTGCTGATGGCTGTATCAATTCTTCCAAAAGTAATTGTCTGCCGGACTTGGATATTTATCTGCCTAAATTGGCTAAATTGCAGCATCATTCTTTGAAAGTCTCTATACAGGCGAATTATCAGCCAATTATTCTGGAAGATTTTCTGTCTTTAGGATATACTCCAAAAGAGTTTGTCCTGATGAATGAGGAAGAGTTTCTAGAGGTGTATAGGCGTACTTTCGGACCAATGCACCAAATAGCCTTGAACATGGGATTTGAAACCTGGAAATACTAAATATTATGGAACCTGAAAAGATAAACCATCCTTACCTCACCGCCATCAAGCGTACGAGTCTTTCTGTACCTACCCGTTACCTACTTCAACATAATCTGTTGAAAGGACGTATTCTGGACTTTGGTTGCGGGTATGGCTTTGATACAGACGAGTTGAAACGTCAGGGGTATGATATCACGGGGTACGACTATTATTATCGTCCTGAGTATCCGGACGGGAAGTTTGATACCATTCTGTGCAACTATGTGCTGAATGTACTGGAACCATACGCACAGGCGGAAGTGATGATGAATGTCACGAACCTTCTTGCTTCTACGGGAACGGCCTTTTTTGCCGTACGTCGTGACCTGACGGAAGAAGGATTCAGGTTGCATGCCATTCATCGCCAGTACACCTATCAGTGTAATGTGCGGCTGCCTTTCCAGAGTTTGGAACGTAATTCGAGCTATGAACTTTATCAGTATCAGCATTTCAATAAGTTGCCCCGGAAGGAAGGGGAGGTTTGTCCTTTCTGCCGTCTGTCGCGAAGAGTGGAAATTATTTGTGAGACGGCTACTTGTGTGGCGTTCTATGACGGTTATCCGGTATCGCCTGGTCATGCACTGATTATCCCCAAGCGGCATGTGGCTTCTTACTTCGACCTGACTAATCACGAACGGGAGGCCATGAATGTGGTGCTTCAGTACGTGAAGCAGAAGGTAGACGAGCGATACCATCCGGACGGATACAATGTGGGTATTAATGTGAACGAGGCGGCTGGACAGTCGGTCTTTCACGTACACATGCACCTGATTCCGCGCTACAAGGGCGATGTGCCTAATCCGAAAGGTGGGGTAAGAGGTGTGATTCCGTCAAAACAGAGCTACAATGCTAACGAGGGGTTTTCTTCGCCTGCACTGCTGGAGAGAAAGAAAGCTTATACCATTGAAGAGAAGAGAAACGAGCATGGAAATGCCTATATTCCTTGGGAAGAAGAGGCTGACAAGTTGCTTTGTCGTCTGTATGATGAAGGGAATAGCATAAGTGTGCTTGCCGAGATGTTTGAACGTACTAAAGGGGCTATCCGCAGCCGCTTGAAGAAGTTGGGGAAGATTAGTTAAAGGCATTGTCCTGGAATGTATATGGGGTGTTAAGAATCTCACGATGCCTTTGCGGTTTTATTTTGTTGCAAAATTGTCAGTTTTTTGGGCTGTTTATTTGTAAATGTGAAATAATTTTACGAATATTGTTACTCCTAAATGTAAAAATCAAAGCTATGAGAACAAGAATTTTATCATTTATTTGTGGAGCGTTGTTAGCTGTTACAGCTACTGCCCAGTCTCATTTATCATTCAAGGGAATTCCTATCACAGGAAGTATGACTTCTTTCTGTCAACAGTTAAAAACTAAAGGCTTTACTCAGATTTGTTCTGACAATAATATTACGACTTTTGTTGGTGATTTTACTGGGCGTCAGGCTTATGTAGCTGTTGGTGCCGCAGATGATGGGAAGAATGTTCATTCTGTTGTGGTATTATTTGATCCAAGCGAGGAGTGGAATACTCTTGTGAATACATACGATTATTATAAAGAGATTTATTCTCGGAAGTATGGAAATCCAGCAAAAAGCATAGAAAAAAATCCGAGTAACAGTAATAGTAATATTTCATTGATGTATGAACTTTGGCAGGGAAGAGTTGTGTATGGTAGCCTATGGGAAGTAGAAGGTGGTTCAATTGAAATATCAATTGAAAAGTCTTCAGAAGGAATTAATGAAGGTATTGTTGTGATCAAGTATCGTGATTCTCAAAATATCGAAACAAAAATTCAGAAAGATTTGGAGGATATTTAACCGGGAGAACGAATTGGTTAGATAAAAAGATAGGAAGAAAACTTAAAATCTCGAGGCAGTAGATATCAAGCTTTTTTGTCATAACCTCATGCAGAACTTTATGTGGTACTATAGAAATAAATGGATATGAAAAGGATATTATTTTTTATTGTATGTTGTATATTCTCAATGCATTGTATATTCTCACAGACTTTATATATTTATGGGGGAGAAGATCATGATGTGTTTTTGGGTAAACTGAATGCAAGTAAATATGATTCAAAGTCTATATGGAATGAGTACGGTACTTATGGAAGTGAGTATAATGCCAATTCAATATGGAATGAATATGGTACTTATGGGAGCGAGTATAGTTCATATAGCCCTTTTAATTCTTACGCATCTTATCCACCTGTTATTGTAGATGAAGAAGGCAATTTCTATGGATATTTCACAGTCAATAAATATAAGTCTAAAAGAGCGAATTTTGATTTGGTAAATATTATATGTGAGTATTATGAATCGATACGTGAAGATGTAGATGAGTGGTATGATAAAATATTCTGATAATAATAAAAAGTAGATAATGAATTGTACTTTTGCTCTTTGGAGGCATTAGCCATTAATTTAAAGTTTTTGCTTCAAATAACTTACAGGACAAGTTACCTATTAAATAATTCGGAGCACCGGATAAAATTTTTTTCTTCATATTCCCCTATATGGCATATCTTCAGGTGCATATTTGCCATACATTATGAAAATCATTAAAAGAAAAAAATGTATGGAAGAGAATTTAGATAAGCTATTCGATTACAGACCGCTGATTCCGGGAAGTGGACGTTTTGCATCTATAGTGGGCATTGGCGGGGGAGCAGGTCGTGTGGTAGAGCAGATGCGGAAATGCTGTCTGCCTGATGTGCAACTGTATGCGTTTGGCATGAATCGGAAGGAAATGGATGAGTTGTCCTTGTGCGGCAAATACCTGATTGGACAGGAAGGACTGGGCAGCGGTAAGGACCGTTGAGAGTGTATTAAGGGGCAGACTTGTGGCAGTGTTTGTGGTATGCCTTGGTGGAGGAACAGGAGAGGGGTGCGTCAGGTTTTTCCTGCAGAAGGTCAGAGAGGTGGGAAACAAAGCAATCATTCTGGTGGTAACGATTCCCCATTCGTCGGAGGGAGCGGAAAAGCGGAAGAATGCCTTGGGCTTGCTGAAAGCGTTGGAACCGATGGCAGACGCTCTTTATACAGTGGATTATGATGACTCCTGGTATGCCACACTTACGGAAGTGTATCAGGAAGCGAACCGGAAGATAATCGAGTTTACGGATTCGCTTTTGGGGATGGTGCTTCGTCGTTGCATGATTACCTTCGACTTTAATGATTTCAGGACTTTTCTGCAGTTTCCGACTCCTTCCAAACACATCGACTTTTTTATGCTTGCCGGTAACCTGGATTTCCTGAGGAAGGAAGTGAAGGACTGGTGGAAGAAGCTGCCGGCGAAGTATTCGTCTGCAGATGAGGTGGCGATGGCTGTGTTCTCAATAGAGAATGCGGACTGGTCGGACGACAAGGAAACAACGGAGGCGATGGACGTGGTGCACGAATGTTTTTTACAGCTGCCGCCCGACGCGGAGGGTAAATGGGGGATATACCCGGATGAGACGCTTCCGCCGCACCAGTTCAGGTTGCGGGTTTTCACCAAATGCAAGAGATAATATGGCTTAATGTATAATTGCAGAAAAAGAGGAAAGACAATGAAATCAACCACTAAAAAGAATTTAATTTGTATCTTGATGATAATCTTAGCGGCTGTATGGGTCATTCATTTTGTGGTCTGTATGTGTGTGGGAACGCCGTCGGAACGGTGGCTGCGGATTTGGTGAACATAACGTGATATTTATGTTATGAGAATTCTTCAATTATCAGATACTTTCAACGGGGCCTTGCCGGACAACTGTAACAGGTTGTGCCGCCGGCCTCGGTTGTTTGCTTTATAAAGTCTGCAGCGGGCGTATCAGAACTCTTTCGTTTCTTGCGTTTGTTGCAGGATGGTTTTTCCGTTGTGCTGTACTTTTAGGGTAGCTTTGTCGCCCATGGTCACCACATAGCGGTAGCTGCCTTTTGAGAAGAGGAAGGTGTTGTCCTTTTCTACGCCATGAATAGATGCGCAGGCATTTGTCGGCTGAAGTGGCGATGGTGACGTATTCCTTTTCGATACTTCGGGTGAAAGGGTAGGAGAAGGTGGCAGTATCAGAAAGTACCCAGTTGACCAGGCCTTCATGGGAGGGTCCGAAAGAAATTTCCAGGGCTTCCTCTTCTGATTTTGCCTGGGAATCCTCGAGCATTTTGAGCTCTTTCTTTTCCATGTCTTTCATTTTTTCCGTCTGAGCTGTACGGGATGGCTTGCATGCAGAGATTGTTACAAAGGAAAACAGCGACAAATATAGTAATGAATAAGTTTTCATGTTTTTACGGGTTGGGTGTGTATTGGGGGGATAAAGATACTACTTTTTCAGCTGATTCCATACGGTTTCTACCCACCGGCGGATATTCTCCCGGGCGACTTCCGGACGGATGGCTTCTGCAAGGGGCATACCGTCGGGCGTAAGGCTGTCCACTCTGCTGAATCCGGCATTCAGTAGGGACTCGGCATCGCTGGCTTTTCCGGCTACCAGCCAGACGGGAACCTGATGTGCCTGTGCCCGTCGCATTACTCGTTCGGGAAGCTTGCCCATGAGTGTCTGACGGTCGGCATGTCCTTCACCGGTAATGACGAGGTCGGTATGTGTCAGAAGGGTGTCAAAATTGCAAAGGTCGAGTAGGAGGTCGGCACCCGATTGGGTGGTGGCCTGGAGGTATTGCAGGAAGGCGTATCCCAGTCCGCCGGCAGCTCCGGCACCAGGTTGGAAGGATGCGTCTCTGCCCATGCGTCGGGCGGACTCTTCGGCAAACTGACGGGCGCGTCGGTCCAGTTCTTCCACCATCGCGGGAGTGGCTCCTTTCTGTGGGGCGAAGATGTGAGCGGCGCCTTCCGGTCCGTAGAGCGGATTACGTACATCGCTGGCCAGTATGAAGTGGCAGTCGGACAGGGAACCTTTCAATACGTCTTCTATCGTGCCGCCGGGAGTCAGGGAGTCGGTCAGGCCCTGAAGCATGCCTTTTCCGGCATCGCTCGTACCGCTTCCGCCCAGTCCGATGAGGAAGCGCCGGCATCCGTGCCGTACGGCGTGTGCCACGAGTTCGCCTACGCCGTAGGTGGTGGCCACTAACGGATTGCGTTCCTCGGCAGACAGGTACGTCAGTCCGCAGGCTTGCGCAGTTTCAATGACGGCGGTTCCATCGGGAGCAATGCCATAGCAAGCGGTGACGGGACGCATCAGCGGGTCGTGTACTTTCGCTTGGAGAAGTTGCCCGTGGAGGGCGGTGATAAAGGCCGGAAGCATCCCTTCACCTCCGTCGGACATGGGGAGGGAACGGACTTCTGCCCCGCGGGCGGTGAGGGCCTGCGAGAAGGCGGCTTCCACTTCTTCGGAAGAAAGGCAGCCTTTAAAGGAATCGATGGCGAGCAGGATTTGCATGAGTGTGGTGTTATAATATTTCTCTGGCTATCCACGCGCAGGCTTCAGCATCGGACAGTGCGTGGTGATGGTTTTCCAGACGGTATCCGCAGGCAGCGGCCACGGTGTGCAACTGGTGGTTGGGGAGCTCCGGAAATACTCTGCGTGCCACGCACAGGGTGTCATAAAATTCATAGTCGGGATAGTCCATCTGATAGACGCGGAAGACGGCTTTCAGGCAGCTCTCATCGAAGGGCCGGTTGTGTGCCACGAGCGGCAGTCCCTCTATCAGCGGTTCAATCTGTGCCCATACGGCAGGGAAAACCGGTGCGTCTTCGGTATCTTCACGGGTGAGTCCGTGTACCTGTGAGCACCAGTATGTGTAATAATTCGGTTCCGGATTGATGAGGGAATAAAAGGTATCGGCTATCTCGCCGTTGCGCACCACGACCACGCCCACCGAGCATACGGATGAGCGCTGGTTGTTGGCGGTTTCAAAATCTATTGCGGCAAAGTCTCTCATGTCTTTACTTGCTCTATATGCGTTATCGCTTGGTCACGGTAATCATGAACGTGACGGCTACCATGGCAATGGAAATGCCGACAATGATGTTGGTGGTCAGCGGTTCGCCAAACATCAGTGTGCCGACAATGATGGCGGTGATGGGTTCGAATACGCCGAGTACAGAGGCTTTGGTGGCTCCGATGTTACGGGAGGCAATGGCGAGGGTGGCCGTAGAAACGATGGTTGGCAGCAGGGCAAGTCCCACAAGGTTAAGCCAGTCTGCTCCGGTAGTGATTCCAGCCGTAATTCCAGTGTCGGAACTGAGGATTTTTCCGATAAAGACAATCGCTCCTACCATGAGTGCATAGAAGGTGAGGAGGGAGTTGGATATGCCGGCAATGGCCTTGCTGCGGTTGATGATGACAATGAAGAGTGCATACACCAGTGCCGAGGCGATGGAGAGCAGTACACCGATGGGGTTGATGGTTTGTGAACCGTCACTTTGTGTCATGATGAGCACACCTTCGAAGGTGGCGGCAATGGCAAGCCATACCGGCCACGAGGGAACGACTTTCAGGAACACCATGATAATGGCCACGAGGACGGGGTAGAGGAATACCAGCGTAGTAGCCAGTCCGGAAGCGATGTATTCGTATGCATCGAAAAGAAAGATGCTGCTGGAGGTGTAAAGCAGTCCGAGGATGAACAATACGCCGATTTGCTTTCCTGAAACCCGGAAACTCTGTTTGCGGAACAGCAGGAACAGGCCTAAGAGCAGCACTGCGAAAGCGTAGCGGAAGAAAAGTATGGACTCTGTGGCGGCACCGTTCTTCATCAGCGGCATCGCAAATAAGGGATTCAATCCGTAGGTAATACCGGTGATAATTCCTGCCGGATAGCCTATAATGGCATTTTTGCTTAGTTTTTTCATGTGTTGGTAGAGATAAAAAATCTTAGTGTACGATGTGTAGTTGATACGTTTAAAATGCGGTGCAAATGTACGAAAAGCCGATTAATGGTGAACATGAAATAGTAAAGAAAAATCTGTATCTTTGCACGACTTTTCTTAATTTCCCCAGCACGTTGCTGATTTTTGTATTCGGTACCCTGTTTATTTCAGGCGGTCAGGGAAAGATGCGTTTTGACTGGCGCACTCTCTACTGTCCGGCCATGATTGCGTCATACCTCTCCATTCTGATTGTCGTGACCGGATGGGTACCTCCCCGTGTCATCAGTACTCCGTTTGTCCTGTTGGGAAATGTCACCGTGCCTGCTGCGCTGCTCATCATCGGCTCGTCCATTGCCAATATCAATGTGGTGTTGGCGGCCATGCCCGTAGCTTCGTACGGCACCCTGTTCTGTATTCAGTATCAGAAAGGGGAGGTCATCATGGCAGAAGGAACCTTCCTCACCACCTTGCTTTCCGTACTGAGCATTCCGTTGCTGACGATGTTCCTGTAGACTTATTTCAGCAGGGCTGCATACGTCTTTTCGGATTCATGCGGCAGTATCTTCCGGAATTGGGTGAGCATCCGTTCGTGTGATTCCTGCGGACTGCGGTCGGGGTGGCAGGCCTCCCGTCCAAAGAGACGTTCGGGCGTGGTGAGCAGTGACCAGCCCCAGCCATACTCCCGTCCGTGGCGGTCGAGGGGGTAGATAAAATCCTCCGTCACAATGTAGCCGCCCATTTCCAGCCGGGTGAGATAGGCATCGAAGCGGCTCCGCATCTTTGGTCCTGTAAATCCGCATGCCGCACGCAGCTCTCGTGTAATCAGGCTGCCTTCGCATCTTAGTACGTCGAGGATGGTTTCTTCAATACTTCCCGCCTCCGGATAAGGAAACAGACTCCGCCGGTAATTGCAGAAGTCGGGCCACCACTCGCGGCTGATGAATGCAGCTTTGTCCTTGAAGAACTTGCCGTATGCGCAACCGCTTTCTTGCAGGATGGCACCTTTCCATTCCCAAAGCGGCCATTCCCATCCGCCGTCGGGCAAACGGGTGTACTGGCAGTCTTCGTCCGTGACTTCTTCGGCCGACCATCCGGCAATACCCATGCTTAGCAAGGGCAGGAAACCCGTTTCATTGATGTAGTCAATCAGTTCGGGGCAGGAGTGTAGGGGTTTTTGTTTCATGGCTACGGTAATTTTTCCTTGTAAGATAATGAACAAAACTGATATATTTGCGTATTATTGTATAAAGCAAAATCTGCATGATGGCATCTACATCGTCCTGAATCACACACTTGCCCAGTTTCTGGCAAGCCAGGCACCCGCGGCAGAAACGTATATCTTTTCCGATGAGTGAGATTTTTTCTACTTCGTGGCCTGCCTGGAGGGCACCTTCCATAAACTTGTCGGCCAGCATGTCGCTGTTGGAACCAGCACGCAGACTGGTTGAAATCACAATTACTTTTTTTATGTTATCTTGTTTTGAGTTGGTTTTTTCTTCCAATTGGTTTGCTTTAAACTCGATAGCAAATTTATAGTTTTTTTGCCGAGTATTACAGGCTTATCAGCTTTTCCATATGAAAGGTGTGTAGACAGAAGCAAAACCATATCACTGAATGTCTGAGATATTGAGGACTTTTCGTATCTTCGCAAACAAACAAAACAATCAATGAAGTATGAGAAAAAGAATGATTAATTTTTCGGCAGCCTTGTTGGGAGTTGCCACGATGGCTTCCAGCCTGTGTTCGTGCAGCAGCCAGCAGAAGGAATCGCCGATGAAAGCAAAGGTAGAGGAGTATGCATCTGTTGAACTCAAGTCTGATCTTGTGAACAACTTGAGCGACAAGGAAAAAGAGTTGGTGAGAATATTCTTCCAGGTGGGGAAAATTACCGACGACCTTTTCTGGAAGCAGACATTCGGTGATAAAAGCCTGCTTGATACTATTACCGACAGCTATGCGAAAGAGTTTGCCATGATTCACTATGGCGCATGGGACCGTCTGGACAATAACAAGCCTTTCCTGGCTGGTTATGGTGAGAAACCGGATGTATGCAACTATTACCCGCTGGATATTACCGAAGCCGAGTTCAATGCCTTTGAAGATGAAAACAAGGACTCATGGTACACGGTTATCCGCCGCAACGAAGATGGTTCTTTAAAGAGCGTATGGTATCATGAAGCCTATGCTCCGGAAATAGAACGTATCTGTGCTTTGCTGGAGAAAGCGGTGGCACTGGCAGAAGACCCGGGCCTGAAAACCTACCTTGAAAAGCGTATCGAAGCATTCAAGACAGATGATTATCTGGCCAGCGATCTGGCATGGATGGACATGAAGGACAGCAAGATTGACTTTGTGACAGGACCTATTGAAACTTATGATGATAAGTTCCGCGAAACCAAGGCATCGTACGAGTCGTTTATTCTGCTGAAGGATGAAGCCCGCAGCAAGGACCTGGCCAAGTTCGTAGCCATGCTTCCGGCCCTTCAGAAAGAGTTACCTTGTCCGCCAGAATATAAAACCTTCGTGCCGGGCACGTCGTCCGACCTGAATGTGTATGATGCGGTGTACTATGCCGGCGACTGCAACGCAGGAAGCAAGACGATTGCCATCAACCTGCCGAACGACGAGCGGGTACATGCGTTGAAAGGTACACGCCGTCTGCAACTGCGGAACTCCATGAAGGCTAAGTTTGACAAGATTCTGTTGCCTATCGGACAGCTTGTTGTTACGCCCGAACAGCAGAAATACCTTAACTTCGATGCGTTTTTCTGGAACGTGACTTTCCATGAAGTGGCACACGGACTGGGTGTGAAGCAGACCATCCGCACCAATGAAAGCGTGGATGCAGTGATGGGCACAGAGAAGACTTCCTGGGAAGAAGCCAAGGCTGACATTCTGGGCCTGTTCATGGTGACCAAGCTGATTGAAATGGGTGAAATTACGAACATTACAGCCGAGGATGCGATGGCTACTTACATTGCAGGCATCTTGCGTTCAGTCCGTTTTGGAGCAGCTTCTTCACACGGAAAAGCCAATATGATGTGCTTCAATTATATGGAGAAAGCAGGAGCATTTTCACGTGATGACAAAGGTCAGTATGTGATTGATTTTGCAAAGGCCAAGGAAGCCATGAACGGTTGGGCAGCGTTGATTCTTCAGACGCAGGGTGACGGCAATGTGGAATTTGCGAAGAAATACAGAGAAGAGAACGGTGGAATCACTCCGGCACTTCAGGCCGACCTTGACCGGATTAACGGAGCAGGAATTCCTCGTGACATTACCTTTGTGCAGGGAGAAGAAGTGCTATTGGGAAAAGCGCAGTAACATCAGTTACTGAAACATGATAAGCCTGCGGTTCAGATGCGTCTTTGAACCGCAGGTTTTTTTTATGCTGTCATTCTCATGCTGCATGTGCAGGCATTGATTCCTTATTTTTTATCTGCCTGTCTTCTGAAAATCTGTGCCGCAATGCTGCCCGAAAAGTTGTGCCATACCGAGAACATGGCTCCGGGTACGGCCGCCATGGGAAACAGGGCAAAATGAGTGGCGGCCAGTGAAGTGGCCAGACCTGAATTTTGCATGCCCACCTCGATGGCAATGGCCGATCGTTTGGATGGCTTGCTTCCGGCCAGAGAGGAGAGACCATAGCCCAGGGCCAGTCCGAGTACGTTGTGCAGAATCACCGCTACGGCCACTATCAGGCTGCATGCAAGGATGCTGGCTGCGTTGTGTGCTACGATAATGCCGATGATGAACGCAATGGACAAGGTGGAAATCATCGGTAGCAACGGTACTATCCGTCGGGTGGTGCGCTGGAAGTAATGATTGGCAGCTACTCCCAGTACGATGGGCACTATTACCACCTGTACGATACTTAAAAACATGCCTGCCACGTCTACTTTCACCGATTCTCCGGCAAGCAGCCATACGAGAGCAGGCGTTACGATGGGAGCCAGCAGTGTAGAAACTCCGGTCATGGCCACGCTCAGGGCTACATCGCCTTTAGCCAGGTAGCAGATAACGTTGCTGGCCGTACCTCCCGGACAACATCCCACGAGAACCACTCCTAAGGCGAGTTCTTCCGGCAACGACAATAACTTGCAGAGCAGCCACGCCAGCGAGGGCATGATAAGAAACTGTGCCAGTTCGCCGACGAGGATGTCTTTCGGGTGCTGCAAGACCGGCCGGAAGTCGGACGGACGAAGCGTCAGTCCCATGCCGAACATCACCACGCCCAGCATCGGTGTGATGGCCGATGTATCTATCCAGACGAACGAGGAGGGAAGAAAGAGAGCCACGGCCGTCACCAGCACCACCACAAGGGTGATGTGGGCCGCAATCCATGCAGAAATTTGGATGAGTTTATTTTTCATTGTCATTTTTTCAAAATTGTCTGCAAAGCTACAAAATTTCGTGCGAATCCTGGCGGGAATGTGGGCAAACCGTATCAAAAACCTTAAACTGCATGGAGGAACTTATCCCTTCATGTTCAGCAATGACATTTATGTGGACGGACTGGAGAGTGACAGCAAGTATGTTTTCCAGTATGTGAAGAATGTGGAGATTCACAATGCTAAGATTACCACTAAGGATGCTTTCTGGGAAGTGGAGAATGTGACTATCTACGATTCTGAGCTTAACGGCGAATACCTTGGCTGGCACTCCAGAAACCTCCGTCTGGTGAACTCCTTTGGGTAGCCGATATGGATTTCCGTACGGCACCGGCAATTACCGAAGCACTGGCCAGACGTGTAGTGCACGGTATATTCGGGTATGTGCGTGTCCCCGATGAATACTATACGGCAGTAACCCGCTGGCTTGAAAGGCGCCATCACTGGACTTTCCGTAAAGAATGGATGATATACACTTCCGGAGTGGTTCCGGCCCTATCTGCTGTCATAAAGGCTCTGACAGAACCGGGTGACGGGGTGGTTGTGCAGACTCCTGTGTACAATTGCTTCTTCTCATCCATCCGTAACAACGGGTGCCGCGTTGTCACCAATCCTCTGATATACGAGGACGGTACCTACCATATCGACTTTGACGACCTGGAACGTAAAGTGAAAGAACCGGGCGTAAAGTTGTTGCTTTTGTGCAACCCGCATAATCCCGCAGGACGTGTATGGACCCGTGAGGAGCTGTGCCGGATAGGGGAGATTTGCCTGCGGAATAATGTGACCGTTCTATCGGACGAGATACATTGCGAACTTGTTTTCTCCGGGCATACCTATATACCGTATGCATCTGTCAGTGAGGAACATTCGTGGAATTCGGTTACCTGCGTATTACCCAGTAAATCCTTCAATATTGCAGGGTTGCAGATAGCCAGCATTATTGCCCGCGATGAGGCCGTGCGCCAGCGGATAGACTGCGCCATCAACATCAACGAGGTGTGCGATGTCAATCCTTTCGGGGTTGAGGCTACCATCGCCGCTTATAATGAAGGCGAGGACTGGCTTCTTGAGTTGCTGGACTATCTGAAGGCCAACTATGACTGTCTGTGTGCATTCTTCCGTACCCACCTGCCTGAAATACCCGTGACGAAGCTGGAAGGAACCTATCTGGTGTGGACAGACTGCAGGGCACTGCATCTGCCTTCCGATACCTTGCAGACCCGCCTGTTGGAAACCACCGGACTTTGGCTCAACAGCGGTACCATGTACGGAGCCGAAGGAGAAGGATTCTTGCGCTGGAACATTGCCTGTCCGCGTTCGGTATTACAGGATGCCCTGTCGCGCTTCAAGGGCTTTGTCGATGCCTTAACAACAGAAGGATGACCCGATGAAACGTAACTTACCTGAAACGGACACAAATGGAGCCTTACCGGAGCAATTCAGGGAGCATCCGGCTGCACAAAAGAAAACAGATGTGTTGCTTGACCTTATCCGTGACGGTTGTCCGATGACCTTGCGGCAGCAGCTGTGCCTGACCGTAGAACTCAGCGTTCCGGCTATCATTGCACAGCTGTCTTCCATCATCATGCAGTATATTGATGCAGCCATGGTGGGACGTATCGGTGCGAAGGCATCTGCTTCCATCGGACTGGTATCGACCACTACATGGCTTTTCTGGGGACTCTGCACGGCTGCTGCTGGTTGTATTGGGTGCAGGTATCAGCTCTTCGCTGCCGGCATGGCTGGGAGGCGATGTTTCCATCCGTCGGGATGCTTCCATTTTTTCTTCATATTTTCCATTTTCCTGCCTGTCCTGCAAATGATTTTTCTGGCAGGCGGTATGCTTCGCTGTAGTGGAAATATGCGTATCCCCAGTCTGTTGGGCGTCATCATGTGCGTGCTGGATGTGGTATTCAACTTTTTTCTGATTTTCCCGACACGCGGATGCGGCCACCACTCTTGTAGGTCAGAGCATCGGAGCCGGACGGAAGAAGCTGACCCGTAGCTTTGCCCATATTACCGTACTGATGGGAATGGCCATCATGTGCGTAATGGGTATCCTTATGTATCTGTTTGCTCCTCAGATTATCGGGATGATGACTCCTGTGGAGGAAATCCGTCAGCTGGGGGTAATGGCTTTTCGCATCGAAGCTTTTGCTGAGCCGATGTTTGCGGCCTCTATTGTTGCATACGGAGTCTTTGTCGGAGCAGCCGATACACTGATACCATGCCTGATGAACTTATTCAGCATCTGGGCTGTACGTCTGACTCTGGCTGCCTGGCTCGCCCCGACACTGGGACTGCAAGGCGTATGGATTGCCATGTGCGTAGAGCTGTGTTTTCGTGGATTTATCTTCCTTGTACGTTTGAAACGTGGACGATGGCTGAAATGTGATAAGACGTAATTGATGAGAATTACCGAACCGGCAACCTAAGTAAACGCCAAGGCTGTGGCATCAGCTCTTAGGTGCCTTTATATCAAAAAAAACACCGATCATCGGAATATGGTAAAGTCGTATCCGGTGGTCGGTTTCATTTCTTGTCTTTTTGTTTGCCTGTTATTCCTGTTCAAAATGGGCAAATGTGAACTATTATTTGTTCAGAATCTGTAGTTGGTTGTCGCCCATCATTCTCAGGCCTTTAATAAAGCATTTAATAATAAATCTCATTTTCGTAGTTGTTTTTATGTTTTACAACACAAAAGTACGCATTGTTTATTACATAATATGTTGTATAGCATAAAATTTTCATGAGAGGCCTTAATACTTGATATATGTCAACCAGATGGCTTTTCAAGTGTCGGTAGAGGTGGATACTCATAATTGTGGATATTGATTAAATGTAAGTATGCGATAACAGCCCCACTGATTTTTATGCAGGCAGCGTCCTGATAGGGAAAAATATGCGCGATTTATTACAAGAAAAATAATTGATCTGTAGTGTTTCCGGAAAAAGCTTCATTGAATTGTGACTCATGAGGAAATGTTATTTATGTTTCCCATACGAGAGCCGTATGTTTTTCATTTGTGAAATGTACGTTTCTCAAGGCGGAAACATACGGTTTCTGTGTGGAAAACATGGAAATTTCAAGCATAAATGAGTATTTATGCTTAGGTGTTTTTAAGTCCACATAAAAAATGGGGGGGAAGAAGATAGTTGCCAGAAGCAAAAAAACGGAATTCATACCTCATGGCTGAGCGGTACAGGAAATCAAGATTCTCTTTGGTGGTGACATTTACCGTTACATCTCTGTTATTCTCTACATACAGATAGGGAACGATGGAAGGTTTTCTCGTGTTCAGAAAACATAAGGCTTTCTGCAGGAGGGAGTTTTTCTTTTCTTCCTGCTTCTGATGTCCCGGTTTAATTGAGTAAACATCTGATTTACAGATAGATGTCGTTAGTGGAAGATTAAGCCGTTTAAATGTTATATTTGTTACTGTGAATTTAATGCTTTTAGTGCTATATTTTGTTTATTCTTATACCAGGATTCGATAAAATGTATAATTTTGTAACAAAAAAAATGAGAACGAGTAACATGATGCAGACAAAAAACTGGATGGCACTGGTAGGATTAACTTGTGCCGCATTTATCTTTAACACTTCTGAGTTCATTCCGATAGGACTCTTGACAGATATTGCGAATGACTTTTTGACAACAGAAGCTCAAGCTGGAATGATTATATCAATTTATGCTTTTGTAGTCATGCTGCTTTCGTTACCTCTTATGATTGTAGTATCCCGATTTGAGATGAAAAAGCTCCTCTCCCGTGTAATTTTGAATGATGCTATTCCGGTTGCTTTTTGAGCTTTTTCGTGCTTTCGATGTATCCAAAGTCCCTGTTTTGCTTCTCTCGTATGAAGTTCTTTTTGCTGACTTGGTTGTGAGCAAAGATAGCGATTTTTGTTGGATATTTGATGGGTGGATGAAGGTTTTTTGTGGGTGTACTTTTTGAACCCAGTACAGTGTACAAGGAGTTATCCTCGAAAAAATATAGGATTTCGACAAAAGTATCCTCGAAAAAGTGTGATGGTTGCTGGTTTTTATCCTCGAAAAAGTGTATTTTGCATAGAGTCAAAAGAATAAAAGAAGAAAAACCATGAAACGGAAGATTATTGGGCAGCTGAAAAGTTGGAAGGAGAATCCTGAAAGCAGGGGAGGTGTCTAGTACATACCCGAACTTTGCTGGAACAATGGAAAACACGGCTGGAAGAATTTTTGGAATTGGAATATCCTATAGAAGAAATGGCTCCGAAGCGGGGAAGAAAAAACATTTTTCCCCCTTTGGTACGTTGGATTCCAAAGGAAATAGTTTGCATGGTTGGGTAGATGTCGCTCTTATGCAATCCTGCTTAACTGATGAAGGCGTTAAGCCTTTTGTCCGTCAGTATGGTATGGTGATTGTTGATGAGTGCCACCATGTTTCTGCAGTCAATTTTGAACAAATATTGAAATCGATACCTGCACGATATGTATATGGACTAACTGCCACTCCCATACGGAAGGATGGACATCAGCCCATCATTTTCATGCAGTGTGGACCGATTCGCTATTCAGCAGAAGCCAAGAGCCAACTGGCAAAACAAACGTTCAAGCGATGGTTGATACCTCGGTTTACAGCCTATCGTGACTTGTCGGATAGTTCATCAACCTACGCGCAAATAGTGCAATCACTAGCTACGGACGAAGCCCGAAACGCTCTAATTGTTGAAGATGTATGTAAGACTTTGGCTGTTGGGCGCTCGCAGATTGTGTTGACTACACTAACTTCACATGTAGAGCAGCTGAGTCAATTACTTTCTACGTGCTGCAAAAATATCATCACTTTAGTGGGGTCTGAATCCATGAAAGATAAAAGGCAGAAGATGGAACGATTGGCTGAACTTTCTCCTAAAGAACCTCTAGTGGTAGTGGCAACCGGGCATTATGTTGGAGAAGGGTTTGACTACCCCCGTTTAGATACGTTATTTCTGGTTTCACCTGTTTCATGGAAAGGGATTATAGCTCAATATGCAGGACGTTTACACCGCGAATACCATGGAAAGACTGATGTCCGCATCTATGATTACATTGACATCCGCCTTCCTTTATGCGAACGTATGTACCAACGCAGATTGAAAGGCTATGCCGCTATAGGCTATCAGTTGTTGGAGAACGAGCCATCAGTAACTGAGCAGCATCCTCAAAGTTTATTTTCAGGAAATAACTATCAAGCGTCTTTGGTGGAACATATATCCCAAGCCAAACATTCTGTACTGATTGCTGCCATGAAAAGTGGATTGAAAAAACAGTCTGGTCTTTGGAGGGCATTGAAGGAAGCTATATGCAGAGGAGTACAAGTGGTTGTATTCGTAAAACATAGGAATGAGCAAGTGGAGTGGCTGCAAAGAGAAGGATTTGCTGTTTATGTTTCAGAATCGTTGACTCTTCAATTAGTCGTTATCGACAAAAAGGATATCTGGTATGGGAGTATCAATTTTATCGGGTATGCAACAGAAGAAGATTTTGCAGTACGATTCGCGGATAAACAATTGGTTGCGGAAATGATAGACATGTTGTATGGTGAGTAGTTACTTTTAAAAAACTCGAAAAAGTGTGATTGGGCATTGCATGGCTGATTGTCTTTCTTTATCAACCTATCATATAATAAGCAAATATCGCTCTATTTGTGTGTTTAGGTTTAGTTCTCTTTGTTTCTATATCTTATCAGGCTGTAAAATACCTATGAACTCTCCTATAATTCGGAACTCATCTGCATTTTCTTCTTCAATAATGATAGGGGAGTAGTTAGAATTTTTGGGCTGGAGAACAATCTCTTCATGAGCCCAATTCCCTTCCGCATCAAATGATTTCTTACTGGTATATGTTTTGATAGAATAACTGCCAGTATAGTCAGGATCATAGTAATTATGGTGTTCTGCAAGTACAATTTTCCCTTGTCGGCTGCCTGCTGGATTCGCCCTAAAGACACAATAATCTCCATCGTGAATGAGCGGTTCCATAGAATGTCCTACAGCCTGTACGATAAACATATTCCGGTTAAGTTTTCCCATTCCTTCAACTTTCATCCAACCGGTTTCATCAACTATTTCTCCTTCCCCAAAATATCCACATGCAGCCCGTATGGAATATAAAGGCAGAAAATCAATGTATTTCACTTCGTCATTGACTTCTGGCTCTATTCTCAATTCAGGAACAGACTCATGTTGAGGTTCTAATTGGGCTGCAAGATATTCAGCCAATGCTTTATCACAACAATACACATAACAGCCTTTCATACCTCTTGTAAGTAAAGTACGGTATGTGTTTTTAATAATCTCATCGGCATCTTGCAGAGCTTTACTTTTATTGTGTGTAATGAACGACTTGAACCCTTTAACAGACTGGTCGTTACCAGAACGTTGAGTGACATCAGTAATAATCTGTCCGTTTTCATAACGCATGTCTGGACCAATAATGACTCCTATGTACTCCAGTTCCAATCCTTGGCATGTATGTATGCAACCTATTTCCTCGATAGATTTATCACCTATAATCCATAAATTTTTATCTGTATTCAGATTCCATCGTTTCTTGAAATGAAATTCTGGCAGGACAATGTCATAGTCATTGGGACTTTTCTTACTGTTCCAACCCCAGCAGTATCCAGCTACAACACGTGCTTTGTTGTTGATTTTATTTTTTTCTTTGATAGCCTCAAATAATTGGTTTGGATCTGAGAAAATTTTGAAATCGTAATCTTCAGCAGACAACCGAATATTGGCTGTTTCCTTAATCTGCAAAGTGTTATCGAGCCAACTTAAGTAACCGTCTGAACCATTGCATCGGAATTGAGAACTTAATTTAGCAGTGTGTACAATTGCTCCACACGATTCTGCAAATTTTTGTATGGCAGCTTTGGAGCCTATATCTTTGATATGTACTCTTTGACGGTCATCGACAAAAAATATGGAAAAACGAGCTGCTTGTATAATTTCAAGAATCTGATTTTCGCCTAAATTACTGTAGAGACCACTTTTCATATTCAGCCTGTGGGCTTCATCCACAATTAAAGCTCCAAAAGTTTTCTGTGGGGTATCTATAAAACTACCGCTACCTACAAACAAGTTGTTAATGTAGCTTTTTTTAAAGCTCCCTGATAATTTAGCTGTATATACATCACGTGGTGCTGCATTTTTAGATACATATTGAGCTACAACACCTTCTTTAGTCAATTCAACTAATAGATTTACGGCGACAACGCTTTTCCCTGTGCCAGGTCCACCCTCTACAATAAAAACATGTTTGGGTCCTTTTGCGGCTTCTCTTGCCAAATTTAACGCAGTTTCGTATACAACCTTTTGATCATCCAATAATACAAACTCTCTATTTCCATGTAACATGGAGTTTAGAGCGTCAGCCAGTTGCTTGGAAGGCCGTAGTTTACCCTTATCGATGAGATATATAATATCCTCTTTAGAACCGTACTTGATATATTTCTTAATAAAATCTTGTAGTTTTCCTGCATCTGACTTTAAAAATAAAGGTGCTTTCGCTATGTACTCAGCATAGCATTCATTAGAGATGATATGATCTTCCTGATAGTTATGTAAGAAAGCGCAGGGCATGAGTTGTATACTTTGTCGCGTACGGTCTCATTATAGTTTTGAAGCATATAAGCATACGACCAGGCCTGATAGGAAGGATGTGCCGTTTCACTTTCACCGTGTTGAAAATGAGTTTGTATGATACCAGATTTTTTGGACAGTTTTGCTTGTTCCCATTGTTTCAGTTCAACAATGACAATATTGGAACGCTGATTAGTATCAACTCCAGAAATAATGAAATCAATACGTTTGGACGTAAGGGGTATTTGATACTCGATGGCTATTGTTGAAGCATCCGGAATATCTGGTGTATTGATTACTTTATACATGTGCATCATGGAATTTTTCCATGATAGCTTTTCATTGGGAGAAGTATGTCTTCCTAAATGAAGCAAGAAAGCGTGATCAATATCGTCCGCAATAGTTCCATTGAAAACGTCATTGATGAATCCTTTTTTACTGGCGTGATATACAATCATAATTCAGTGTATTTCTTAGCGTTACCTTTGGATTTGTCAACAGGATATTTTTCTGCGTTTTTAGCTAATTTTGACAAGATGATTTCTTTGATATCTAATTTGTATTTATCAGCAATAAGAAATGCATAATTCATAATATCGGCTAATTCTTCTTTAATTTTATCAACGTTTACCTCTTCTGGCTGTTTCCATAAAAACGCTTCGTTTAATTCTGAAGCTTCAATAGACAAAGCCAGTGCCAAATCTTTTCCGTTGTGGAACTGATCCCAGTCTCTATCTTTAGTAAACTGGACAATTTGTTCCATTATTTTTTTTATATCAGAACTTTGTGATGACATTACTCTTTCCTTTTTTTGTATACTAAAAATACTAAGAGTAGTAGGAATTTGATATTCTAAATTCTACTACATTATCATTTACCCACACAAAAGTGCTTAAAAATATTCCCCAGCACCTCATCCGTCTCAATTGTGCCGCCCACGATTTCTCCCAAGTGATAAAGACATTCGCGAAGGTCTTGTGAAACCAGGTCACCGGAAAGTTGCATGGCCAGTCCGTCTTGTACGCGGTGGATAGCTTCCAGCGCACGGCTTAGTGCTTCGTAATGGCGGATGTTGCTCACCACTACATCGTTCTGCGACAGGTCGGGCAGGGCAGCGAAGTCCACCAACTGCTTCTGAAGCTGAGAAAGTCCCTCTTTCTGCTTGGCCGAAAGGGAAAGCACACAAGCATCCTCCGGCAAATCGGGGAGAGCCACTTTCAGGCGATCAAACTGTGCATCCTTCGAAGCCGCAGTATCCATATCTGCCGATGAAAGCAAATCCGCTTTGTTGAGCACAATCACCAGGTGCTTACCTTCGCAGCGAGGAAGAATCTTGTCGGCCAACTGACGATATTGCTCTTCGGCACAAGTGGCATCAATAACCCAAAGCACGTTGTCGGCCTGATCTAGCTTCTGGAAACTCCGTTCGATGCCTAAGCTTTCGATGGTGTCGGTTGTTTCGCGGATACCGGCGGTATCGATGAAGCGGAAGGTGATACCTCCAAGATTCATGGTGTCTTCAATGACGTCGCGGGTGGTGCCATGAATGTCGCTCACGATGGCACGTTCTTCGTTCAGGAGGGCATTCAGCAGGGTGGACTTACCGGCATTTGTTTCGCCGACGATAGCCACGGGCACTCCGTTCTTCAGAGCATTGCCCACGCTGAACGTATCTACCAGGTGATGGATAACCTGCTCAATCTGACGGGCGATGTCTTCCAGTTCCGAACGGTCGGCAAACTCCAGTTCCTCGTGGTCGCTGAAGTCGAGTTCCAGCTCCATGAGGGAGGTGAGATGGAGCAGTTTGTCGCGCAGGACGGCCAGTTCACGGCTGAATCCGCCGCGCATCTGGTTCATGGCCATGCGGTGGGTAGCGGCAGAGGTGGATGCAATGAGGTCGGCCACGGCTTCGGCCTGGCTCAGGTCCATCTTGCCGTTCAAGAAGGCACGCTGAGTATATTCACCCGGTCCGGCGGCACGGCATCCTTGGCGGATAAGGAGCTGCATCACTTGCTGGAGGATATAGCTCGATCCGTGGCAGGAGATTTCCGTGGAATCCTGACCAGTGTAAGAGTGGGGGGCACGGAAAAGGCTGACCAGCACTTCGTCGATGATTTCTCCTTCGGGCGTGAGGATATGGCCGAAGGTGAGAGTATAAGGTGCGCGTTCGGCTAATGGTTTGCCGGAAACGGGCTTAAAGACGCGGTCGGTGAGGGTGATGGCTTCCGGCCCCGACACGCGGATGGTACCGATGGCTCCACCCTGAGCGGTGGCAATGGCACAGATGGTATCTTCAGTTTGTAATATGTTCACGTGTGTATGTCTTTTTAAAATCCTTGCAAAGATACGGTTTTCGGGTTACATCCGGAAGTGGAGTCGGCAGATTTATGCGGGCTGGTAGAGGGTTTTCACCAGCAGGTCGACTACTTTTTCGAGGTATTCACGGTCGGTTTCATCGAATGTAGCCAGCTGGTCGCTGTCGATGTCGAGCACGCCCCGCACTTCTCCTGCCGCTATCATCGGCACGACGATTTCGGAACGGGAGAGGGAACTGCAGGCAATGTGCCCGGGGAATTTATCTACGTCGGGCACGAGTTGGGTACGGGCTTCAGCCCAGGCGGTGCCGCATACGCCGCGTCCTTTCTTGATGCGGTAGCAGGCCACGCTGCCCTGAAACGGACCAAGGTGGAGTTCGCCTTCGTGTACGAGGTAGAAGCCTACCCAAAAGAATCCGAAGGCTTCTTTCAGGGCGGCACTGGTGTTGGCCAGTACGCTGATTTCGTTTTTCTCGCCTTCAATCAGAGGGGCGAACTGTTCGAGGAATTGAGCGTATCGCTGACGTTTGTCGGTAAGGGTGGATTTAAAACTTGCTTCCATATGAGTGGGTTTTCAGACATAAAAGCAGGTTCTCTCCCGAAGAAGAGAACCTGCTGATTCATAATAAGTTTGTTAGATTCTTTCGAGCACGACTTTAATCAGGTCGTCAATTTTGTTCTTGTATCCGGTGTTGGCTTCCTTGGCTACGCGGTTCGCAATGACCATGCACACGGTGGTAGCTTTATGGCCTTGCAGACGTGCCAGTCCGGCCAGTGCGGAACTTTCCATCTCGAAGTTGGTGATGCGGTGTCCCTGATATTCGAAGTTCTCGATTTTCTCGTTCTGGTGCGGGTCGGCCAGTGGAATACGGAGCTGGCGTCCTTGCGGACCGAAGAAACCGCCACAGGCTACTGTCACACCACGTACCATGTCTGTACCGGCGATACGGTCTACCAGTTCTTCGTTGGCATGAATCACGTAGGGAGCCGGTGCACAGAGATTGCCTGTCCAACCTAAATGGTTAAGCAGAGCACGTTCCATGGGCAGGTCGCATACCGCGTTACGTCCTTCGTAGAAGTTCAGGAGGCCGTCGAATCCTACGGAGATAGCGGAACAGATGTAGGTGCCTACAGGCGTATAAGGTTGCAAACCGCCGCAGGTACCGATACGCACAATTTCCAACTGACGGAAGGTATCGTTTTCTTCACGGGTCTGGAAATTGATGTTGGCCAGTGCGTCGAGTTCATTCATTACGATGTCTACATTGTCGCATCCGATACCGGTAGAGGTTACCGTGATGCGTTTGCCCTGATAAGTACCGGTCACGGTACGGAACTCACGGCTTTCTACTTCGCATTCTTTGGTGTCGAAATGAGAGGCTACGAGAGCTACACGTCCGGGGTCGCCTACCAGGATGACTTTATCTGCCAGGTGTTCCGGTTTCACGTGGAGGTGGAACACCGAACCATCTTCATTGATGATCAGTTCTGAAGGAGGAAAATACTTTTTCATACGCATTTGTTTTTAGTTAGCAAGTTAAGTGTTTTGTTTCTGTCTTTTTATTTGCCGATGGGTTCATGTCCGGCCGGGTGTGAATCAGGGCGGGCAATGCTGCTTCGCATGTCGGTGTCGGCCTGAATGTTCTTCATCCGGTAGTAGTCCATGATACCGAGGTTGCCGCTGCGGAAGGCTTCTGCCATGGCTTTAGGCACTTCTGCTTCGGCTTGAATTACGTTAGCACGTGCTTCTTCGGCTTTGGCTTTCATTTCCTGCTCCAGGGCAACAGCCATAGCACGACGTTCCTCAGCCTTTGCCTGAGCGATGTTCTTGTCGGCGTTGGCTTGGTCTATCTGCAAGGAAGCTCCGATGTTACGACCTATATCAATGTCGGCAATATCAATGGAAAGGATTTCGAAGGCAGTACCGGCATCCAGTCCCTTACGCAACACAAGTTTGGAGATGGAGTCGGGATTCTCGAGTACTGATTTGTGGTTTTCGGAAGAACCGATGGAGGAGACGATGCCTTCGCCTACACGAGCCAGTACGGTGTCTTCACCGGCACCACCCACTAATTGGCGGATATTGGCGCGTACGGTTACACGGGCTTTGGCTATCAACTGGATACCGTCTTTGGCTACAGCGGTTACAGGAGGTGTGTCAATGACTTTCGGGTTGACCGACATCTGTACGGCTTCGAACACGTCACGTCCGGCCAGGTCGATTCCGGTGGCCATCTGGAAAGACAGGTCGATATTGGCTTTTGATGCCGATACCAGTGCATGTACCACCTTTTCCACGTGTCCGCCGGCCATGTAGTGAGCTTCCAACTCGTCGCGCGTAATGGTGCTCAGTCCGGCCTTGTGGGCTTCAATCATGGCAGGCACGATGACGTAAGGCGGTACGTTACGGATACGCATCAGGAACAGCTGGATAAGCGAAATCTTTACTCCTGACACCTTGGCCGAAAGCCAAAGAAAGAAAGGTACATAGTGAAAGAATATGACCAGGAAGATAATGGCACCTCCGGCCAGTATAAACGGAAGATAAGCGGGATTAATCATATAACTTAGATTTAAAAGTGAATACAAAAAGGGAGAGAGGGATTATGCCTGCTTCACGTAAACAGTGGTTTCGTTGATGCGGACAATTTCTACCGGTGTTTTTTCGTCGATGAATCCGTCGGCCGATTGCACCTCGATGATGTGTCCGTTGAAGTCGGCATTACCTATCAGGGTCAGGCGGGTGACGCTCATGCCTTTGTCACCGGGTTTCAGGTCCATTCCTTCAAAAGGTGAGGGGCGGTAGTCGAGCGTTTTCTTCAGCGACAGGCGGTCTACGGTCTTAGAGCGCATGAACCACCACGTTACGCCGATGATACCCAGCAGGGAAACTCCTAAGGTAATGAATCCTGCCTCCGAACCGAGTGATGTAAAGGCGGAATAGATGGCATACAGGATGCATACCGCCGACCCGATTCCCGCTATGCTGATGCCGGGAATCAGGAAGACCTCTATGGCAAAAAGTATCAATCCGCCTACGATGAGTGCAATGATAATCAGTGTTTCCATGGTTATGTGAATATTAAGGATTTTTGAGTTTGCGGATTTCCGTGTTCCGGATGTCGAGGGTCAGACGAGCTATCTCCTCGCGCAATTCCTTTACCCGTTTTTCCTGATCTAGTATGCCGGGAGTCAGCTGACTTTTTGTACTCTGATTACCAGAAGCGTACTTGGCCCGTACTCTGTCAAGTGCATCAATCATCGTATCCAAATCCTTTTCCTTCTGCTGGAGCAACTGATATTTCTTTCGTGCATCAGCCGATCGGAAATCACTAAGTGTGTGATAAATAGCGTTATCGTCCACCACGAAACGGAAGTCACCTTTCTTCTGGGTTTCATTGCCTCCGTACATCACTTGTGCCAGCTGCTGTTTGGCGATGCGTACCTTGTCGGCATCGTTCCAGGTGTGACGGATACCGTTCAGCATAGCTACGTTGGTCAGCAGCGCAGGGTCGGTGGTGTCATAGTCGTACACCCGCTTGGAATTGTTGGGGGCAAACACGTACACACAGACTTTTCCTTCCGGCTGATAGCGGTCGGAAGCAAACCAGCCCAAGTCGTTGAAATCGTCGATGGCATACATGTAATCATTGAAAGGAGAGTTAAACGGTAATCCCATGTTGTCGGGCTTCAGGTAGCTTCCATCCTCTGCGTCATAGCGGGTAATGAAAATATCGTATCCGCCTAAACTGGCTTCGCCCTTGGCTGCAAAATACAAGGTAATGCCATCGGAATTCATGAACGGATAGTTCAGGTCGGTACCCACCTCTTCCAGTCCTTTGACTTTCTCCGGCACACTCCAGTCTCCGCCTAATGTAGCGCTGGAGTACAGCACCTTCTGGTTGGTTCCCGGCAAACGGTGGGAAAGTATCTTCTTGTCCTTCATCCCGTTCGTAAATTCCGTGCAGTCGCTTTCTCCTGTCAAACCGATTTTTCCAGATTCTTCGTGGATTTTATAAGCTTCAAGAAAATTCGCTTTATCGACTACAAAACTATCAATTACGGCCACATTCTCTACGCCTCTTATCATACGAGCTCCCATGCGGTAGCGATTCATCAAGCCTTCCACTTCAGAAGCGTCACGATTTTTTCTTTCCAGCCAATAGATATGTTCATCCAGATTCTCAATGGCTTCGTCGAAACGGTAGAGGTCGGCATACGCCTTGCTCAGATAAAGATAACCGTTGATTACCTTGCGTTCGGCACTCTTTTCCAGATAAGGAAGTGATTCCTGCAGTTCGCCTGTCTCGTAACAGCAGGCGCCGTACCAGAAATTGTAATTGGCATTCGAAGGAGACTGTTTCACCAGGCGCTTGAACACGGGTTTGGCCTTATCGAATTCTTTATTGTTGAACCATTTCTGTGCCTGGCTTAAGCTTTGGGCAGAAGTTCCTCCTGCGCAACAAAGAGCCAGCAGAGGAAGCAAATATCTTTTTTTCATCGTTTCTGTGTCTAAAAGTTTCTCAAATGTAGGAATATTCTTGGAATTATGCCATTTTCTGTTCTGCTATTTTTCATTCAGGCAGAACTTTTGTGTGTTTATTTTTGCGAATGTAGTAAATAATGCGCTATTGTCAAAGCGTACGCTCCGACTGACTTGATAAAAATCTGTAACGAGAACCTGTGGTTCGGGCGTTTTTTCGTAAATTCGTCGCCGTTTTAACAACATACGATATGGGAAAAATGACGGAAGAAGACCGCCTGATGCGCCGCATCAACCAGCGGTTTATGAAAGGAGTGATGAATTACAAGCTGATAGAGGAGGGCGACCGCATTCTGGTGGGGCTTTCGGGAGGAAAGGATTCGCTGGCCTTGCTGGAGTTGCTGGCCCGACGTTCGCGCATCTACAAGCCGAAGTTTTCGGTGGTGGCGGCGCACGTGGTGATGAAGAACATTGCTTATGAATCCGACCAGACTTACTTGCGCGAATATGCCGAAAGTTTGGGAGTGCCCTACGTGTGTTATGAAACGGAGTTCGATCCGTCGACCGATACGCGAAAGTCGCCGTGCTTCCTCTGCTCATGGAATCGCCGCAAGGCCCTTTTCACCGTGGCCAAAGAGCAGGGATGCAACAAAATCGCCTTGGGACATCACATGGACGACATACTGGAAACCCTGCTGATGAATATGACCTTTCAGGGAGCATTCAGCACCATGCCGCCGCGCCTGGTGATGCGCAAGTTCGACATGACCATTATCCGCCCTATGTGTCTGGTACACGAAGCCGACCTGAAAGAGATGGCCGCTCTCCGTGGTTTCCGCAAGCAGGTGAAGAACTGCCCGTACGAGAAAGATTCTCACCGTTCGGATATAAAAGAGATGTTGGCACGCCTGGAAGCCATGAATCCGGAGGCTCGCTATAGCTTGTGGGGAAGCATGAACAACATCCAGTACGATATGCTTCCGATAGAAATAGAAGAAAACGGCTCACTCAAATAAATGTCAGTCGGCAGAATGAAGAATCACCTGTTTGCCGGACATGGTGACTTTTCCTTCGGCAATCAGTTCTGACAAGGCACGGGCCAGTGACGGACGTGCCACTCCTAAGATAAAGGCCACTTCCTGCTGGTTGTGGATGCCTCCGTGCATTTTCAGGTAGTTCAGCAGGCGTGATTTCAAGCTTTGCAAGGCAAACTCGTTGAGTTTTCGACTCAGGAACAAACTCCGGTCGGATATCGTGGCAATGAAATTCCGCATTACAGCCGGCTGGGCATGCATGAACTCCTCAAAACGTGTCCGGTCCATGACAAGTACCTCACAAAGTTCTGTGGCTTCCACATTTACCGGAAAGCGATTCTCTGAGGCATAGATAAAAGCCGGTGCCAGAATGTCGGGTGCCTTAATCCAGTCGATGGTAAGTTGCTTGCCCTCGGCATTCTCCATTTGTGTCCTCACATGTCCCTTTATCAGAATAAACAAGGAGCGGCACACGTCACCCTGACGGGCAATGAATTCTCCTTCCTTATATGTGCGCAGACTGTTCGGGGCTTCACGGAGTAACTGATAAAGTGCCTCCGGGTCACAGCCTTCAAACAGGCTCATTCGGCTCAAAATTTCGGTATGCATCTTTCTTTTAACTTTTCTTTGGGTTACGTGTCACATAGGTGACAGAAATTCCGTGCAGGATTCCTCATCTTTGCGCAAACTTAATGAAAAATCAATAATAACCCAAGAAAGAATATGGAAGGAAATATGTTTTGTTACCAGTGTCAGGAAGCGGCTAAAGGCACTGGATGTGTGTTGCGAGGAGTGTGTGGAAAGAAAGATACCACCGCACGCTACATGGATTTGTTGCTCTTTGTGGTGCGCGGCGTATCGGTGGCTGCCGATGCCTTGCGCACGAAGGAATACGAAGTGGAAGCCGGTACGAATGAGTTTGTCACCGACGCACTTTTCTCTACAATTACCAATGCCAATTTTGACGATGAAAGTATCCTGGCTCGTGTGAGAAAGGGACTGGAACTGCGCGATCGTTTGAAGGCATGTGCCGTGGAAGCAGGTATCGTCCTACCGGAAGCGGATGAACTGACATGGAACGGTAAAGAGGAAGAATACCTGTCCAAGTCAGCTTCCGTAGGAGTGTTGAGAGAACGGAACGAGGACCTTCGCTCGTTGAAAGAACTGCTGATGTACGGACTGAAGGGAATGGCAGCTTACCATGAACATGCCATGCGTCTGGGATTTGCCGACGAGGCCATTCATGCCTTTATGCAATCGGCTTTGGCGCGTATCACCACACAAACAATGGGAGCGGATGAACTGGTGGCTCTGGTACTCGAGGCCGGACAGCACGGAGTGCAGGTAATGGCTTTGCTGGACCGTGCCAACACCACTCGCTACGGACATCCGGAACTGACGAAGGTAAACATCGGAGTAGGGAAGAATCCAGGTATCCTGATCAGCGGACACGACTTGCACGACCTGGAAGAGCTTTTGCGCCAGACGGAAGGTACGGGAGTAGATATATACACGCATAGCGAAATGCTCCCGGGGCACTATTATCCGGCCTTCAAGAAATACAAGCATTTTGTAGGAAACTATGGAAATGCCTGGTGGAAGCAGCGTGAAGAGTTTACGGCATTCAACGGCCCGATTGTGTTCACCACCAACTGTATCGTACCGCCACTGGAAAATGCGACTTATAAGGAGCGGATGTTTACGGCTAATTCAACGGGGTATCCCGGATGCAAGCATATTGCCACGGATGCCGACGGCCACAAGGATTTTTCAGAGGTCATCGCACTGGCCAAACAATGCCAGCCGCCTGTAGAGCTGGAGCAGGGAGAGATTATCGGCGGATTTGCCCATAATCAGGTGATGCAACTGGCTGACAAGGTGGTAGAAGCCGTGAAGAGCGGTGCCATCCGCAAGTTTGTGGTCATGGCCGGATGCGACGGACGCATGAAGAGCCGCGACTACTATGCCGACTTTGCTCAGGCACTTCCGAAAGATACGGTTATCCTTACGGCTGGTTGCGCGAAGTACCGTTACAACAAGCTTCCGTTAGGCGATATTCAAGGAATTCCCCGTGTGCTTGATGCCGGACAATGTAATGACAGTTACTCATTGGCCGTAATTGCCTTAAAGCTGAAGGAAGTCTTCCAGTTGAACGACATCAACGAACTCCCCATTGTGTACAACATTGCCTGGTACGAACAGAAGGCGGTCATCGTCCTGCTGGCCCTGTTGAGCCTGGGCGTGAAACATATTCACCTAGGACCTACCTTACCAGCCTTCCTCTCACCAAACGTAGCCAAAGTACTGGTAGAACAGTTCGGCATCGGAGGAATTACTACCCCCGAAGCGGACATGAAACTGTTCGGTATCTGTTGACGGCTTAATACGATTTCTCGTTAGCCAAGTTCCAGGCGTTAAGGAAAGAAGCCTTGGTGATTTCCACCACCTTCTCCCAGTTCAGCTTGTCGGCATGGTCAGAAGGCTGGTGGTAATCCGGATGTCCGTCAGTGTGATACCAGATGATGGGAATGTCGTGTACGGCAAACGAAGCATTGTCGCTTCCCCCCACCGGACGGTCCCACGGGCGGTAATCCGGTTGCAGTTTCAACCCGTAACGGGCAATGTCATCCTTGAGCCACTGGCCCAGTGCCGGATGTGCTTCCGTATAGAAATACACCACGTGCTCAGGTTGTTCCGGCCGATTGTTCCGGCCAATCATATCGAAATTCAAATAACCTTTGATATCCTTTATAAAATCGCAGTGCTGCATGAAATACTTAGAGCCTAAGAGTCCTTTCTCTTCTCCATCCCAGAATGCGATGATGACGTTGCGCAAGGGCTTTTTGCCACTGGCCTGAAAAGCACGGGCAATCTGCATCACGGCCGATACACCCGATGCATTGTCATCGGCTCCGTTGTAGATTTTGTCGCTTGCCAGTGTTTCATCAATGCCCAGATGGTCGAAATGTGCGCCTACCACTACGTACTCATTGGTCCGTTCTCCTGGAATCATGCCCAATACATTGGCCATGCGGAGCGAACGGTGCGTACCCTGTTTCAACTGGGCAATGGAATCAGGATGTACCTGCCAACGGCCTTTCTGCTGCCGTTCCTTAGCACAGGCTTCGAAAGGCTGGTAATACGAATCATCATACAGAGGAGCAATGCCGGCTTCCTGAAGACAGGAGACCAGGTAGCGGGCTGCCACGCGCGAACCAATCATGCCGGCTTCACGTCCTTGCAGCGCGTCATCGGCCAGAAAGCCTACAATGGCCTCGGCAGAAGTACGGTTGATACTCTTCAGACCTTTTTCTACGGCGGTCTGTGCCTGAAGGAAAGATGTACCGCATGAGCCTATCGCCCACACCAGTAGGAGAGAAGTGATTGTCTTTTTCATAATGAGAGCAAAAATAGGCAGAACTTATGAATTTCACAAACTTATCCTAAAAATTGAGATTGATTCCAGTCATCACAGTGGCACGCGGCATGGGATACCCGGCATTGATTTCATATTTCTGTGCCAACAGGTTTTCACCACATGCCCAGATGTCCAGCCAGCGGTTCACACGGAAGGTAGCACGCAGGTTCTAAAGCACGAAATCTTCGGTCACCACGGGGTTTGTCTGCGTATAAAGTCCGGCAATGTATTGCAGCCCCGTAGATACGTTCCACCGCCCTCGCGAGAAACTGGTTCCGGCATAAAGTTTATGTTCCGGAGCAGCGATGACCGGATTCTTCATGTGAAGGTAACTGTAATTTCCGTCTACCGACCAGTGGCGGTCGATACGGTAGGCAGCCTGTACTTCTACACCCGCATTCTCTATCTCTCCGGAGTTCTGGTTCAGCATACCACTTCCGTTAGGATTCGGCGACGTCTGGATAAGGTTCTTTCCGTCAATAAAGAACAGATTGACGCCATACTGCAGCTTGCCATTCATCAGTTGCTGTGAGAAGGCCAGTTCATAGTTCCACATAGATTCTGGTTGCAGGTCAGGGTTTTGTGGCGGGAACATGTACATTTCCCGAAGGATAGGGTAGCGGAAACCTTTTGAAGCCGATGCCTTCAGTTCCATAGTCTGTGGCAGATGGAAAGCCAGACCGACCTGCGGCACCCATTCCGTTCCCACACGCGAATGATGGTCTACCCGAAGTCCGGCATTGAACGTCAGCCACGAACGGATGTCCTGACGCAAGTCCACGTATCCGGCCAGTTCATCTTCCTGTTTATCCACCAGGTCGGCAGACGTACCCGCATTTTCTCCACTCACATATTCATTCCACGCATGCCCTCCGTAGCGGAACCAGTCAAAACCAAAGGTAATGCGGTTTCCCTTGAAGAATCGGGAACTTTGATAGAGCGAAACACCCATCATGTGGTCGCGGGAGTTGAAGCGGGCATCTTGCGGACCCTCTCCGGCAGAAGGAGTGTATCCGTCGTTAATCCAGTGGTTCCCCCAGTTATAGAAAAAACTCCATGCGCCGGAAGTCTTTTCGTAGCGGTTCTCCATGGCAAAAGAAGTGACTCCGCGCGTAATGCGCTGGTCGCCGTCGAGTAACGGGGCAGTTATCGGACCGGAATAGGAGGCATTGAAATGTGTCACGTTTACATCTCCATGCAGGTTCCAGTGTTCAGCCACTTCATATCCCAACTTGGCATATCCGCCGTATTGTTCAAATCCCATATCGGTCCGATGCCCGTCGGTCCGATTGTAGGAGCCCGATACCACACTCGAGAACCGTCCCTTGCGGACACGGTTGGTGAGTTCCGTTTCCAGCGTGTTATACGAACCATAACCCGCATGAAGATGTGTATCGACCCCGTCTTCCTGCATCTTCCGTGTCACAATATTGATCACGCCTCCCATAGCATTCGAACCGTAAAGTACCGAGGCAGGCCCTCTCAACACCTCTACGCGCTCAGCTAGAAACGACTGGTAGGCATCGGCTATCGATGACCGAAAATCCCTGCATATTGCGGATGACCGTCAATCATGACCATCAACCGAGCCGTACCTCCACTCAGTCCGCGCAGAGAAATGCCGCCCGCCGCTCCGGTTGACACACCGTAACCCATAATACCTCGCGAAGTAACAAAGAGTCCGGGCACCTGTTCAGTAAGCACGGGCAGCAAAGACGGTTGCAAGGCACTTTCTATCTGGGCGCGCCCTACGACCGACACGGTCTGTGAAAGATGCCGCACATCCGTTTCATGGCGTGCTCCGGTCACTACCACCTCGTCTATCTGGTGAATCTTGCTTGTCAATGAAAGTGTATCTCGTTGTGGCTTCTGGGCCATTCCTGCATGGCAAGCCAGGCCGAGCAGTAAAACAGGTATCGTTCGTTTTTTCATTCAAGTCGTCAATTAAATGTATGCACGTAAAAGGATGCAAAAGTAAAAAATCCTATTAAAAAACAAATTGCTCAGAGCCAATATAATTGCCCCTGAGCAAAACCTTATTCTAATTCTTTTTATCAGGTTTTTTATTCTGCTAACGAGAGGGTTACGGTAACTTCTCCTTTGCCACCCAGCAAATCCAGCATCTCATTGCGGCTGGACACGCCATCCACCTTTCCCAAGCGGGTAAAGTTCCATGAATTCGTATCGTAATAAATAACAAACGAGTTGCCCTGATACAGAATCAGGTCGCCGGGAGATGTGGTTGTCTGCCGGTCATTTCCCGACTGTTCGGGTGTGTTCATTTCAGGTGCAGACGGAGCATCGTCCGAAGGATTGCAGGCAAACAGAGTCATGCCAGCAAAAAGCAGAAGCGGGAATAACAAGATTCTCTTCATAAATAGAAATGTAGGTGACAGAAAAGGGAAGAGTGAAAGGTCATCGGCTCCCGACAAAAGCGAGAAGCCGATGACGCTGGATAGATTATTGCAGTTTACTATATTCTTCGTCTGAGACAGGTTCCAGCCATTCGTTCGAAGTGTTTTCTCCTTCCACTTCGAATGCCAGGTGTGCAAACCAGCTGTCGGCTGCTGCCCCGTGCCAGTGCTTCACGCCGGCAGGAATATGAATCACCGTGCCCGGCAGAATCTGTACGGCAGGTTTTCCTTCTTCCTGATACCAGCCACGGCCAGCCACTCCGATAAGCATCTGCCCGCCGCCTTTAGTCGCCCGGTGAATATGCCAGTTGTTGCGGCATCCCGGTTCAAAGGTCACATTGAATACCGGCACCTGTTCCTTCGAAACCGGAGCCAGGTAACTCTGACCGATAAAGTATTGTGCAAATGTGGTATTCGGTTCTCCGATTGGGAAAATCATTTCGCGCTGGAAAGCTGCCTTTGCCTCTTCTCCTGTTATATCTTCCGCCCACACTTCCTTGGCCTGACGGAAAGCGGCCCATGCTTTAGGCCATCCGGCATAAAAGGCAATGTGCGTAATGATTTCCGAGATTTCCGTACGGGTGATGCCGTTCTGCTTGGCAGTCTGCAAGTGATAAGTCAGTGAACTGTCGGTAATCCCCTGACTGATAAGTGAAGTGATGGTGACCAGACTCCGGTCGCGCAGACCGAGTTTGTCGGTACGGCTCCACACCTCACCGAAAAGTACATCATTATTAAGTTCCGCGAATTTAGGAGCAAAATCTCCCAGCTGATCGCGTCCAGCTGTCTGTTTAATCGTTTCCTGTGCCATAATAGTTGTACTGTTTATTACCCATGCGGCAAGCGCAAGGACCATTTGTATTTTCATAATGGTATGAGTTATTGGTTTGTCTTCTTTTTCAATGGCAAAGTTAACCGATTAATATGGGGAGAATGTATACCATTTACAGATGTTTATACCCGAATTGTGGAAAGTGTTTTCTATATATAGCGAAACCGCCATTTCGGAAATGGCGGTTTCGAAACTTATTCATTGATTACTCGGTTCAACTCCTCCACATGATGCAGGATAATCCATAGATACATAGTCGATACCACATGAACGGCAGAGTTCAGCTCCTGTAGAGAAGCATCTGGAGCGGTATGTGACTCGTTGTTTCTCCACTGTTTGACAAGCTCCAAATAAGTATAGAACTTCTGGTATCTCTCATCTTGATTGTACTTCAATCCTCTCAAACAACTGAAAGACAAGATACAATCTATAAATGTAGGCATACTGCTTTCATTCTTAGTATTGACCATTTCCTTCTGATGTAACAAATAATACACCTTCTTCAGGAAGACCTCATATTTGGTGACGATTGTATTAAAAAGCCTGCGTTTGTCTACCAGTTTCATATTTTCCAGACAATAAATCCGGTTAAACGAGTCCAATAAAAGTTCGTTGGCTCCATCTATTGTAGCTACAGACTTTGCACTTAATGTCTTTATAAAGCAGTCAGCAGCAAGAGATAAATCCGGCAAATACGGAGCAAGGTCTGAGAACTCAGCTTTCAAATCTGTCAGGAATCTTTCTTTGAACAATGCAGGGATAAACGGTAGTTCATCTTCCTTCCTTTTGTAGTTCTCGTACATTACCCTGGCCATCTGTGTCATTACATTTCTGTAAAAATCGCTGTTCTCAAAAAGCTTGGCAAAAGAATCCATCTGCTCTACATAACAGCCTCTGGCAACCTCATCGAATATCTGAGGGAATATACTTTCCTCGAACTGCTTTTCATCCGTATTGTTGGCCTGTTTGGTCAGTTTCCTTTTTGCTGTCGAAACCATTTTGTCATAAATAGATTCCACTATCACCCTGTCAGCTTCAGAGAACTGACCCTGATACATGATGTTAACCTTGTCAATGATACGACTGAGCAGGTCCTCATTGTCATTCTTTGGCTTTCCAGCTTTCGGGTTCTCACCTTTAAGAGGCTTCACTGATTCCTCCATCTGAATGGAAACCGTTTCTCCCTCCGATATCTTTGAGTTTACCAGCATAATCTGTTTGTTCAGGTCAATCCTTTCTTTGGGATTCTTAGGCAGAAGTCTGTACAGATAGTCGGCATACACATAAGCTTTATACAACTCCTTATCAAAAGTTCTTGCTATCTGAGCCATATAAGAATAGAAACGGACGAAATTTTTGATTTTCGATCTTACCTCAAAGCGTTTTTCTTCATCAAGCTCTTCGTATCGGCCGATGGTACTCTTGAAAGCATTCGACAAAACTCCCAAACGGTCCTTCTGCTTGCTGATGTCTTGCAGCAGGTCAAAGAACTTTTGCTCGTCAGCTTCAGTCCATAGCTGAAACATCTGTATATCTTTTCTGAAAGTATACACATAGTTTACATCCACGGGATTTATCAGTTCAGTCCCTTTATAGAAAGGCTCGAACGATTTCTTTATATCCTCCGGCTTATTGCAGAAATCGAGTACGTATGTATCCTTCTTGTCTTTATGCCATCTGTTCAGACGTGACAAAGTCTGTACAGCTTTCACGTTCTTCAATTTTTTATCTACAAACATGGTGTGCAGTCTTGGTTCATCAAATCCAGTCTGATACTTGTCTGCCACCACCAGCATATTATACAAGTCTGAGGCAAAGTACAGCGGCAACTTGGCTTCCGAAATATTGCGTCCGTCAGCAGAGTTCAACTTCGTTTCGGTATATTCCACTCCCTCATACGATACCGTACCGGAGAAAGCCACCATAGGATTTACATCAGTAATATTGTTTTCCTGACAATACCTCTTAATTTCCAGAAAATATCGTACCGCATGAGCACGCGAAGAGCATACCACCATAGCTTTTGCTTTTCCAAGCATAGCATTGAGTGTCACCTCCCTGAATTTCTCCACAATGATAGCCGTTTTCTGCGCTATCACATGCTGATGATTGTCATGGAAAGCCTTGATAGCACGTGTAGCAGGAGTTTCCTGATACGAAGGATCAGCCTCTATACGCTTGGCAATTTCGTAAGTAGTGTCATACGTGGTATAATATTTCAGCACATCCTTAATGAATCCCTCTTCTATGGCCTGCAGCATGGAATAGTTGTGATAAGCCACATATTTGTTGTCTTCCGGGTTTTCACCTTCTTCAGCCAACTCACCGAAAGTCTGCAGCGTCTTTGGCTTTGGAGTTGCCGTAAATGCATAGAAGTACAGATTGTTGTGCTGTCCCTGGGCCAACAAATCTTCTATAAGGGCATCCTTCTTCTTTTCCAGTTCTTCAGCCTCAATCTCTTCTATTTCTGCATATTCGCGCAAAGCGTCATCCGTATCGGCCAATGCCGCTTTCAGCTTCTCCGCACTTTTGCCCGACTGTGACGAATGAGCCTCGTCTACAATGATGGCATACCGTTTTCCACTGCGACTTGTCAGTTCCTTGTAGATAACCGGGAAACGGTGTAGGGTAGTGATAACAATTCTTGTATTATCATCGTTGATGATTCTTGCCAGCTTTTCCGAGTTATCTGCATCTGTAATGGTTTCTATCTGTCCGTCTATATGGTCGAAACCAAGAATCGTATTTTGAAGCTGCTTGTTCAGTACACGTCTGTCGGTAATGACAAACACACTGTTAAACATATTCTTTAAATCGGCATTCTGAAGCCCTGCCAGACGATAGGTGAGCCAGGCAATTGAATTGGACTTACCCGAACCCGCCGAGTGCTGAATCAGATAATTGTTTCCATGCGGCTTTTTCAGATACATGTATTTCATGTGTTCATCGGCAGCCAAATCAAAGTTTTGCATCCCGCTGTTGGTATGCTTGCTGGCACAATTCGCATAATACGTATCGGCCACCAGCTTTTCCACCACATCCAGCTGATGATAACGAGGGAAAATTATCTTTACGGAAGTTTCCGTCACCTCCTTTTCTTTGCCATGCTTGTCAATGATAATCTTCAGTTTCTCTTCTTCCTGACGGGAGATGTACCGCTGAAGTATGGAAAGCAGCATTTCTCTGCACAAGATTTTCTCCCACAGATACGAGGTGACATATCCTCCATCCTCACGTTCGGGATTGCCCGCACCGCCCACTTCGCCCGCACCGTTGGAACCCTGATTAAAAGGGATGAAGAAAGTTTTTTCTTTCTTCAGTTCCGTGGTAAGAGCTACTTCATACAAATCAACTCCGAAGTAGGCCAATATTCTGTTGTTGAAATGAAACAGCGGTTCTTTCGGGTCTCTGTCTGTGCACCACTGACGCTTGGAATCCTCTACATTCTGACCCGTAATCTGGTTTTTCAGTTCGAGTGCCACCACCGGAATACCGTTCAATGAGAGTACCATATCAATAGTGTTCTTGTTCAGTTTGGAATAAGCAAACTGACGTGTTACGGTAAGAATGTTAGCATCGTAATTTGCCACCAGCTCATCGTTCAGCAGTGATGCTGGAGCAAAATAACAGAACCTGATATTTATACCCACATCGCTTATGCCCTTGCGTAGCACATAAATCAGTCCGTAGCGCGACACATCATCCTGAAATACGCGATACAGTTGCTTCTCAGCCTTGTCGCCATACTTGGTTACATATCGTTTCCACAGCTTTGGCTGTGTCTTTTCTATAAAGGAGATAAGTACAGGCATATCTATAGCTCTGTCCTTGTCGTATGTATCCTGATTGCCTTTGATATAGCCGCCCTCTGTGATAAGATATCGTTCTATATCGGCTTCAAAGTTCTTTTCCTTTAAGTCTGTGGTATTCATAGTTATATCTTTATTTAATCTTTGTCTTTGGTTTTTACTACCCAACTTCCTTTATCACCTTTTCCGTTTATACGTTCCAGCAATCCTCTTTCTATGAGTGAAGGAGTCATACGTTTTACGGTTCTTTCCGATTTCCCAATATGTTCCGCTATGTCGGATTGCGTAGCTTTGGGATTTTCTTTCAAGAAATTAAGTAATGCCATTTCATCCAGCGTACAGCTCAAAGTGCCATTCAAAGTGCCATTTTGGCTCTTTGAGTCCTCTTTTTTGGCACTTTGAGAAAAGTTTATGTTCATTTCTCTATTACTGAGATTGTTCTCTTCCCCAAACAACATATTTCTCAGGAACATTTCCAGGTACTTTGTATTAGCAGAAACCCCTTTTGTATAGTTATTGTAGTTGGCACGTACCAGCGCATTTCTGAAATACCATGAATGTTTCTTGAATATATCATTGTCCACCTTAAATCCGAAAGTCTTCAGGTATTTCATAAGGAATACAGCTATGGTTCTGGTATTACCTTCTCCGAAAGCATGTATCTGCCAAACACCTGAAATGAATTTACCGATTCTCTGTAAAGCCTGTTCGGCATTCATTGCAGGATAATCAGTACTTTTTTCCTGTGCAAAATCGTATTCTAAAGTAGGGCGAATCATTTCATAATCCGAGTAGATAACCGTATCTCCGTCGAGTACCCATTCTTTCTTTGTGATATTATAGTTTCGTATTTGCCCTGCATGCTTGTACAGACCTTCGAACAGACGTTTATGAATATACAGGAGATAGTCCGGTGTAAACGAAAAAGTCTTTTCCGAAAGCAATTCGGTGATACGTGCCGATACCTTGTCTGCTTCTTCCGTCCGTTCATCTTCCATTTCTCCACGTGATGATTTCGACTGATAGTATGTATCAATCAGATGTTTCACTTCGTCAATGGAAATGTCTCCCTCGATATGTTGCTGTGCCGTCTGAATAAGATACTCAGACGGTTTCAGTCCGTCCACATCCTGCAAACCGATGGCGACTTGCCATGCGGCTGCTTTCTCTTTCTGGTCGGGTTCTCCCTGTCGGATATATTTGTCGAATTCAGTCATGGCTTATACTTTTCTTTTTCCGGTTACACACTCGAAAATCAATGATTTCTTGTAGTCTTTCAGTTTCTCTATCTTCTGCTGTTTTATGGAGATTAGTTCGTCTATCTCGCTGCATTTTTGATCAAGGTAGTTGGCGATGGATTGTTGTTCGGAGAGAGGAGGAATAATAATAGGCATTACAGAATATTTGTCTGCACCAATATTTTGGATTGTAGATTGAATAAATATGCTGTTTTTCCAATTCTGATACACATTTGAAAGTGTATAATAAAAAACAAAATTAGGTAGGAGCTCATTTTTATTGCATCTGGCTTTTATTAGATAGCCTGCGAAACAAGCAGCGTAATCTTCTTTGTATAAGAAAGTCTTTCCAACTGTTGCACCACTTCTTGCAAATAACAAATCACCTTTAGTTAACATATATTCTTTAGCTTTTTCTAAAGGCAAAGATTTAAAAGTATCATCTCTTAAAGTTCCATCATCCTTTATATCAGTTATTCTTATATATCTTGGGTCATTATAATTACATTCTTCTGCTGGTTCATTTGCACCATATTGCATTGGTTCTGACAAAAACTTTTTAAACACAGTACATATCCAATGCTCCGGAATCTCTCCAATCCATTCAATACCACTATCTTTTAGAGGAACATTTTTATCCAAACCTTTGGTTACAGCTTCGGTAATGACAGATTGCTTGTAGCTTTGCAGTTTGGTTATCATTTCCTCTTGCAAAGTTATCAGTTCGTCTATTTCGCCACATTTTTGATCAAGGTAGGTGGCGATGGATTGTTGTTCAGGTAAAGAAGGCAACATTATGGGCATATTGCCAATTATTAATTTCGTTAAATTTAGAATAAATGAGCCTCTACTATTCATATCAATATAAATCTTATAGAAGTCACTTTTCCCAAAAATCCACATAAAATAATTTGAGCATATTATATTTTCAAACAATCTGAATTTTGACAATCTTTGATTTATAATACCATTAGGCATATCAGATGTAATTTGCATTGCTCTACCTAGGGTTCCAACAATAGGAAAAACAATATCTCCTTTACCAATTTCAAATTGGCCCATTTCATTTATTCGATAATCAGGTAAATATAGATTACTTTCTAAATTTGTTGTATTTGCAGCAATATGTTCAGGTGTATATATCAGATACTTACCAATATTATTTAAATTACTTGTAATCAAAGAACTACCAAAAGGTCCTGCTTTATATGTATGAATAATATTTTTAATTCTTCCCATTACCCAATGCTCCGGAATCTCCCCAATCCAAGCAATACCACTATCTTTATATTTATCGTATCTATTTTCCATAATCCTCAATCTTCCTATTTAAATAAAAGAGTAATCTATCCATGTAGCATTAGTTTTTCAGCTTCTTCTGCTCCTTTTCAAAATTCTCTAAAAAATGAATCTCTACAGGCGAAAGGCTATAAGCTGTTCTTTCCTTGAACTTGTCGTATTCCGTATCTGCTTTCTGTTTTGCCAATTCAGCAGAAATCTTTCCAGCATGGCTTAACAGCTCTTTTCCGGAAAGCTTTAAAAAATCGTCCAGCTTTTGAATCCAGTCTTTCATGTACATGGGCTTATGCGATTTAGCCTGAAGTTCGGCAAAATCCAAATATAGACTGATGATTCTATTGAGCGTATCCAGCTCATCGGAAGAAAGATAGTTCTTCGCTATTTCTGCATCAGTACGTTTTGGCAATGCTCCCGTCCATGAAGTCAGTCCCATGAAATCTTTTTCCGCGTTAGCACGCTCATATATAATTTCGGCAGCGGTATGACCATGTACAGAGAAATGCATCTTGTTCTGTACAGTCTTGAAGAACTGCATGGTAGTCTCTGTACGCGGGTCATAATCTATACTCAGGGCATAAATTTCGAGTATCTTGCGGTAGAATACCTTTTCTGAGGAACGGATGTCACGGATACGGCTTAGCAGTTCGTCGAAATAGTTTCCTCCGCCAGCTCTTTTCAGCAAATCATCGTTCATGGCAAATCCTTTTACAAGATATTCACGCAGAACTTGTGTAGCCCATATTCTGAACTGTACGCCACGGTGTGACTTAACACGATAACCTACACTGATTATCATGTCGAGGTTATAATATGCTACCTGATGAGTTTGTTGCATTCCTTTGATAGCGCCGTGCTGAGTGGTTGTTGCAAAAAATGCAACAACCATATCTGATTGTAACTCTCCGTCCTCGAATATATTCTTTATATGTCGAGAAATGGTAGATTTGTTTCTCTGAAACAGTTCTGCCATCTGGTCGGCTGTAAGCCAAACCGTATCATTGCATAGCGTTACTTCTATCCTTGATTTGCCATCCTCTGTCTGGTAAAGAATTATACTTCCGTTGTTAGGCTGCTCATTCATGGTTGATTCTCTTTTTATGGAGTTACATCTATTCACCCCAAAATCTTAGACATCAGTTCCGATTCTCTTTCCTCTAGTTTTTTCAGTTCATCGAATATTACTGAACTTGCTGTAAGAGGAGTGTATTTGTAGAACTCGCGGGTGAGAGGTATTTCATAACCGATTTTGCTTTCAGATTCGTTGTACCAAAAGTCGGGAGCATACGGACGTACGTTCTTGTCGAGGTATTCCGTAATATCCTCTTTCCAAGGAATAATCTCGCTGTCCTTCAGTTCTGGGTCGGGTGCAAACCCGCTTTCCTGGTCAACAGGTTTCACGTATGACTCCATCATATCGGGGTTGCGCTTGCCGAAATAGTTTCTCAATAAGGCAACCTTTCCCTGAGGCACTTTTATCTTGGCCTTCTTCAACTCAAGGAAGAAAGTAATATCAGGAAAGCTTACGTGCCCTGGCATATTTACTTCCCAGTATGCAGCCACCTCTTTCAGCAAAGCTTTGTCCGCTTCCTTATAATTGGCCGCAGTAGTCTCGCCAAAATGAATATCTTTGTACTCCAGCCGCAAGGGGCGGTTGATGGTGAGTTTTGTAAACTTAAAATCCTCCACATCTTTTACCTTACTTTCCACTTTCAGCTCAGGATTATGCTCGGAGGTATATTCCCAGTTGGTAAAATCGTGATAAGCCTGCATAATCAGTTCGCGGCAAAGAGTGGTAATCTCTACACGCTTATTGCCAAGCGGCTTGCGCAGTTTCTCGAAGCATTTGCTGGCATCGATCAGCTGCACCTTGCCCGCACGTTCTTCCGACTTGTTTTTGCTCACTACCCAAATATAGGTAGCAATACCCGTATTATAAAACAGGTCGTTAGGTAACTGGATAATCGCCTCCAGCCAGTCATGTTCCAGCAGATAGCCACGAATTTCACTTTCACCGCTGCCAGCATCCCCTTTAAACAGGGGAGAACCGTTCTGAATAATAGCCATACGCCCTTCTGCCTTCAGCTTTGCCACACCGTTGAGCATAAACAACATCTGTCCGTCTCCCTTTGCCGGCAGTCCCGGAGCAAAACGTCCTGCTTCGCCCATTTCGTTTTCGGCTTTCACACGTTTCTCGGATGCTTCCCAGTCGATACCGAAAGGAGGGTTTGATATGATATAGTCAAACTGATAATCTTTGAACTGGTCATCGCCAAGAGTATCTCCCAAGCGCATATTGTCGGCATTACCGCCCTTGATAAGCATATCGGCTTTGGCAATACCATACGTCTGTGGATTGAGTTCCTGCCCGTAACAAGTAATTTCGGCTTCGGGGTCTATCTTGCGGAAGCGTTCATCCAGACAAGCCAGCATCTGGCTTGTTCCCATTGCCATATCGTATATGGATGCCACGATGCCTTCATCTTCCATTTTCTGTTCATCATCTCCTACAAGCAGTTCGCTCATCAAATAAATGATGTCACGTGCGGTAAAGTGTGCTCCTGCCTGGTCGTTGTACGATTCGGAAAACTTTCTGACTAATTCTTCAAAAATGTATCCCATATCTACAGCCGAAACTACATCCGCTCCCAAATAAGCCTTGGCAGAGCAGAACTCCTTGATGACGAGGTAAAGACGGTTGTTATCGTCCATTTTCTTGATTTCGTTGTAGAAGTCCATGCGGTTGATAATGTCAATCACATTTTCGGAAAAATGATTGAGGTAGTTCTCGAAGTTGTCTTTGATATTATCGGCATCAGCAAGCAAAATGTCGAAAGTAAACTTGCTAGTGTTATAAAATTTCTGTTTGGCTGCCGCTTCAAGAAAACCTTTCTTTACGGCTATACCCTTCGCATCAAGGTCTTCGTTCATCTTGATAACAGCGTCCTTTGTTGGTGCAAGGGTATCTTCAAAACGCTTGATTACACACATGGGTAGGATTACCTTGCCATATTCGTGAGGTTTGTATAATCCTACTAACTTATCAGCAATAGCCCAAATGAGATTTGCTTTTTCCTGTATATTGATAGAGGTCTGTCTTTGTAAGTCTTCTCCGCTCATATTTCTGTTTTTTAATTACTTGTCAAAGATATAAATTTATTGTGCAGTAGAGCTGCACTTGTTTTATAAAAATTCAATATCCTTTCTTGTGATAAAGAAATGATATAGTCCTTTTGTACGTTCGTTTGTATTTGGAGAATACTTGCTAATTTTTATTTTTTTACCAATATCTTCTGGATGCATTTCATTGTATTTAAGAAGGTAATCTTTACAATGGTAATTTCTGTTTTCATCCTGCTCTATTAAACCAATGATTTCTTCAGAACTTTCAGTAGGCATAAATACAGATGTTTTTTGTCTAAGATTCTTTATTTCATTTTCGTTTGTAGGAAGAGTTTTACACCAATATATTATATTGAGTAGCTCAAAAACCGTACTGCGAATAAGATATGGAGCAGAGCCATCACCTACAATTGCATCAATAACTAATCTGTGTGAACCATTGTTGGCTATTTCTACACAAGAGTGAAAACTTCGTTGTACATGAACCGGTACAAATTCTTGCATTGTATTATTACCCATAAACCTACTACATTCAGCAAGATTTGTTCCGTTGAACTGTATGGGTAATACTCCACTCTTATTACAATATATCATAACCCATTCTAATATTTTACGGATGGGAGTGAACACCTCTTTGTCATCTGTGATATTATTATAAATTCTTTTTATCACATCAATAAGTTCATACTTGATTTCAGAAAATGTTTCGATTACATCTGCATATCTAAATCTGATTTGAGTCTCATCAAGTTTATTGGCTTCTATTTTTATATCCTGAAACAACTGTGCCTGATCGGCTTTATTACCTTTCTTGTACAGCTTTTTGCCACGTAGGGATCTTTTAAATTCTTCATCATCATATAAATCGCCTTGGCCTGAGAAAATAAATACAGGTACAACCCTTTTATAACGAAGTTCGGCAATTTTGTCCAATGAATTATGCATACCTTCAGTAGTGGCAACTTCATCACTTGATTCATTCCAGCCTTTCGCATCAAGTATAATAGCATCCCATTTATAAATATCTTCTTCTAATGCCTTAATTCCTTCTTTTGATGTGCTATATGGAGTAAGAATTATATCATCCATTTCAGCATCACTAATAACAGATGTCAGCTTCTTGTGCTCATCATCAATCCAAAGTACATTATATCTTATCATAACTTATCAATCAATTTTAGGGAGTTTAATAGTTATCTGAACAGGAAATAGACTTTCCGGATCGTTTTCAACAGAATAACTACCTTTAAAATGTTCAACAATACTTTTAACCCTATAACCGCCAATTCCATCATTACCGGTATCACCAGCAATCTCTCCTTTGATACCAAATCTTTTTGTATCCATACCTTTGGGCATAGGTTTTCCATTATTGCTAATTTGGATAACATGCATATTTTCCTCTTTATCGTAGGAAAGACGAATCCGTATAATATTATTATTCCTTCCTTTAATAAATCCATGCATAACGGCATTACAAATAATATTATGAATGACCTCTTTTAAATCTTCTTTATTGATTAGAGTGTATGCATCCATTTTCTCGCATTCTTCATCAACCAAATATTTGACCTGGTAATTATTTTTGCTTTTAAAGCATTTTAGGATCTTTTTGATATCCACTTTAGATGCTAATCCAAAGCCGTTGGTTTGCGTTAAAAGATCAAACTTAGATTCCATTTCTTCAATAGTATCCGATAATCTTTTTAAATGCTCTGATAATGTCATATTCAACACTTCACTATATATCATGTTTCCCAAATTGTTTCTATCTACATATTTGATCAATCCGGAAACCCCACTAGTAATGTCACCAATATATTGTCTGAGGCTATGTTTCTTTATACGGATTTCCTCAATAAAGTCAATACGCTGCTTTTCAAGCAGAGATTCTAAACCTAATTCTTTTGCTTTTGCCAATGAAAAATTATACTTCTCATTTTCGTACATTGCCTTCTGTACTTCAAGCCCTTGTTTTTCGAGTGCAGGTATTAATATCTCTATCTCAAGAAAATCTTTTTTAGATATAGATGGCATAATACCGGTACTTCTTGCTGAAACTTGCTTGACTACATATTCTTTACTAAGCTCATTGGCAAGATATTGAGGATAGACAAGTTCCTGATTGACTTCAAAAGAAAGTATATTAGGATTACAGCATACATCTACCTCTTCATTATATTTAAACAATGTTGGTTTGAGATTGCCGATTCTAAGGATTAAAAGTAAATCCTTGTCTAATTTGCTATGGTTCTTGCTAAGCTTTTCGGAAGGTAAATCTTGAAAAGTTTTTATGAAGTCAAACTTTTCATTAGATAAATCTTGCCCTTTAATAAATATAGCTTCTTCCTTTTTACATCTGCCACCATTGTGGTATGCAACAAGTTCATTGAGTTTGCACAATCTGTATCCTTCCGGAACTTCAATATCATCGATAGGACTATTGATATACAGACTTGGATTCAGATTAAATTCATTTTCTGAGAGTTCATCTAATGAAATCTCTTTTACGAATTTAGGCAATTTATTCTCTATCGCTGAAAGAAGTTTGTTGGTATCCATTATATTTCTATCCTTTCCTTTGGAATAGAAAGAAGAACCATCTGTCATCAGAATTCTATCATTACGCTGCTTGGTTATCTTTATTACAGCTGTAGGTATTGATGCAAAAGAAAACAACTTAGATGGAAGGAGTATGACTGAATGGATAAAACCATTAAGAGCCATATATTTCCTGAATTTCTCTTCTATGCTGCTGAAAAGGAAATTTAGAGAAATGACAAATTGGGCAGTCCCATTCTCTTTAAGGCTATTAATAGCCTTTTCAATCATAAAGCCTTCAACAACATTATGTTTGAATTGGGAATAAAAAGGATACAAGTCTTTTCTATGCAGCGAAAAACCAAATGGAGGTGTAGAAATTATAGCGTCAAATAGCTCTGTATCTCCTTTCCAAATTTCCAGGCTATTCTCATTATAATAGGCAGAAGGGTCTATTCCATTCAAGAATAATCTTATACAACCAATCGCCCATGTTTCTGAATTTATTTCCTGAGATATGAAATTAGCTTTAGGATTTGCCAATTGATATGATCCAATCCCTGCACAAGGATTGTATATGCGCTTACCTGTTGTATCTCCATGCAGTCTAGACACCAATTCGGTAAGTTCATTGGGCTGTGTAAACTCACTATTACTACGACCAATAGCATTAGACAAAATAGAAATAACTTCTTCGTAAATAGAAGCTAGAGAATCTCCTAAGGGATCTATATTAAGTATTTCCTGAACAAGAAATCTCAATTTTTTTAATGAATACTTTTTACAGATATCATTTAAGAATATCGGTCTTGATAATCCCAAGTCTAAATAATATGTGATAACTTCAAGTTCATCACCATAAAATAATAGATCATTCAATTTACCTTGTTTATGTAAAGCAAGGTAATAACCAATAAGCTCTATTATATTAGATGTTTCAACATAATCTCTACAAGTATTGATTAATTTAAAAGCTACACTTCTATAATTAGGCATTTCTTTTGCGTTACTCATAAGAACAAAAAATTAGATTAAACAATTTTTACGATGCAAAGGTTATATCTTGTTGTGCGGTGTATCTGCACAATACTTATTTTTTTCGATGATATTCTTTGCTCTTTCTGAGATTTTTTCTCTTAATGATTGTGGTTCAACTATTTCTATACTATCAGCAAATCCTAATAGAAGGGTCTCGAATTCATAATTTGGAATCAATTTTAATCTTATAACAACATCATTTTCATCACTTAAATGTTTAAGCTCTGTTTGTGATTCATGGAATGGTTTAGATTCTATATAATTATATCGTTTTCTGTCTACCTTTAATATAATGGTTTCAATATCGCAATTTGTAGGAACAGTGACTCCAACCACATCACTAAAATATTCCATAAAATCAATGTCTTTATTTTCGATATACGGTATAGATGTTATTTCGAAGCCAATAATTCTGTCTATAGCCATATTCATTATTTTTGAATCTGATAAGCCAAAAAGAAACCATCTATTATTATATTGTTTAAGGAAATAGGGATGAAGAATATAGTTTCTGGATTCTCCAAAAGCCGCTTTATATTCTACTTTTAATGGTTGTTTGTTTATAATAGCTTCAAATAAAGAAGTAAAATATCCAATACCTTTTAGATATGGATTATGTTCGAAAGCAACAACTCTGTCAACATTGGATTTTAATTTAAAAGTATCCTCTAAGCGAGTCAAAACTTCTTCCATCCATTCAAATTGAGGTAGTCCTTTAAAGCGGTTAAGCATTAAGATTGTATCTTTCAAATGCTCGGCTTCTGTTTGACTTAAAGGTTTCTTGTTTATGGAAAAATTTTTATCGCTGTATCTATAATATTTCCGCTTGCCATCGTTTATTTTATCTAATGGAATAGAATATCCGGCTTCACTTTCCATAAATTTGATATCCTCAAATAATTGACGGCGCTTAATTCCATCTGTATTTCCACTATATTCATAAATGGCATTATTACATGCTTCTATTAAGTCTTCAATAAAATATTTTTTACCCAAGTTACTAAAGCATCTGTCTAATGCTTGATAGCGTATTACTGCATGTTGATTGGTTCCCATTATTTAAATCTCTAAATTAATAAATAAAGTAAGACCATATGAAAATCTTGTCTATTTAAACAACAAATTAAGGTTCATCGACAAGAAATCCTCAAAAGGCAATCCTCCGGAGCCTACCACCAAAGCCTTGTGCGGATGGTACAACTGAGAGAAAACGGCCAGCCCTTGATTGGTAGTTCTTCTTCCACTCTTCACTTCAATGGCTACTTTCTTGTTTCTCCGGACCAGTACGAAGTCTACTTCATCTTTCTTGTCTCTCCAGTAATACACTTTGTAGTCATAAATTTGTGCCTGGCTGACAAGGTGCGCACCAATGGCAGATTCTACATAGCGCCCCCATAACTTGGCATCTTCTATCACTTCCGAAAAATCTTCGTCGGCATATACATTCCGAAGCGCACTGTTATGCACTTGAAATTTGGGAACGGAATTATATTTTCGTGCTTCATCTTCTGCGTATTTCTGTAGTCCACAAAGCAAACCACATTCATCCAAAAGATGCAGGTAACCGGCAAGCGTAGTCACATTTCCTGCATCTTGTAGTTGGGTAGCTACCTTGGTAAGTGAAAGTAATTCTCCACTATAACTGCTACCTATCTCAAACAGCTGCCGCAGGAGCTGGGGCTTCATAATACGGGTATCCATCAACACATCTTTTGAGATAGAAGGTTCAATCAATGCATCTTTCACATAGTTTCTCCAACGTGTTTCATTCTGAATGTATTGTGCGGCACCCGGATAACCGCCAAAATAGACATATTGTGGTAAAGACCATTCAAAACAATCTTTCATTTCAGTATAAGTCCAGTGGGAGAGACGGATAAGTTCAAACCGTCCGGCAAGCGATTCGGTCAGACCTTTTTCAATCCACATTCTGGAAGAGCCCAACAATACCACTATCAGTTGTCTTTTTTCTCGGGTGTCGCGGTCCCATTCGGCTTTTACCGTTTCACTCCAGTTTCTTATCTTTTGGATTTCATCTATGACCATCAGCCTTTTGTTTTCTCCACGAACGGCCATTTTCATTCTTTGTGATTCCCATACCTGGGTAAGCCAGTCGGCAGATACACCTGTCACATCATCTGCGGAATAACTGTCGAACGGAAGAGTGCATTCTTCCAGTACCTGACCGATGAGGGTAGATTTTCCTACTTGTCGAGGGCCGACAATAACCTGTATTTTACTTCTTGGCTCATTTATACGGCTAAGAATTTCCTGAAACTGCGCTCTTTTATATTCCATCCTTTCAAATGTTCAATCTAATTCCACAAAATGTTCAATCCACTGAACAAAAATGTTCAATCTGCATCAAAGATAGAAAATATCCCTCAAAAAGAAAAAGTATCCGGAAAACAATTCTTTCTATTTGCCGCTGCACTCGGCTTATACTATCTTTGCACCATGAATTACCTGGAAGTGTTTGGAACCCTCGTAGGGTTAGTCTATTTATGGCTGGAGTACCGTGCCAGCATTTACCTGTGGCTTGCCTGTATTGTGATGCCTGCCGTCTATCTGGTGGTGTATTATCAGGCCGGACTGTATGCCGATTTTGGAATCAACGTGTATTACCTGCTGGCTTCGGTGTATGGTTGGATAGCCTGGAGCAGAGGAAGGAAAAAGAGGAACATACAGCAGGCTGAAGAAGAAACACCCATTACACGCATGCCTCGCAAGGTATATTTCCCCTTGACAGCCGTGTTTATTCTGTGCTGGGTGATTATTGCTTGGATATTGATTACATGGACAGACAGCAGTGTGCCCTGGACGGACAGTTTCACTACAGCACTGAGCATCATAGCCATGTGGATGCTGGCCCGCAAATATGTGGAGCAGTGGGGAGCCTGGATGATTGTGGACTGGGTGTGCTGCGGACTGTACATCTACAAGGGGCTGTATTTCACTTCGGCACTGTACGGACTTTATGCGGTAGTGTCCTTTTTCGGATGGAGAAAATGGCTGAGCCTGATGACGGAACAGGTATGTGACCAAACGAATAAAGAGTAGAAACAATGAATGACATAAAGAATGAAAATGAACGACTGACTTTGCCGTTTGTTCCTGAAGCGGTGATAGTAGGAAACGGAGACTTCCCTTCACATCCGTTCCCATTGGCTGTGCTCGATCAGGCACCTTGTGTGGTGTGTTGCGACGGGGCGACGAATGCGCTGGCCGACAGCGGACGTGTGCCCGACTGGATTGTGGGCGACGGTGATTCACTTTCAGAGGAGAACCGAATCCGTTTTCACGACCGGATTCATCGCATTTCGGACCAAGAGACCAACGACCAGACCAAGGCGGTGATGTTTCTGCTATCGCAAGGGATAAAGCGCATTGTCCTCGTAGGGGCTACGGGCAAACGGGAGGACCATACACTGGGAAATATCAGTCTGCTTATGGAATATCAGCAGATGGGGACGGAAGTGGTGATGCTGACCGACTATGGTTTCTTCATTCCTGCCACAGGTGATAAAGTATTTGCCGGATTCCCCAGGCAGCAGGTATCTGTCTTTAATTTTGGGGCAATACAACTTCGAAGCGAAGGATTAAAATATCCTATCTATGATTTTCACTCTTTATGGCAAGGTACGCTTAATGAAGTGGAACACAGCAGTTTCCACATTACAGCGAAAGGAAGTTACCTGGTGTATTTCACCTACGAACCGAAGGCCTAAAAAAACGCCTTTGCGTTTTTTCAAAACGTCAAAGAGTTTTACTTCAAACTCAAGTGCGTTTGGACTCAAACGGCCTTACGTTTTCCCTGAAACGTACTTGAGCTTTCCAGCACACTCCTTTCTGTCATCGCCATGGCATATACCATAGGAAACATTTCCGGCTGCCACATCAATCCGGCCATTACACTGGGTGTATGGCTGTCGGGAGGCATGAAAACGAAACGGGCGTTGATGTACATGCTGTTTCAGGTTGTGGGCGCCATTATCGGTTCGCTGATTCTCACGCTGCTGGTATCGACCGGTGCACATGGAGGACCGACGGCTACAGGCTCCAACAGCTTTGTATCTGATGCTATGGGGCAGGCGTTCCTGGCCGAACTGGCCATCGGACTTACACTGATACTGATTCACATTGTGTGTATCCCGATTACGGGCACATCCGTGAACCCGGCACGAAGCATCGGACCGGCTCTGATGGAAGGCGGGCAAGCCATCGAACAACTTTGGCTATTTATCGTGGCACCTTTCGTGGGAGCGGCTTTCAGTGCACTGGTGTGGAAATTCCTTCGTACTGAATGAGTAAAGACGCAAGGATAGCATGTCTTTTTCATTTAAAAAACGTATCTTTGCAGCCGATTTTTAAATAAGGAAAAAGATATGCTATCACAAGGTATTTATTCGATTGTTTTACTGATTTTCTCGAACATCTTCATGACGTTTGCCTGGTATGGCCACTTGAAGATGCGTGAAGAGTTCAGCTGGTTTGCTTCACTGCCGCTGATTGGGGTGATTGCGTTCAGCTGGGCCATTGCTTTTTTTGAGTATAATAAAACAGAAAAACCCAACTGGAGATTTAACATTTCACGTTGATATATAAATTAATGTATAGTAGAATTAGAATAATATGAAAGCTCTTTACACAGTTTTACTGCTTATAATATCAAATGTCTTTATGACTTTTGCTTGGTATGGTCATTTAAAGATGAAACAGGAATATTCTTGGTTTGCAGCTCTTCCATTGATAGGAGTGATAGCTTTTAGTTGGTCAATCGCTTTTTTTGAGTATTCTTGTCAAATTCCAGCGAATCGCATTGGATATGTAGGTAATGGAGGACCATTTTCATTGATGCAGTTGAAAGTTCTTCAAGAAGCAATAACTCTAATTATATTCACAGTTTTTACAACTATATTCTTTAAAGGTGAAGCTTTGCACTGGAATCATATAGCTGCCTTTATTTGCTTGATATTGGCTGTTTATTTTGTATTTATGAAATAGTTATAGAAGTGAGTAGCATAAGAGTTCCTCAAATGCTGCTCACTTTAGATTGTTATTCGTTTATGTAATCCACCATCTGCCTAAACACATCCCCTGCCATCAATCCACCGCTTGCAGGTAGCCCCTTTTTATGGATGGAAACAATGATAGAATATTGGGGAACATTTGTAGGGAAGTAGCCGCAGAACTCTACAATATAGCTTCCATCTTCAAGTTGTAAAGCACCTGTTTTTCCAGCTACTTGTACTTTTTCAGATTTTACAGATTGTCCTAAACCATCAGTTACCACATATTTTAATGCTTGCTTTAGACTATCAGTATTTGCTTTACTTGCTATATTCCCGTTCTTTGCAATCTCGTTATATAGAGTAAGCATTTCTAGAGTATTCAGACTATCTAAATTAATTTCCATCTTTTTTAACTGGGCTTGATATGCCTGTTCACTACCAAAAGCCTTTTCTATTGTTTTATATACTGCAATCTCTGAACTTACAGCTAATCCCTGTTGGATAGTGATTGTACCATATCCACCTCTATGCCAATTATGGTCTTTTATCTCTATTTCATTTGTAGAATAAATTCCATTACCAACATCTACAGTATCTGATAATTTGACTTTACCTGTTTCTAGTGCTGCCAATATGGATAAAGGTTGTATCAATCCTAATGCTTGTTTCTGAGGAAGATTCTCACAAGGTTGGTAGTTTGCACTATCTTTCCTTTCAAGTCCTACCATAGCTTCTATTTGTCCTGTTTGAACTTCCATAATTATGGCTTGACCAGATAAGGCATTTAGTTCTGATAGCTTGTTTTCTAAGATAGAGATAGCTTTAACTTGTAAAGTGCTGTCTATGGCAGAAGTATGTTTTGTTTCATGCTTATTAAGGATATAAGCTGTAAATGTTACTATGCAGATAAACAGAATAATTATTTTTTTCATTTATATTTTTGTTCTATAATTAACTCTTTCATCATTTTGTAGAACTTTGTAATAAGATAATGGAGTAGCGTCTTTCATGTCTTTTTTTGCCTGTTCCATAACTTTATCTACACGCTCTTCTAATGAAGTAAATAAACTAAGTGGAAAGTCACAATGGAATTTAATCTGCATACTGGATATATCCTCAATAAATTCTTGAATCTTTTCATCTGTCCATTTTCTTATAGATTCTATATCCTGTGGATTGTTTGTAGATAAATTGTTTTGTTCTGCATATCTAATAGCTAAATATTCATATAGCTCATCTTTAATTATCTGGTACACATAATTCATATTGGGTGTACATTTGATTTGAAATCTATCACAAAATTTTTTCCCAATTACAGTTATATCCCATCCATTGTAGTTTCTCTCAAATTTTTCCATTCTCTCAGTCAATTTCTAATATGTTTATCCAAATAACTTACCAAATAGCCACAGCACAAATATTATTCCAGCGCCCCATAAAAATATTTGGAATAGCACATATCCACATCCCATTCCACCCATAATAGCACCAGAGAAAGCACCAGCTCCTTTTTCTCCATCATTAGAATTTGACGCTCCCCATATAGCTCCAATAATAATTGCAATAATAATAATCCAAATCCACATAAGCCTACTATTTAATGTTTTTATTTGTAGATACTGATAGAGCGATAGCTATTATATTCACAATATTATATAAAGCTATAAGTCCTACTGATAAAGGCATCTCTTTTATTAATATCGTTACTATTGTTATAGCAATAAGCCCAATAAACCCTTTAGGGTCTTCGTTCCCACTTATGTTAGGGTAATTTGCAGCTATTAATGAAAAAATAGCTGCAATGGCAGAATAAGTTAGACATTCATAAAATGTTATATCTCCTAAAGTCATGTCCCCTGTTATATCCATCATAGAGAAGACTATATCTTTAGCAATCCATCCACCTCCAAAATAAACGATAAGTCCTATGACTATCCAAATTATCTTTGCCATGCTATTGCTTCTTAAAGACTACACTACCAAATGCACTATTCTCAATCAATAATCCATTGCTTAATTCCAATATTGTTTCTTCACCATTTAAATTGATGGTAATGGTAGAACTATTTGTTTTCTCCCAAGTGAAACTGACTTTCTGGGTATTAGTTATTCCTTCAACAATAAATAGCCCACTTCCGTCACTATTAAACTTCCAAGAAGATAGTCCATAGTTATCATTTGCATCAGCTCTGTATTCTTTCCAAGTCCCAACTATTGAGTTTGAACTTTGTGAGTTATTCCCACAAGAACTTAATCCTGTACACAATGTAACCAAAAATGAAATTGCTAATAATCTAAATATTTTCATTGCTTATTTCTTTTTAGTTAGAGTATAAATTTGTTTCCACAATTATGGCATTTAAAACTATAAACTGGACCATAAGCATTACGTAATCCAGTACTTGCACCGTCTGCATGGCATATAGCTCCACATTTGGGGCATCTACGTGTTATTTGTTTACGCTTTTGTCTTGCCCAGTAACAGATACCAAATAAGAAAGAGCCACCTAAAATGGCAAGAAAAATATCAGATTCCATCTTTTCTAAATTATGCTTCCTGTTCCCTATGGATAAGCAGTAAATAAAAAGCATTGGGGAACACACAACCAAACTATCATTTGATTATCAATGCTTAAATTTTCTTGCAAATATATTAATATATTATTTATCAAATAAACATAAAAGGAATAAAAGTGTATGAATCCTTGATTTTTAACAATCTGGAAAGGATTTGGAACATATATACTCTTTATGCGGCTATATTTTGGGCTATTTACAAACAGCTATTCCCAATATAGAATATAGGGGTTAAGGTGGTTCTAAAGTCTAAAAACTTATGGATTTGACCTGTTACTATAAGGCTGAAATGCCAAACATAAATAATCAGACTTTAGGTATATCTGGAGTTTAAAATTAAGGTAGGACAAACTCAGATTAGGGTATATAAAGCTAACCTTGTTCTTGATTTGTCCTACCTGTTGTTTAGAAACTCAAAGATTCATAAGTCTGCAATATTTCTTCCTGTCTTAATCCCAAGTATCTTTTAGTAATGGCAACAGAACTATGATTGAAAAGTTCCATCAGCTTTACTAATGCCAGCTCTGAATTTTCACTGTTCATATTATAAACCTGTCTACCAAAAGTCTTTCTAAGTGAATGGCAGGAAAAGTTCTTAATCTTTAGCTTGTATTTCTTCTTCACTTCTTTAAGAATGATATTTATTCTCTGAACTGAAAAGACTGTACCTTTCTGACTTATTAAGATAGATGCATTTATTCCAACAGGATTTATATGCTCGTAACATTCTCTGATATGTTCCTGTAACTGGGGATTCAGTCTTATAGTTCTTTGCTTTCCTGTCTTTTTCTCAATTATAGTAAATTCGTCTGTATCTAATATCTGCTTCCATCGTAAAGATAGAATATCAGAAATTCTTAATCCTGTGAAACACCCTAAAGCTATAAGAAGTGAGATTTTATAATTATCATCTTTAGCCAGTTTTCTTGTAAGGTTCATTGCATCTGACCAAACAAGATAGTCAGCTGTTGTGCTTGAATATTTAAGTGACATAATGTTCTGTTTTATAAGTAAATGAATAAGAGTGAATATTAATTTTGAGTTGGATTTACTAACTCGCTGATTTATAAGTAAACATTCACTAATAGTAGAAGTGAATATTATAAAGTAAGGACACCCAACTAAAAATATTGAGTGCCCTTATTTATGTTACAGCATTCCTTCATCAGCAAAGCTGTAGTATTCTGTATCTGAAAGGATGATATGGTCTAAGATTTTTATCCTCATAAAATTTGATGCTTCCCTTACCTGTTTAGTAATATCCATATCCTGCCTGCTTGGTTTCAGATTACCGCTTGGGTGATTGTGTGCCAGAATTAAAGCTACGGAATTAGTAAGTAATGCTGCTTGCATAATTAATCTGACATCAGCACAGGTTTCTGTGATTCCTCCCTCTGAAATTAGAGTATATCCTAAAATTTGGTTGTCTTGATTCAGGAACAGGACTTTGAAATATTCCTTGTAGCATATAGTTCCTTTCTTATATGTAGAAAGCATATATCTATAAGCATCCTCTGAACAGGTTACTTTTTGCTGATTCTTGAATTTGGGTTTATAAGACAGCTTCACTTCTCCTACTTTATAATCTATATTCATAATGTCAATTTTAAAAAGGTTTGTTTCCATATTTATAATCCAGTATAGAATTACAGATTCTATCATAAAAAGAGAATCCGCAGCCTGTATAGAAATATCTATGATAGATTGCTTGATATTCACGCTGCAATTCTTGGTTATTTCTAAGCATATCATCCAATTTATCTAAGGAATGTTTCAATGCCTGTACTACCTTTATATATCTAAGATTGTTATCCACTTCACCTAAACGGTTTTCTAAATCTCTGATATGTTTTATAAGTTTATCTATCTGTTTATCCATGATTGTAAATTTTAGATGTTGATAGAAATAAAAAAAGGACAACTACTTATTAATAGCTGTCCTTTCTTTAATATTAGTAATATGTGTGTTATTTCTTGGAATAATGGTATCTCATAGAGAATATGTAAACCTCTATTATATCATCATGCACGGAGTAAACAATTCTATGCTCTGCATTGATTCTTCTTGACCATTTTCCTGCCAGTTCATATTTAAGGGGTTCTGGTTTTCCTATTCCTGTGTATGGGTGTGCGGCAATATCTTCCAATAAAGTTTTGATTTTATTCAATATTGCTTTGTTCCCACTTTGGGTAAAGTATAGGTATTCTTTTCGTGCCTGTTCTGATAATGTTATTCTGTACATGCTACACGTTTTAAGAAGTCCTCTATGCTTTCACCTTCATTCTGGGATATAGAATTACCATTCTTAATATCCTCTTCACCTTTATGTATTGCTTCCATTGTATCGGGTGACGACATGATGTATTCCGTTTCCTTTAGAGAATTATATTCATCCAAAGAAATCATTACTACTCCTTTGCCATTCCCACGATTGACAACTACGGTATCATAATCGTCAATGACCGCATCAATGTAGCTTTTCAAGTTGGCTCTTAAATCTGTGTAATTGGCTGTTCTCATAAATCCTCCTTTGTTATAGTGCAAAGATATGTACTTATTTGCGTACTTACAAATATAAACGGTTAATTATTGGATATTTAAGAAAAGGACACTCATTAAGAATGCCCTTTTCTCTCTCAATCAATAAAGCTCATTTAATCAATGAACCATTTATATCTTTCATCACCATGTAAAGCTGAATTAATTCCTAAAGCCATTTCTGTAGCATTAAGAGAACGGTCTAAGAATGAATCAATATAGCTTGACTTGTTAGCTCCAGTCAATAAATTATAGAATTTCCACATATTAAGCTCACTTCCAAAACTGCCAAAGTTTTCATCATTGATGTATGCTTTGGCTACACTGTTTATCTGTGTATCAGTAAGCAACATTCTGGGTAGTGCTTTCTGGTAGCCTGTTGGCAAGCATTGATAAAGTCTTGCCTTGCCCAATATCTGGCAGAACTGGTGCTCACTCATTGAAGTGTTACCTAATTGCTGCATAAGATAAAGATGTTTGGCTGGGTTGTAGTTACTGAATAGTTCCAATGCTGCACGATATAATTCTGTAGTATTGCTTACCCTTAAATCATCCTTGTAACCATCTGTAAAGATGCACATGTTACAGCATACGGTATTTTTGAATCCAAGTGCAAGACGGAACAACTCTGGCACTTTTTTGCTGTATAAATTCATCTGGTTGTAAGCTCTCACACCTACGATGGAAAGATTCAGCTTATTTCCACCTACTGTTTCATAAATGGTTGGAACGTCAATGCTAAAAGCACATCTTTCATAGTAGATGGTCTTATCAGATTCCAAAAGTTGATTGGCTGGTTTATGGATTGCTTCAGGGATTCTGCCTTTAATAATGTGGCTTGCTCTGATTGTGGCTTGTTCCACCTTTTCACCACTGAAGAAAGACTGTGCTGCATCCTGTATTGTTTCCACAAACTGCGCATGATTGATTGTAAGTTCATTGTCTTTAGAGAACACTGGAGTAATGCAATCATTCTTTAAATGATTCAATGTCACTTCCTGTGTGTTGGCTTCGATAAAATGATTGGCTGGCTTTACTGGCTCGTCCATGATAATGGTAGCTTCTTCTGCATATTCACCCAAATTCATTTTTTCGCGATTCTGTGCCATAGCTGGCATAATAACTAAATTTCTCATAATGATAAATTGTTTAAATGATTATTGATTGAATTAACTCCAGAGCAATGAATCGCCATGAAGCAATGAATTGCTTCGATTCCCTCTTGGTACGATTACAAATACTCTTGGTACGTTTATAGGTGTGATACGATTAGGCTATTTATATTATCTATGTATTTGTGTATCATCCTATAAAGTCTATCAATGATGTGAGGTGAATAGTAAAATTTATAATGAATCTGGGGATGGGTAGGTGTCTGCCAATTTTCATTTTTCCTTTGCTTGGTGTGAGGGGGTATAAAATTGGGGTATGGTATCTCGTACAACATTTTTAGGATTGGGACTATAAAGCTCATTTTTCACCTTAAATGTTGTACCTGTCTTAAAAATCAGACTTTATGCACTTATAAAGTGGATTTAAGGTAGAATGGGGATTTTTTGTACCATTTATTAATATAAATAATAACCAGTATAAAGAATCCCCATTGCCTATTATTTGGACTTGAAAGCTAACTTAACCACATTTTTTGAGTTGATTGGATTCCACTCTTTGCGTTGTTTGGCAATATCATTGCTTAATAATAGCTTTTTAGGTGTAAGTTCAAATCCATTGGATAAAAATTTTAATAGTCCAGCATTATATAAATCCAGATTGTAACTTTCAATATTCTTTTTACCCATTCCTAGTTTATCTGCCAACTTTTTTGAGGACAGAATAATTTTGTTATTGTCTGCTATTAATAAAAGCTTTATATAATATCCTTTCACTTTTACACTCAAATTCACATTCATAAAAAGATGGGATATGGTTATAAAATTGGGCTGCTCTATGGGTGGTATGCAATAAAGGCTTCTCATCGTGAATTTGTAAACAGGATGGTTTATTGGCTCTGAATATCTCTTTCTAACCAGTACGGCTTCTATGTCTTTATTGAAGTTCTTTAATGCGTCCTCTTTCTCTCCAGTTCGTTTGGCTAAGTCTTTGATTCTCCATCTGACCTTATAATAGTCATTTCTATATAAGGACAAGCAGAAGAATCTATATAGATTGGATGGGTTGAGTTTGTCCAAAATGGATTTATTAATGGTGGCATATTCCTGCCTTATGTTACTTGTTCTGTTTTGTAGGTATCTTTGGGGTATCTTCATATTCATTAGTAGCTGATTGAACATTATGGGTAAACATTAAATCTTTCTTTTCACGTTCCATCTTATAATAATAGGCTGTGCCAAAATAAATCTTGGCTTCCTTTCGGTTGTTAAACTTCTTTCCAGTTGGTAAATGAATTATCATATCAATTCAAGTATTAGTAAGTTAATAAGCCAGTTTCTACAATGAGATATAATAGGTAGTAACCTTTCCATTTTTCTTTCTCCTTGTCTTTAGATAGTTATTAATATTAGCCCATAATCCTATATGAACTCTGTTATCTTTTACTCCTTGTCTTAATGCTTTTTCTCTGATTTGCTCATAAGTAAATTCCTGCATTTTAGAAATATTGAATGATTTGTAAATTGAGAATCTTGATAGTGGAATTATCTGTTTGAGGTAGTATAAAGGTAGTTACTTTATGGAAGAGGTACTAATGATAAGACCACTATTAAAGTTATTAGATTTCATTCAGTTCTGGATATTAAAAATGTAGTATGAATAAGCCCACCTGTCACATGGGCTTTTTGTATTAAATGATGAAGCATTTATCAATGTCAATTCCTAACCGTTTAAATAAATCTTCATCGCCATCAAATTCCCAGCGAAAATCTTTTGTAAGAATCTCCATCGCTTTTCTGTTACATTCAGCTTTCATGGCTGCGAATTTTACTTCATCTGTAACAATGTCTTCTTCTGGTGTGCCTTCATTCACAAGGGTGTCACATTCACCGTACATTGCATTCAAACGTTTCATTGCAGAAAATTGCAATTCATAAGCTAATGCCAGAATCATTTCATCTGACAACTTGTTAATTTTTTCTTCTTTCATATGTATATATTTATTTAAAAATTATCCCCACCTGTCACATGGGGAGTTGATTATTCATTGATTATGCAACTTCCACAGTTTTGCTGTTATTGTCATTCATAAATTGAAACCATTTTTCGAAATTTCTATAATATTGTTTAGCTTCTGCACTACCATCTGGCTTCTGCCCTTCAAACCACACATCTTTATCTATTAAGGATATTAACTGTTGAATCTGATTTATATCTGGTTTGTATTCATTGTAGAACAACTTAAAACCTTTTGCTAATCTTCCATTGTTATATGTGGATTCAGAGATTTTGCTACTCTTAAAAGCTTTAAGAACTTCATCGCCCAGTTCTTGTGTGGTTGCATTTAGTTTCAAAGATTTAGGTAGCCTGTTTATGCCCATTTTAAGGTCTTTAGCAACATTAGCTTTAATTTCTGGTTGTCCTAAGGTGTAAAAACTATAGATTACATCTGATTTCAATTTCTTTTCTTGAATTTGGTTTTCAATATAATCTATTCTTTTGTCTCCAGTCTGGAGATTTGATTTACTAAAGTCTTTATAATTCCAGGGTCTTCCATTGTTTATTGAAGCAGTAAACAATGCTAAACTCATATTTTCTGGTTTTTCGATTGTTTCAGTCATTTCATCTTCATTAAAATTAAGTTGTCCCTCTGCTTCCAATATGTACATTGCAATTAATCTATGTTGCCCATCAACAGGAGCTTTAGCAGTTTCTCTCTCGTTTGTATCTTTGACTTCCTCAGTTTTAAGCATCCAGTTATCTATGGAAAGAGGTTTTGCATTAGATTTGGAAGAAATGGTAACTTTCAGCAATTTTTCTCCTGTCAAATCTTTACTTCCAACTAATTTTATTTTACCCATTGCTTTATTGAAACCGTATTTTTGAATCATAGAATAGCATTTCTTCACGTTCTCTGCTACGATTTCACGATTACTACCATAAAAATAAATTGTCATCATTTTTTTTATTGCAGTTTTTAGACTGGTGCGCTCCAGCTTTAATTAACTTTCATGTCGCAAAATTATTAGCTTTTGAACTGATTAAAAGAGAGAAAAAAACGTGTGATTTTATTTCCCTTCTTAATTTAATAGCTCGTCTGCTATTGTTTTGACAATGCAAAGATGGGAAATAATAGAAGGATTAAAAGAGAGAAAAAAAGTCCTGCTTTCATGTACCCTTTTAATGATATGAAGCAGGACTGTATTGGTTATCAGTTTATTATTAGAAGTATATGCTGTTTATAGTATCAATCTTTTTGTCTTTATATTGCTTGATGTAGCCTTTTAAAGTAAATTCATCCTCTGAAAAATTCTTGTTTTTAGATAGCTTGGTGAAATAGATAAGTTTTGATATTAGTAATGTCTTACTAAGTGAAACGGTACTTCCTTTCTTTTGTCTAACATTAAACAGCTTGTTATATGGTTCTAAATTGAAGAAATCATTAAACATTTTATAGAACAACCATATTTGAATGGATTCCTTTTCTTCAGCGGGTGTGTTCATTCTGACCTGTTGTGTTTGCATCCAAGGATGTTCCTCTATCTCCTTTAAATTATTAGCAATAATAGTAGCCAAATAGCCTATTGCATTGGCATTATCAATTACTATCTGATGTTTGCCCTCCACTTTTACAGAAATAGTAATAGGCTTCTTAAAACTTACTCCAAACTGATTAACTTCTTTATGGTTATCAGCTATGGCTTTAGCAAACTTAGTGAGTTGTTCTGCCCCAACTCCTGTAGCTTTTATTCCATCCAAACACGTACCACAGGTGTAATCAAAGATAAATAGGAGTAAAAACCAGAACTTATCTATGTCAATTCCCAAGCCTTTTAATGTTTTTTGTATGTTTTCATTTGCAATATAATCTTCGTATGTGAAATTGCCGTAAAGCTTATTCTGATTAAATCTCCTTATGAATATTGGCAAGGCGATAGTGCCACAAATATATTTTTCACCTGTAGATGGGTCTATGTCTATGTCTGGAACATATTGTACAGCTAAATTTTCCATATATTCAAGCAACTCAATGCCTTTGGGAAAATAATTCTCTTCAAGTTTATCAAATGGTTTCATATCTCTACTTAGTTTAAAAGCAAAGATAATTAAATAAAACGTAGTTATTCTTTTTTCAGTGTTCTAAGTCTGCCATCCAGTCCAGCTTCATGCAATTTCTCTAAATATCTTTCTCTATAAGAAAGGTCAAGATGTAAAGCTCTTTCTTTTGCAAGGTCTGATTTAAGATATTCTTGTAAAGTCATAGTCTTTGTTTTTTTAATCATTTCCATGTTAAAGTTTTTCATATCATTAGATTTAAATGTGTAGTAGTTAGCTGTTACAATTCCTTTTTCATCAATTGTCCAGTTATCTAATAAGAGAGAAGCCATTGCGATGCTTCTGACTTTAGTAATTGCTATATAGAATTTAACTCCATTAAGGAACTGTACAATATAATATCCCTTCATGGTAGTTACAGGAATATAGTTTACTCTCTCCAAATATTTATGATATAGTTCTCCTTGTTCTTCTATGGTAAGATTTTGAAGTTTTTCTTTAGCATTGTAATCTTTAATTCTTTCAATGTCTGCAATTTTTTTACTCTGTGATTTTATATATTTTGCAATTTCTTTATCAATAGATTTTATTTTTTCATCAATAATATTTTGTTTGTTTTGAATAGAGTTTAAAAGAGTGGGATTAGTTGTTATTAGAAATTTATTGGCATTATCTTTACTTTCATTAGATAGGTTCTCTTTATCAAGATATAGTGTTGTTAATCTTTTTTCAATTCCTGTAATTTCCTCTTGTAGTTCTGTGATTCTATAGTCTGTTTGATTTTTAAAGAAGTTGATATATTCTGTTGTGTGCATAGATTTGAAAAGACTATATAGTATTTCGTTTGTAAGGTCATAAGAAACTTCATCTATGTTGTATTTACAGAAATCTGGATGAGATTTTCTTTCTACACAACTACATCTATAAGTTAGTTTTGATATTCCAGCTGCTGGCTTCTTATCTTTAACTGTCATAGCTCTTCCACATCTACATCTTAGAATTCCTTTTAATGGATTATGATTAACTTTTCCTGTGGGAGTACTTTTATAATTCCTTTTAACAAGCTCTTGTGCCATCATAAAATCTTCTTCACTAATAATAGGTTTTATTCTAACCTCTATAGTGTATGGCTCTTCTCTGCCTAATTTTTGTGTTCTTCTTCTAATTCCTCTATATATATCACTATGTATATAGTTACTTAGTATGGCAACAGTACTGTAATATCCTCTAAACGTAATATTTCTTTCATTGAAATATCTGGCAACAGCTCCCAATGTCTTTCCAGAATTTACTAAATCAAAGAGCTTTTTTATATTCTCAACTTCTTCTGGTACTTCCTCTAAAATATATTTGGGACGTTTCCCATTGGGGTTTGGAATAGCTCTATATCCATAAGGTATTTTTTGGTCAACTACAGCATAAGGATTAGCTTGGAAAAGAGCTTGTTTTCCATCTTGATTTTTCTTTTTAATATCTAATCTTTCTTGTGCTGCAGCCCATGCTTTGATAGTAAGGATAAGTATTTCTGTTATATCTAAAAGCTTATTAGCTTCATAAATTTTGTTGGGGCTATCTAAGAGTATTACAGAAAGTCCTTTATTAATGATTTGTTGAATGTTGTAAACCGTTTCAGTTACATCTTCTTGCCTGCTTAAACGAGATAATTCAGAAATAACTATCATGTCTGCATCTTTGTATGTTTTACTTTGTAATTCGATGTAACCTTTTCTGTCTGCAACAACTCCAGATATTCCAAAGTCCTCAATAATTTCAATTAGCTCATAATTATTCTTTTCACAGAACTCCTTTATCTTCAATTTTTGTCGAGATAAGTCCTGTTTTGTAGTAGAAACTCGTGCGTATCCTATAATTTTTGTCATAATATAAAATATTGATTATGAGCCAAATATAGGTATATATTTTTACTTGGGCAAGTTTGTTTTGTTAAGTGAATACTGTTTGCAGGTTCCGGCCAACCGTCTGGGGTTCAGAGACAGTGGAGGACCGTTTGACATCATGCAGCTGAAAGTGATTCAGGAGGTGATTACGCTGGCCGTGTTTACTATTTTCTCCATGATTGCGTTCAAGATGGAGCTGAAATGGAACCACCTGGCTGCATTTTTCTGCCTGATACTGGCTGTGTATTTCGTATTCAAGAAATGAGATAAGACACTCGTCAGTTCTGCTGTTCGCGTAGGCGCTGGATTTCACGCTGCACGTCATACTGGTTGTTTCTGACTTTATCTTTTCGGAAGAATTCTTTTCGCCGGATGGAGTCCTCGGCTGCTTTCTGGCGAATGTATTCATACAAGTTTCCCGCATCCTCCGCCTGCGCTGGTTGCGGGTTTTTCTTTTTCTCTATTTTTACAGTATCGGGCTGGGGCTCCGCTTGTTTCTTTACAGAATCAGGCACGGCGTAAATGGGCAGGAGAGGAGCTGCCGAAAAAGCCGGCTGAAAGGTGAGCAATGTCTGCGTGCTGTCGGCTGCCTGCTGTTTACGGAGCTGACGGTAGAAGTTTGGCACTTTCATGCTGTCAGCCGCCGTGGGCTGATAGTCAGCATAGGTTTTCCAGGCATTGGCATGCTTGCGGTTGTGTGCCAGCATGCGCCCGCGACGGGTCATGTTGTCATAGATAAAACCCATGAAATCGAGTCCGCCGATACCGATGCCTACACCTGCAGAGCCTCCCACACTTTCATACATCCGTCCGGTAGAAGGCTTGATACTGCGTCCGTATTCTTCGTCGGCATATATGCGATTGGGATTGAGTGTCCAGGAGATTTCCCATTGCTTGGGCCGTCCGGCCATCAGTACATCATACACCGGGTCTTCTCCGAAACGGGTCCAGATGGTATAAGGTTCCATGCGGACATAACTTTCCGGTTTCCATACTTTGGTGGTATCAATCAGGCTGCGGGGCACTTTCAGGTCCACCTTGAAGTCCATCCATTTTTTGTTCAGCGGGGCTTCCAGCGGTTGGTTTTCCTGTTTGGACAGGGAATTGAAATCGAATTGAATCATTTTCACTGCATCCATGTTGAGTTGCAGTTCCTTTTCCTGCTGCTGGCTCATGGCGGGCAGGATACCGACTGTACATAGCATCAGAGTCAGCCGGGATGATAGATGTAAAGAGTAGTTCATGTCGTGCGCGTGTTTATAGTCCTTTTACTCGTCCTCCCTGCATCCAGCACTTGCGATAGTAAGGCTCTTCCAGCCGGCTGACAATAACGCCGGAACTGGTACTGGCATGCACGAATTTTCCGTCTTTCAGGTAAATGCCTACGTGATTGGCGACGCGTTTACGCCGTCCGTTATGAAAGAACACCAAGTCGCCTTCCTTTAGCTGGCGCTTGGATATTTTTCGGCAGTCTTCCGTACGCTGGGCGTCGGAATTACGTTGCAGTTTCTTGTGGTACACTTTTTTATAGACAGCAGACGTGAAGCCTGAACAGTCCGTTCCACGGTGAGTGGTTCCTCCGTGGCGGTAGGGTACGCCAATCCAGTCGGCCACTTCTACGTAGAGACGATGATTGTCGTCGGCATCGATGTCCATTTCCAGTCGCACAGCTGCACGCGCCAGTTCGCGGTAGTCCACGCGCGGAGCACGTGTGCCACACGAGGATAACAAAAGTGTGCACACCGCGAACAGCATGCACACTGAAAAACGAGTGAAGCGGTATCTGTACATAGTTGTTTGTTTTGAACAAATGTACATAATATCCTCGTTACATGGATAGGTACTTAGGGTATTTTAGAACCTGTTGAAGATTCTTTTATTTTATTCTTTTACCTCGAAATAGTTTTCCAACTCTACTCCGGCAGCCCCATCGGTATTGTCAAGGTCGCGGAGCAGATGCCCCTGTTCCAGCAATACGATACGGGTACTGAGGTCGACGGTGTGGCTCAAGTTGTGGCTTGACACAAGAATAGTGGCTTTTTGTTCTTCACAATAGTGCTTGAGGAGATGCTTGAGCAACGATTGTGAAGTAGGGTCGAGGAAATTGAACGGTTCATCCAGAATGACGAGTTCTGGATTGTGAAGCAGGGCGGTGACAATACCCGTCTTCTGCTTGTTTCCGGCCGAAAGGTTGCGGATGTATTTCTTTTCTTTCAGGATTTCATCGCCCAGAAAACGTTCATAACGATAAATCCGTTCATGAAGGGTGGCTGCATCGAATCCGTACATGCGTCCGCAGAACTGGAAATATTCTTCGGGGGTAAGGTAATCTATCAGAAAACTCTCGTCCATATAGGCTCCTACGTGCGACTTCCAGTCTTCACTTTGTGACACGTCGGTTCCGTCTAGGCATACATTTCCGCTGTCGGCTTTCAACAGGTCGAGCATCAGGCGGAACAGAGTGGTTTTCCCAGCCCCGTTATTGCCCATCAATCCCAGGATTTCAGGCCCCTGCAGGGTGTAGTCGGGAATATCGACAGCCGTCTTGCTGCCATAGGTCTTTTTCAGGTTATGTATCTTGATTTCCATAAGAATTCATTGATTGGTTACAGATAAAAAATCACCTTGTTTCGCGAAGGTCTTCCATGAGCGAATGCCGTTTCTGAAATACTTTCCGGTAGAGCAGCTTGCACCAAAGGGGATGAAGCACGATGCCCGGCACACCCAGCAGGGTACAAACCAGATAGGCTGTGGAAGGCTCCATCCAAATGAACAATATGCGACAGATGGCTATCGGCGCAAAAAAGGCAAAAGCTACGCTCAAGGCCTGATAGGGAGAGTTCCACTGGCCTTTTCCCATGAGGGAAGCGTCCAGCGGGGCGGTCTTTCGGTTCATAAGGACCAACAGCATAATCACTGGAAAAGTAACGCCGGCCGTGTAGAACAGCTGGCTGAAGACCAGCAGGACGGAGATACTTCCCAAAATAAGGGCAGGTAGCATGCACATTAGTGGAATGACCAGCAGCAGGCAATACACATAGTATTTGCCCCGGAACAGATAGAGCAGGGAACCACGGTGCATAAGCAATCCGTCGAGGTAATTACCTTCATAGGCCATGATGCGCGACAAGATGCTGATGGCGTATCCCGTGAAGCAATACACCACATACAGATGAAGACTGAAGAATTCTTCCTCACCGGCATGTCTGAACCCCAGCAGACTCAGTGCAAACGATACGATGATCACGGTCATCATCTGGAAGTTCTTTTTGGGAGCCTTGTTGCGGAATATCATCTTCAGTTCCAGTTTCATGTATTCGCCTGTCAGTCCGAAGTGGTTCAGGAAACGGTAGCGTCCGGCATGTTTTACCTGCGGCATTTTTTCCCGGCGGTTCAGTTCACTGTAAATACAGGCCATCTGTACACGGCTGTTCAAAAAAGCCAGCAGGGCTATGACGACCAGTATTCCCAGATAGGCCAATATTTTCCCCTGAATGAGAGCCTCGCCTAACGCCATGGAGAAATCGCTGACGTATGAATAGAAAAATCCTCCTACTGCCAGCAGGACATAGCATCCCACGGGAAGCAGTACCCAGACTATGTGGCGACGCTGCAATGTGCGCACCAGTACGCTCCAATAGGCGTTGGCCACCATCAGAAGCCAGATTCCGAGTGCATAGCACACCACACCGGTTACACCATAGAAACGTATCACGGTCATGGCGGCAAAGGGGACGAAGAAAAAGAGCCAAAAGAGATTGAAAGCTTTCAGTCCCACTTGTACGAGCAGGACATTGATGAGCTGTTGCTTTTTAATCGGCAGCAGCAGGTAGGGTTTGATTTGCTGCACAGGAGTAGGAAAAAGAAAGCGCAGCAGAAAATCAATGAACAGGAAGCCTGGCAGACAGGCATTGAGCATATCGTAGGGTTCCATTGTGGGGAATCCTTCTTCAAAAGCAATGGGCAGCGTAACCCCAATCAGAATGAGGTACGCTGCCCAAAATGCAGTAAACAGATAAATCAGAAACTTGGCAAAGCGGTTCCTGTCGTACATCGGGTTCCGCTTTGCGGCAAGTTTTTGATTCCTCCGTATTTCGGTCAATAACATAATCGGAGTAATTTCACGATTTCATTATTTCTGTACCGGAGAACTCATGCTGACTTCCACTTCGTTCTTCTGTCCGAAGAAGGTCTTGGTAAAGGCTTTCAGGTCGTCACCGCTGATAGCATTTACTGTGGCTTCGTATCCGGTATTCATATCTAGATTTTCCCAGTAGTAAGTGTTCAGGATATTCATCCAGTAACCGTTTTCTTTCTGGTTCTGCTTATAAGTCTTCAGCATGTATTCCTTCACCTTGCTCAGGTCTTCGCTAACCGGACCTTTTTCGATGAATTCCTGAATACCTTCGTTAATCAGTTTCACCATTTCTTCACGACGGTTCGGGTCAGTATCGAAGTATACCTGGAAGGCACCTTTCTCTGTCGGATATTTGCTCAGGCTTCCGTTACAGCTTACACCGTATGTACCACCGGCATCTTCACGTACGGTACGCAGGTAAACCATGTTCAGCAACTGACCAAGCATGCTCATCTGCAGGTTGTTCTTCAAATCATATTTGCAATCGCCAGAATATACCATCAGCACGGTAGCCTTCGGAGTTTCCAGTTCCTTCACGAAGTTGTTTTCGAAGTGTCCTTTGCGGATGGCCATACCTGTATCGCGGAATTTTTCATTACGTTTGGTGGCTGGCAGTGCACCCAGGTACTGCTCGATAAGCGGAGTAGCTGTTTTTGCATCTACGTTACCTACCAGAATGAAGGTAAAGTCGCTGGCATCCGCAAAACGGTTCTTGTAGAATTCCATCACTTTGTTGTAGTCAATCTTGTCGAGCATGTCGGCTTTCATAGACAACGCACGCGGATGACGGTTGTAAAGTGCTACGTTGATAGAATCGCTGAATGCAGTCATCGGGTTTGCTTCTTGGTTAGCCAAAGCAGCCTTGTTACGTGTGATGAAAGAAGTGAAGGCTTCCTGGTCCATACGCGGCGCAGTGAAGCGCAGGTAAGTCAGCTGCAGCATGGTTTCCAAGTCTTTCGGAGAGCAGCTTCCTGACAATCCTTCTGAATAGGTGTTGACCATTGCGCTGGCTGATGCCATCTTTCCGGCCAATACTTTATCCAGGTCTACAGAATTGAAGTTGCCCAGTCCACCCAATGAAGCAATCTGGCTGATCAGAGCGAACTGCAATACATCTTTATCGTTGAACAAAGAAGTTCCACCCGGACTGAAGGCCTGCATGCGTACTTCGTCGGCCTTGAAATCTGTCGGTTTCAGGATGACACGCACACCGTTGCTCAGTGTCAGGATAGTAGAACCGAACACACCCTGTTCTGTTTTCACTACCTTTCCAGCCTGCGGTTTTTCCTTCATCAGCGGTTCATCAGATACCTTGTCTACATAAGCCGTCAGCTTTTCAGCTTTTACCTTGTCGATTACGGCTTTCAGTTCAGCTTCAGTCGGGTATTTCATACCGTCTTTCTCCGGACAGAATACGCTCAACACGATGTTTTTCTCTGTAATAAGCTGCTTCATTACTTGATTAACGGCTTCTACCGGAATGTTCGGCACAATCTGGTTCATGATGGCATATTCATTTTCAATGCCCGGAATCGGTTCATTGTCAATAAAATGACGAACGTATTCATTTACATAGCTGGCATTACGCTGCTTGTTACGTTCATTGTAAGCAGATTCCAGTCCGCGCAGGTAGTCAGCTTTCGCACGGGCATATTCGCTGGCTGTGAAACCAAACTGACGCACGCGTTCAATTTCGCGCATCAATGTTTCTGTGGTCAGGATGATGCCGTCTTCCTTGGCTGCGGCAAAGGCTGCAAATGCTCCTTTTGTCTTAGCTACCAGGTAATCTCCATCCTGTACGCCCGCTTCAATGAACGGCGGATTAGCCTGCTGGGTCAGCTCGTTCAAACGGCTGTTAAGCATGCTTTCGATAGAAGAAACCATGTAGTTCATAACCAAATAACCCATGTTGTTCTTCTGGTCGTTAGGCACTACATCGTGTTTGTGGAACAGATATACGATGGGCACCTGCTGTTCCTTGTCTTTTGCCACGGTAATGATAGGTTCGTCATTGTCGGGTACAGGGAAGTAGGTACGTTCTGCAGCGTTGGCCGGCATTTCAATCGGAGAGAACATCTTCTTGATTTTTGCTTCAATGCTGTCCACATTGATATCGCCCACTACCACGATACCCTGCTGGTCTGGACGGTACCATTTCTCATAATAGTCTCTCAATGCCTGGTAGGGGAAGTTGTCTATCACTTCCATTGTTCCGATAGGCAGACGGTAGGCATACTTACTGTCTTTATACATGGCAGGGAATACCTTTTCATACATACGCATCATGGCTCCTGTGCGTGTACGCCACTCTTCGTGAATAACTCCACGCTCCTTGTCGATTTCTTTCGGAGCAAGTGTCAGGTCATTGGCCCAGTCGTGCAAAATCAACAGACAAGAGTCTACGATTCCGTCACGGATAACCGGTACGTTAGAAATATTGTACACGGTTTCATCTACTGAAGTATAAGCGTTCAGGTTAGCTCCAAACTTCACACCGATGGTTTCGAGGTATTCACGAAGCAGGTTGTCGGGGAAGTGAGTGGTTCCGTTGAAACACATGTGCTCCAGGAAGTGTGCCAGACCACGCTGGTTGTCTTCTTCCAAAATAGAACCCACTTTCTGTGCAATGTAGAAGTCGGCCTGATTGTCGGGCAACTCATTGTGACGGATGTAGTAAGTCAATCCGTTTTCTAACTTACCGATACGCACGTTGGGATCGGTCGGAATGGGCGGCATCTGCTGGGCGAATGCGGTCATGGCACCTCCCACTAAAATTACCGCCGCAAAAGTTCTTTTTAATTTAAAAACTTTCATCGTAATTTTTATTTAGGTTGTGAGTAATTCAAATTATAGAAGTCCATTAGCAGACAAATAACGTTCTGCCTCGATGGCTGCCTTACATCCGCTTCCGGCTGCTGTAATAGCCTGACGGTAATGCGGGTCAGCTACATCGCCTGCAGCAAATACGCCCGGAACACCTGTACACGGAGTATTGCCTTCAGTGATGATATAACCGGTTTCATCGGTTTTCACCCATGGCTTGAAGATATCGGAATTCGGTTTGTGACCGATAGCCAGGAAGAATCCGTCAATAGCCACATCGTAGCGTTCTTCGTCGGCTTCACCCATGCGTTTCACTACGTGCATGCCTTCCACACCGTTATCGCCGAACAAGCCTATAGCATTGTGTTCAAACAATACGGTAATGTGCGGATGATTCAGTACACGTTCCTGCATGATTTTAGAAGCACGAAGGAACGGCTTGCGTATCACAAGGTATACCTTGCTGGCCAGTCCTGCCAGGTATACAGCTTCTTCGCAGGCTGTATCGCCACCGCCCACTACAGCTACGGTTTTCTTGCGATAGAAGAATCCGTCGCAAGTAGCACAGGCACTGACACCCATACCCGCATATTTCTTTTCGTCTTCCAGTCCCAGATATTTAGCAGTAGCACCGGTAGAGATAATAACCGTATCAGCGGTGATTTCCTTTTCATCGTCTACTACAAAAGTATAAGGGGCCTTGCTCAGATCGGTTTTAGTCACAATGCCGTTGCGAATATCGGCGCCGAAACGTTCAGCCTGTCTTTTCAGGTCGTCCATCAGCACCGGACCGGTTACCCCATCCGGATAGCCGGGAAAGTTTTCTACTTCGGTGGTAATAGTAAGCTGACCGCCGGGTTGTATTCCTTCATAAAGCACGGGAGCAAGATTGGCACGGCTGGTATAGATAGCGGCCGTGTATCCTGCAGGACCTGATCCGATGATCAGGCATTTTACATGTTCTTTTGCCATAAAATTGGAATAATGTTTGTCTTAATTTGAGTAATTGCAAAGCAAAAGTATATATTTTTTTAGAATAGTCCTTTTATTTATTCAAAGAATTTGCCGAAATATGCATTCATTATTCATTCTTATTCGCCCTTTGAAGGGGGATTTTTATTGCATAAATGAAAAATAGATGCTAACTTTGCCCGTCAATTAGATAAAACTAACATTTAATAAAGATATGTTTAGAAGTCATACTTGCGGTGAGTTACGACTCGCCGATGCAGGCAAGAACGTGACACTGGCCGGATGGGTGCAGCGTGCACGTAAGATGGGAGGAATGACATTTGTGGACCTCCGCGACCGCTACGGTATTACGCAACTGGTGTTCAATACGGAGGTGAACGCCGAACTTTGTGAGCGTGCCAACCACCTGGGACGTGAATTCGTGATTCAGGTGAAAGGAACTGTAAGCGAACGTTCCAGCAAAAATGCTAATATCCCGACGGGAGAAATTGAAATCATCGTATCGGAACTGAATATTCTGAATTCAGCCCAGACACCACCTTTCACCATTGAAGATAATACGGACGGGGGAGATGACCTTCGTATGAAATACCGTTATCTGGACTTGCGCCGTACTGCTGTACGCAAGAATTTGGAACTCCGTCACCGCATGACGATGGAAGTACGCCGTTATTTGGATAGCAAAGGCTTCCTGGAAGTGGAAACTCCGATGCTGATTGGTTCTACTCCGGAAGGTGCACGCGACTTCGTGGTTCCTTCACGTATGAATCCGGGACAGTTCTACGCATTGCCTCAGTCTCCGCAGACTTTGAAGCAGCTGCTGATGGTTTCCGGCTTCGACCGTTATTTCCAGATTGTAAAATGTTTCCGTGATGAAGACCTTCGTGCAGACCGTCAGCCTGAGTTCACACAGATTGACTGCGAAATGAGCTTCGTAGAACAGGAAGACATCATCAATACTTTTGAGGGTATGGCCAAACATTTGTTCAAGGAACTTCGCGGAGTGGAACTTACAGAACCGTTCCTGCGTATGCCGTGGGCAGATGCCATGAAGTATTACGGAAGTGACAAACCGGATTTGCGTTTCGGCATGAAGTTCGTCGAACTGATGGATGTGCTGAAAGGCTATGGTTTCTCTGTATTCGACAATGCAGCTTATATCGGTGGTATCTGTGCAGAAGGTGCAGCTCACTACACTCGCAAGCAGCTGGATCAGTTGACAGAGTTCGTAAAACGTCCGCAGATTGGTGCTAAAGGTATGGTATATGCACGTATTGAAGCAGACGGTATCGTGAAGTCAAGCGTAGACAAGTTCTACAGCCAAGATGTGCTGCAAAAGATGAAAGAAGCATTCGGTGCTAAACCGGGTGACTTGATTCTGATTCTGAGTGGTGACGATGCCATGAAGACCCGCAAGCAGCTTTGCGAACTGCGTCTGGAGATGGGTAACCGGCTGGGCTTGCGCGACAAGAACAAGTTTGCTTGCCTGTGGGTAGTAGACTTCCCGATGTTCGAATGGAGCGAAGAAGAAGGTCGCTTGATGGCTATGCACCATCCGTTCACTCACCCGAAAGACGAGGATATTCCTTTGCTGGATACCGATCCCGCAGCTGTACGTGCCGATGCATACGACATGGTCATCAACGGTGTGGAAGTTGGTGGTGGTTCTATCCGTATCCACGACTCAGCATTGCAGGCTAAAATGTTCGAAATCCTGGGATTCACTCCAGAAAAAGCACAGGAACAGTTCGGCTTCCTGATGAATGCCTTCAAGTTTGGTGCACCTCCTCACGGTGGTCTGGCATACGGACTTGACCGTTGGGTATCTCTGTTTGCCGGTCTGGATTCTATTCGCGACTGCATCGCCTTCCCGAAGAACAACTCCGGACGTGACGTGATGCTGGATGCTCCTGGCTTCCTCGATCAGAAACAGTTGGATGAACTGAATCTGAAAATTGATCTCAAGGAAAATAATTAATAACGTTTCAAGGAAAAAGACAAGAAAGTAACCGGATGAAGGAATCGGTACGGATTATACGCTTTGCAATAGTAGGAACGCTCAATGCCCTGATTGCAGCTTTCGTGGTATGGCTGTTGATGCACATCGAGGGCGAGAGTTATATTATAGCCAATATATGCGCATACATCGTAGCACAGATACACAACTTTATCTGGTGTAAATACTGGATTTTTCCGCTTGAAACAGATGACAAAAAAAATAGCATCTGGCATCAGATGCTATTTTTTATTGGTGCTTTCGCACTGGCTTATAGTGCGCAGTTCCTTTTTCTTCTTATACTCGTGGAGCTTCTTCACTGCAATGAATACCTGGCACAGTTCCTCGGACTCTTTGTCTACGGTGCCGTCAATTTCATTTGCAATCGCCGCCTGACTTTCCGCTAGGCCATCTTCATCAGATTTTCTTCTTCAATGTACTGAAGTTTCTTTTCCAGTATCACTTCACGCGTTTTCTCCGTGTTGTCGGTACGGAATACCAGTATACCTTTTCCTCCCAGCAAGAAGGAATAGAGGTAGGAGATACCTATGCCTGTTTCGCTGAAACTGCGGATGGCATCGGCACCCCGTCCCGGCTCATTATCCAGACTGATAGCAAACACTTCGGATACGTTGGCTGAAATGCCCGCATCCTTCAGTACCTCGTAGGCACGCAATGGTTCAGAACAAATAATACGGTAGATACCGTACTCTACGGTATCGGATATGGTAGAAGCAATCAACTGGATATGCGCTTCTTTCAGTAGTTCAAGCACCTGAAGCAGTGTGCCCGACTTGTTTTCTACAAAAACAGATAGTTGATGTATGGTCATATTCTTTTATTTTTAAATCAATGTTTTTCGTAAATCTTTTACGCGCACGGCTTTTCCTTCCTGTACGGGCAGGCTTCCTTTAGGCACCAGTTTCACGCGCGGGGTAATCAGGATTTCGTCTTTCAACTGTCGGGTAATTTCCTTAGTCAGGTTCTGAAGGAATCCATAGTCATCGGTAAAGTCATTTAATTCTACTTCTACCGTCATCTCATCGTTCGCATCAAGGTTGGTCAGCGTAATAAGGTACTCATTGCCCAGTTCCTTGAACTGCAGCAAGATGTTCTCAATCTGAATCGGGAAAATATTGACACCCTTGAGAATCATCATGTCGTCACTGCGGCCTTTCATTCGGTCAAGACGCTTGTGATGGCGTCCGCAAGGACAATCGCCTGGAAGGATACGGGTCAGATCACGCGTACGGTAACGCAGCAACGGCATTGCTTCACGGTTGATGGTGGTGAGCACCAGTTCGCCCACTTCGCCTTCGGGTACTGGTTCCAGTGTGACAGGGTCCACAATTTCTACGATATAATAATCCTCCCAAATGTGGAGTCCGTTCTGTTCCATGCATTCAAAAGCTACCCCCGGGCCACACATTTCCGACATACCGAAAGAGTTGTAGGCTTTCACGCCCAGCATCTGTTCAATACGGCGACGCTGTTCGTCAGAGTGTGGTTCGGCTCCGATAATCAAGGTCTTCAGATGGGTATCGCGACGCGGGTCAATGTGCATCTCTTCCATCACTTCATACAAACGGCCGGCATAACTCGGGATGGCATGAAGAGCGGTGGTACCAAAGTCGGTGATAAACTTAATCTGCCGCTTGGTATTGCCGGCAGCAGCTGGAACAGTCAGCATACCTAGACGTTCGGCACCATACTGGAAGCCCAGTCCTCCGGTAAACATACCGTAGCCGGAAGAGTTCTGAAAAATATCTCCCTTACGCAGTCCCACCATATACAGACAGCGCGCCACGGCATTGGCCCATTCTTCCAAATCGTGCTGTGTGTGCAGAATCACGGTAGGAGTTCCTGTGGTACCACTGGAAGAATGAAGACGGACTACCTCTTCCAAAGGCACGGCAGAAAGCCCGAACGGATAATGGTCGCGCAAATCCTGTTTGGTAGTGAAAGGGATTTTCTGTAAATCCTCCAGCGACTGTATATCTTCCGGTTTGATGCCGCATTGCTGAAAGCGTTCCTTGTAGAACGGAGAATGCATACAACAGTTGATGGTTGCTTTCAACCGTTTCAACTGAAGTTTCTCAATGTCCGGTCTCGACAAGGTTTCCACTTCAGGATGCAAGTACATTTGGTCGTTTTTCATATTATTTTTCGTTGTTTGATGCACAAATATAGAAATAATAAACTAAAACCAAACAAAAACTTTCATCTTTCTTTTAAGACTGCTCAAATGATTCAAAATTTGTCAGGATAGCTACCGTACATGTATCCTCCCTATGCGGAAAAACAGGGAATACCATTTCCGATCCTATATGAAAAGAGCCACTGCGAATCCCTCTTTTACGAAGAAATGCAGTGGCTCTTCTTATTTTCTATGTCAAGCCAACGTGACTTTAAAGACTTTATTCAAAGCTTCCGTAACGTGTAGGTAGCAACTTACGGTCGCCCAATGTATTATCGATACGTGCTACATTAATCCAGAATTTGTTGTCTCTTACACTCTGAATCGGATAAGCCGCCTTAGCTCGACCATAAGGATGAGTCCAAGCATCTCCCACAATCTCGTACTCCGGATGAGGAGCATTCACCAATACGTTGTCTTCTTTGTCGGCCTTTCCAGTCTCAATCTCTGCAATTTCTTCACGGATATGTACCATGACATCCACAAAGTTGTCCAATTCTGCCAGACTTTCACTTTCCGTCGGTTCAATCATCAGCGTACCGTGTACAGGGAAGGAGAGGGTAGGTGCATGGTAACCGTAGTCCATCAGACGCTTAGAAATATCATTTTCCGAGATTCCGCTTTCTTCGTGTATCTTCCGGCATTCCAGAATCATCTCATGACCTACGAAACCGTTCTTTCCGCGGTATACCACTCCATACGTATCTTTCAGGCAAGCGGCCAGGTAGTTGGCATTCAGGATAGCTGTCTGAGTCGCTCTTCTCAGACCTTCTGCCCCCATCATGCAGATGTAGCCGTAAGTAATCGGCAGGATACCGGCACTTCCATAAGGAGCAGCAGATACTTCATTCTGCGGATTGCCCGTGCTGACATGTCCCGGAAGGAAAGGCACCAGATGCTCGGCCACACAAATCGGACCTACACCCGGACCGCCACCACCGTGGGGGCTCGCGAATGTCTTATGCAAGTTCAGGTGACACACGTCTGCTCCGATAGTACCCGGATTGGTCAGTCCCACCTGTCCGTTCATGTTGGCTCCGTCCATATAAACCTGTGCACCGCACGCATGGATAATCTCACATATCTCCTTGATTTCTTCCTCAAAAATACCATGAGTAGACGGATAAGTAATCATCAAAGCTGCCAGTTCATCCTTATGTGCTTCAGCCTTCGCACGCAAATCTTCCAAATCCACGTTTCCATTCTCATCGCAAGCACACGTCAGCGGTTCGTAACCTGCCTGTACAGCCGAAGCCGGATTGGTGCCATGTGCCGAGGCCGGAATCAATACCAATCGGCGGTTACCCTGTCCGATGCTTTCCTGGTAACTTCTAATCACGCGCAAACCCGTATATTCACCTGCTGCACCGGAATTCGGCTGGAGAGATACGCCTGCAAAGCCTGTAATCGTCTTCAGCTGTTCCGACAGATTGTGAATCAAAGTCTGGTATCCCGCGGCTTGGTCTTCCGGAACCAACGGGTGAAGGTTCATCCAGGCCGCATTGCTAAGAGGTAACATTTCGGATGCCGCATTCAGTTTCATGGTACAAGAGCCCAATGAAATCATGGAATGAGCCAACGAGATATCTTTCCGTTCCAGACGTTTGATGTAACGCATCATTTCCGTTTCGGTGTGATACTTCTGGAAGACTTCGTGAGTGAGGTACGTGCTCAGACGCTGAAACTGTGCGGCTACAGGAGCTTTTTCCGGTATGGCACAGATATCATGCATCGGTTCTTCTGCCGCTACGGCAAACAGATTCAGAATCAGCGTAGCATCTGCCTGCGTAGTAGTTTCATCGACACTGATACCCACATCGCCATTATCAAAATAGCGCAGATTGATTTCCTTGCTCAAGGCAATGGTGCGCACTTCCTGAATGGTTACGTTGTCCGGCAACTGTATTCTCAGTGTATCAAAGAAATTTTCGTTCTGCAATTTATATCCCAGCTTCGTAAGCTGTTCTGCCAGCCAGAAAGCCACGGCATGCACATGATTGGCTATCTCCTTTATGCCGTCAGGTCCGTGATAAACGGCATAGAATCCGGCCATGGTAGCCAGCAGCGCCTGTGCCGTACAGATATTGGAAGTAGCCTTTTCACGCTTGATATGCTGCTCGCGAGTCTGCAATGCCATACGGTAACACAGATGACCGTATTTGTCTTTTGACAGACCGATGATACGTCCCGGCATATTTCGTTTGTATTCATCACGTGTAGCGAAATAAGCCGCAGAAGGTCCTCCATAGAATATCGGTGTGCCCAGACGCTGTGAACTACCGAAAGCGATGTCGGCTCCCCATTCACCGGGAGGAACCAGTAGGGCAAGCGACAGGATATCGGCTGCTACGGCCACCTTACATCCGGCAGCATGTGCCTGTTCGGCAAATTCCCGATAGTCTTCTATGCTTCCGCTATTATTCGGATACTGCACGATGCAACCGAAAATATCCGGCGTAAAAGTCAGGTTCTTGTAACTGCCTACCTTTACTACCATTCCCTGCGGAATGGCCCGGGTACGAATAACTGCCAGCGTCTGAGGAAATATTTCTTCATCTACAAACAGTACGTTGGCCTGCGCTTTCTGTTGCGCACGGCTTCTCAGTCCGTACATCATCGTAGCCGCTTCCGCCGCAGCCGTCGCTTCATCCAGCAGAGAGCAGTTAGCCAGCGGAAGGGCAGTCAGATCGCTGATTACCGTCTGAAAGTTCAGCAACGCTTCCAGTCGTCCCTGGGAAATTTCAGCCTGATAGGGCGTATAGGAAGTGTACCAAACCGGATTTTCAAATACGTTACGCTGAACAACTGCCGGAGTCACCGTATCATACCACCCACATCCGATATACGTCTTATATAGCTTGTTCTGGGCTGCCAGTTTGCCGATGTGCTCGGCAAATTCACGTTCCGTCATGGCAGCTCCCAGTTTCAAAGGTTCTTTTAGCAGGATATTGGCAGGAATGGTTTTCTCTATCAGTTCATCCAGACTGCTTACTCCAATTTTTTTCAGCATCAGCGGAAGTTCCTCTTCCCCGATGCCGATGTGTCTGTTTGAAAATGTCGTTGTTTTCATGATTATTAAGGTAAGATTTATGGTTTTCAAGCAAAAGAATAACGCATCAGCGGAAGAAAGGATTGTTCATCTTTTCATAGCCGATGGTAGTGGGATTTCCATGACCCGGATACACCATTGTCTCGTCAGGGAGTGTCAGCAAACGTGCCACGATGCTTTCCCTCAACTGGTCAAAGTTTCCGCCTTCCAGGTCTGCACGCCCGATGCTGCCCCGGAACAATACATCACCGCTGAACATGCAGTGCTGTGCTTCACAATAGAACACCATGCTTCCGGGAGAATGGCCAGGCACGGCAAGCGCCTTCAGTTCTATATTTCCTATTTTTATCAGGTCGCCGTCATGCACGTAGCTGCCCAGTGCAGGAGGTTCCTCGTTCAGAGGGAAACCGAACATGCGGCAATACTCTGCCGTTCTCGGCAACAGAAATTCATCTTCCTTTCCGGCTTCGGCACTGACTCCAAACTCTCTGAGCATAAACGCGTTGCCGAAGATATGATCCAGGTGCAAATGCGTATTCAGCAAATGCGTCACCGTAAGTCCGTTTTCTGCAATGAACTTCTTCAATGTCTGCTGCTCTTCCTGATAATAGCATCCGGCATCAATTACAGCTGCCTGCAGCGTTTCCTCGTCCCACACCACATAGCAGTTGACCGGAAACATATTGAATTCAAATGTCTTAATTTTCATATCGATTATCCGTTGATTGTGACATAAACCACTTTCTTGGTCTCAAAAAATTCCTCTTCAAAATAATCCTTCAAATCATACATAAGTGTCTGATGCTTTACAGGCATGACTTCCCGTTCCAGTTCACCGCCTTTCAGGCAAATCAGTCCGTTGGGGAGGGCATTGTGCTGTTCCTTCTTGATATTCTTGCGGATGATTTTCAGCAAGTCGGTCAGCGGCATGACGGCCCTGCTTACCACGAAGTCAAACAATTGCTTTTCTTCCTCCGCACGGCAATGACGGGTAGTGACGTTCTTCAAGCCGATGGCATTGGCTATTTCAGTAGCCACCTTCACTTTCTTGCCGATACTGTCCACCAGATGGAAATGTGTTTCCGGAAAGAGAATAGCCAGCGGAATTCCAGGGAAACCACCGCCGGTACCCAAGTCCATCACAGCCGTTTCCGGACGGAACTGCATGACCTTGGCAATACCCAGTGAATGCAGCACATGATGCTCATACAGGTTGGTAATGTCTTTTCGCGAAATCACGTTGATTTTGCTGTTCCAGTCAGTATATAGGTCATACAAAGCCGCAAATTGCTGTTGCTGAACCTCGCTCAGGTTCGGAAAATATTTTAAGATAATGTCCATGTACGATTATTTCTTGATTAAATAAGTATTGATTTCTTCATAGGGAACCGTCAATTGGAAACGTCCCATGTAATAAGGTGCAATGTCGTAGGTGTTATAAAGGAATGTCACTCCCTCTTTTTCGAGCAGGAAATTATCGGGCACATACAAGTCCGTGTCCAACAAGATACCTACCGCCTGAAGTCCCTCTACACAGGTCAGCGTATCTGTCTCCAGCTTTTTATTGGCTTCTGCCAGCAGTTTGTCCAGAATCAGCCGACAGATATCCTCTTCAGTTCCTTTGGCAAACACTTCGCTCTTGTCCAGCTTTTTCCCATTGGCCGCATCAATGTTAACCCACTGTGCCCATGTGTTGGGATGTGCGCCTCCGGTATATTGGAAAGTAGTGACGGCATAATTCCATATACTGTCTTTACCTTCTTGCAGTTCCGAATTTATCTCATATTCGTAGTTATACCAGTTAGGAATTTCATCGGGCTTCATTCCGTTCTTCAAGTCGGTATGATAACTTCCCTGCACATCCTTCAGGTAATCACCTGCCAGGCTTTCCTTGATAGACGAGACAAAGGCCTGTGGAGAAGCTGCTCCGGCATGTGCACTTGAAAAAGCATCTTCCAGCACCTGATTGATTACCTGCGTCAGCGAATCGTTCTTATCGGCCGACTTTAAATATTTAAAATTGATTTTTATCTGGCATTTAGGTGATTCCGTATTGGCTTCATCCAGATACACAGTCGTATCCATAGGAATGGAATCCACTGAAACTTCGTTTCCTCCGGCTGTCCCGTTTCCGATACACCCCGGTAGCATCATGGTGGAAAACAAGCCACACACGACAGAGGGGAATAAGCCTCTTTGTATTTTTTTCATCATGTTCAGACGTTTTTCTCAAAAAAATGATTTCTCTGTCTACAAATATAGCATAACTTCCCGAATTGCGATGTAAAAAGGAATTCTTTTTGTAAATCTTTGCCATTCACACCAAAAAATTTTTTCTTTGCAAAATGTAACCTTTTAAGAATTGAATGCCATGATTACAATAGAAAACTGGGGACTCATCTCTTATTCTGAAGCTTGGGAACGACAAACTGCTCTTTTTGATGAACTCATTGATGCCAAGCTGAACGGGAAGCCTTATACCAACCGGATTATTTTCTGCCAGCATCCGCATGTCTACACCCTGGGCAAGCACGGAAAGGCGGCCAATATGCTGTTGAACCCCACACAGTTACAGACCATTCATGCCGAACTGTTTCAGGTGGACAGGGGAGGAGACATTACTTATCACGGACCGGGACAATGGGTGTGTTATCCGATTCTGAACCTGGAAGATTTTCACTTGGGTTTGAAGGAATACCTGCACCTGTTAGAGGAAGCGGTGATCCGCGTGTGCCGGACCTACGGCATAGAAGTCGACAGAGTGCACGGGGCTACTGGCGTCTGGCTGGCTACGGGTACGCCCGAAGAACGTAAAATCTGTGCCATGGGGGTAAGAAGCAGCCATTTCGTTACGATGCACGGTCTTGCCCTGAACGTCAATACAGATTTAAGGTATTTCAGTTACATTCATCCCTGTGGGTTTATAGACAAGGGAGTCACTTCACTACAGGCTGAGTTACGGCAAGAAGTCCCGATGGATGAAGTGAGAGACAGACTGGAGCAACTGATTCTGGAATTATTAAAAGAAACGGCCTGACGTATTCGTCAAGCCGTTTTCTTTTTCCTTATTGCCGACTGGCAAAATAAGCTTTTATCTGTTCGTTGATTTGCTGCATACCTTTTATGGAAGGATGCCCTCCCTGCTTGTCGATTCCTTTCAGTTCGATGCAAGGCACGTGATAGTGTGCGCAGATGGTCTTTACAGACTCATTGATTTCCGGTTTCAGGTCGCAGTTCAACAGAAAATAAATCTCCACGTTGGGATAACGGTACTGCATGTGTTCCAGCATATAAGCCATGGCTGGACGGAAGCTGTACAAATCTTTTTTCGTCCAGTTTTCATACTGGTATTCACCGATGGGAGCCCCGGCCCAGCTGTCGTTCGTTGCTCCAAAAATGAAAATGAGGTCCGGACACCCCAGGTTGTTCATTCGTGTCACAAACGAGCGGTCGGAATAATCCTCTTTCCGGTAACCGGTGTGGCAGATGGTTGCACCCGAGAAAGAATTGTTTACGCACAGACGGTATCCGCTTTCCTTAATAAACTTATACCACCAGGTCTGGTCTACAGAACGGACATCGTTGTTTTTCCGCGGCTGCTGAAAGTACCACACGGCATTGGTATCAGGCTGAAGGTAATTCTCGAAAGTAGAGTACGAATCTCCTAAAATAGAAACAGCCTTCCGGGTCTGCGAAAATCCCATGGTGCAGACCAAAAGGAAGGAAAATAGCATTGCATACGTTTTTTTCATGATGTGTCATTTAAAGTTTCTACAAATGTACGTGATAAAAAACAAAACAAACAGAAAAAAGTGATACAAAAATGGGGCATTTTGTCAGTATACAAGTAATTGGGGTATGATTATCCCTAATATGTATATCGTGTTTTCCGAAAAATCAGGATATTTTTGTAAAATAAAAATTGTATAACCCTTTCAAAACATAGCACATGGAACTAAATGATTTTTTGGCTCACGTAGCCATGCGGAAACCGCTTGATACACCCGAGATCATGGAATTGCTGAACCGCATGAGTGACGAAGCCCGCCGCATCACATTCGAACTGAACGGATCGTATCACACCATGGAAGAAATCCGGGCACTGATGTCCCGGCTTTTCGGTCGGCCGGTAGACGACACTTTCCGGGTATTTCCTCCTTTTTATACGGATTTCGGGAAAAATATCCATATAGGAAAAGATGTGTTTATCAATGCCTGCTGCCATTTCCAGGACCAGGGTGGAGTGACACTGGGCGACGGTTGCCTGATTGGACACAACGTGGTTTTCGCCACACTTAATCACGACATGAATCCGGAAAAGCGTGCGGCTATGACACCGGCTCCCATCGTGCTGGGAAAACGCGTATGGGTAGGCTCTAACAGCACCATTCTGCAGGGAGTCACCATTAGCGACAATGCCATCATCGCAGCCGGAGCCGTCGTAACGAAAGACGTGCCTGCCAATACCGTAGTAGGAGGTGTACCGGCCAAATTCATACGGAACATAGAATAATCAGGTTTCTTGATAGAATGATGTAAAAAAGCAAAGAAGATAATTTGCAAGCCTTTTTTCACCTTTTATGTTTCCCGATGCAGAACCGTATATTTTCCTAGCGTAAGCCTTAGGGTTCTGCGTACAGAAACGTAAGGTTTACGGTGCTGAAACATAAAAAATCGCCTGTCTCATTGGTAAAGAGACAGGCGATTTTTATCATATAGACTTTCATGTTCAGGCAGCCAGCCAGATGTATCCCAGCGGAATCAGAATACCCGCTAAAAGCAACCATTTTCCGCGTCCTGCCAGTCCGTTTTTTCCCTTGACCATGAACAATCCGGAAACGGCAAAGAATACCAGCGAGACAGCGAAAAAGTCGCCCATGAGGTTCCATCCCTGAATGCGGTTATAATGCAACCGGTTGAACCAGTACACCACCGGACGTTTTTCGTGTACTTCATAATCTACACAACCGCTGGCTGCGTCATACACACCCACGCCGCCTTCCAGCATCAGGCGATGATGGCTTTCATCAATAGACAGCACCCGCTTTACAGGAGGCAAATCTTCCTGTCGGTTCCATGCCGCAAGGAGTTCTTCGGCCTGCATGCCTTTCTCCAGTTGAACGGCCGCTTCCGTGGTACGGAAAGCCGGATCCTTGCCATTCATGTGGTTCAGCAGGATGCCCGACACGGCATAAATCAGGCAGACTCCTACCATCAGGTAGCCCAAGTCACGGTGCAGCACACGAAACCAGTAGGAGAGACTCTTATTCCGCCACTTCATATTCCGTGCCGTCTATGTAGTAAATGGAATAATAGTCCTTGTTATTGGCCTTCATCCATTCACGCATGCTCTGAATGTTGTTCATCTCCGCATCGCAGGTTTCACCGTTTCCTTCTGCTTTTTCCTGCTTTTCCTTCAATTCTTCTTCCGCCTGGTCAATGTATTCCTTGGTCAGACGGTTCTCGCGAAGAATCCCTTTGATGATGACCTCTGAACCAATCAACTCACGGTTGAATCCGCCGATATTGCCTTTTGCCTCCACACGTACGGAAGTCTTCTGGTCTTTTCCCATCACAAAGCAACGGCGTCCGGAATGCTTGCAGGTATGCGTGATGAATCCTTTCAGCACCACCTCCTTGTCTACATTCTTTTCTGCATCCTTCAGAATGTCTTCCACATATTTTGCCTCATTGACCGACAGAGCGGCAGTAGGCTGTTCCTGAGAGGTCTCTGATTTTTTGCCATTGTTCACACACGAAGTAGCCGTCAGCAGACAGGCCGCAGCTACGATAAAAAACAGTTTTTTCATTTTCAATTGAGTTTATAGTTATTCATATTTATTCCAAGGAAGAAATAACAGTGCTACTATCCCGGATAAGCCGGCAGCGCACACGCATAGCGCCATCAGTATCCGTCTGTACAAAGATACCTTGTTTCTGCACAAAAAGAAAGTCAGGAGGGCTAAAAAGAAGCTCACCGCCAATCCCTTTGAAGAAAGATTGCCCGCATAGAGATTTACAAAGGAACTCGTTTCGGACGAAGGTGACAAACGGAACGGGAACAGCCATTCCGAAAGCTCATCCCACAAAACGCGCTTCCGGTCCTGATGATAGAAAGAGAGCGACTGAAGCGTCACGGCATCCAATCCGTAGCAGTCCATTCCTTCCGCATCCGATACGCGTACGGTCCAGTAAAGCAGGTTTCCCAGAATGCTGATTTCGTCTTTCGTGATGTCTACCGGACGGATATCGAACGGCAGGAAGCGATAACCGCCTTCGTCCGTGCTTTCCAGTAAGCCCATTTCACCCTTCTCACCAAACAGATAGCCATAGAAACGCTTGTCGCTTGTCTCACTCATGACAAACCATCTGATGCCCAGTTGCGAACCGATACCTGTATCTTTCACGAAAGGCCGTCCGTTCACCATCTTCAGGTGGAAGAGAGCTCCTTTGCTGTCCAGACAGAAATAGCCCTCCTCATAAGGCTTTCTCACTGTAGGGTTTCCCCAATATGCTTTTACCGGAAAGTTGAACCCTTTCTTGATAAGCTCTTTGGTGAAGATTTCACTCTTCTGCCGATTTACCGAATTGGACTGCGCATCGACAAAAGTCAGTTCACGGTCCATCCGGAAGTAGTCGCCGGGAAGCGTAAGATTTCCCCGTTTGGGCATGGCTTCCAACAACACTCCCATAGCGGGTTGCGGAGAGAATACATCGACCGGACGAAAACGGAACATCACTTGTTTGCTCCGCAGGATTTTCACGTCGATGGCCTGTCCTTCCAGCGAATCGGGCAACTGGCCTTCCATGGCCAGCTGGCGATAATTCAGCAACGGAAGCAGTGAATCGTATTGTGCGCGAGGGTACTCGTTGCCATGAATATCATAAAATGAATTCTTATGCTCGCGAAAGTCAATCACGCAAAGTTCCTTCAACCGGGCACTATAATACATCAGCGGATAGCTGTGCGAATCGTCGGTCATTTTCTGTACCAGTGCCGGCACCGTCCAGGAAGCCAGCAGGGTGACAGACACCAGAATGATTGAAAAAATGAGAGATTTGTATTTCATTGTTCATTGTTTTTATTGTACACCATACTTGAACCGAATGCAGGATGAGAAAGGAAAGATAAAAGAAGCTGCCAGTATCCAGCAGATTCCTGCCCCGAACTGTGAATAGGCTCCGGGATAGGAGGAAACAAACAGCATGGACAGCAGTCCCACCGATACCACAATGCATAGCATCCGCTGTTTCCACTGGGGCTCGATACAAATCCACGCAGTGAAGCCATAGCCTGCCACTGCTGCCACCATCCAGGGAAGCAACTGCTGGAGCATCATTCCTACAATTTCGGAAGGCAGGAACAGGCAAACCACAGCTGAAAGGACCAGCGAAAGCAGCAGACAAAGCAACAAGACAATACTGAAACCATACCACAGCATGGAGGCCATAATCCGTGTTTCTCCTGCCGGAAGATGGAGTGTCAGCTTCAGCCGTTTCTGCGTCATCTCGGGCACATACTGCACGACTCCCAGTGCAATTCCGGCCAGTGGCAGCAGATACATCATCCACGGGGCAACCGATGTGCCCTGAAAAAGACAGCCATACCACACATTGACCGCTTCATTCAAACGGATTTCATGGGTAAGGTCGATGTAGGTATAACCCACAGCTGCTGACATCAGCAACAACATCACCCCAATCAGGCGGCGGGTTTTCATCCATTCTTTATAAGATAAGGCTCTGAATAAATTCATGACATTAATATTTACCTGTTAAACCAATAAATGCATCTTCCAGCGAAAGATTCTCTTCTGTAATTTCCGTGACACCCATCGCCTTCAACCGTTGTTCGACTTCGGCCTTTGGCAGAAAAGAATATACTTCCCATTTATCACCCAATGCGGAGGGATGCCAGAAGTCTTCATCGGCTTCCAGCTTAAATCCATCTCCCGGACGGGTGAAACGGTATCGCTTGAAATGGTGCATGATTTCCTTTACCGGCTTATGCAACAGCAAGCGACCATAATCCATGATCATACAATCATCTATCAGCAGTTCCATGTCCTGAATGATGTGCGAAGTGAGAAAGACGGTCTTGTTCTCTGCCGACGCATATTCCCGAAGATATTCTACAAACAGACGACGATAACCCGGGTCCAGTCCCATGGAAAAATCATCCAGAATCAGCAGTTCCGGGTCCTGGGCAAAAAGAAGTCCCAGCGCTACCTGCGAACGCTGTCCGCACGACATGGTAGAGAGTTTCTGTGAAGGAAGTACCTGCAACTTTTTCAGCAATTCATAATAGGCCTCTTTCTTCCATTTCGGGAAGAAGGCCGAATAAAATTTCTCTATCTGCGAAACCGTAAAATAGGCATGTTGCACATGCCCTTCCAATAACAGTCCCACCTTCGATTTGGTAAGCGAAGAGAGGTGTTCCATCTCCTCACCAAACAGCCTGCACACGCCCGAACGAGGCTTCAGGTAACCGTTGAGGATATTAATGATGGTGGTTTTCCCAGTGCCGTTCTTTCCCAACAGGCCCAATACCTTTCCCTGCTCCACGTCGAAACTGAGATTTTCGTAAATCAAGCGGTTTCCGTAATAATGCGTAATATTTTCACACTCTATTATTTTACTCATTGTAGCACGATTAAATGATTAGTTCTTAAAATTTTACCCCTACCTTGATGACGGGTTGCACGAAATCCTTTCCTGCCATTGTAGTTGTAAAAGCCCTGGCATACGTCACCTCGCCCCGGACATAACCGGACAAGGCAGGAGTAATTTCTCTTTCATACCCCACGGCCGCATATGGCACCAGCCGGACAGCTGTCTGATAATCGTATTCTTGCACCAGTAAGTCTGCTCTTTCTGCCGGACGTTGCTGGTCCTCCGATACACTGACATATTGTCCGTCTTCCTTCATACAGCCCCATCCGCCCTGCAAGCCCAGTCCGGCGGAAGCAGTCCATACCTGCCGGCCTTTATACCAGTTTCTGGCACCCTGAAGCCATAGCCCCATGACGTGCAGACTCTGCTTCCGGAAGAACGGATATTGCGATGCCGTCACAGAGCGGGAACGATAGTCCAGCCGCACTTCGGCCGACCAGTCTGAACGGCTCTCTTTTCCTCCTGAAAGAAATTGATACGCCAACCAGGCACGCAGCTGGTCCCTGCTCATCACTTCATTGCTACCGTAATAGACAATCTGCGATACGCCCAGTCCGTCCGTACTCTCCTTATATGAGTTTTCCCTGTTCTCCAGTGATTTCAGCGCAATGCCCAGTTCCATCGCCTGAAAAAGTCGGGACTGCTGCCAGGTAAGCTTTGTACGGTAACCCACCTCACTCCCTGTATGAGTAGAGTAGGTGATGGAAGTTGAAGAACCGCTTCCAAAGCGTCCGGAAGTCTTTCGGATGAATACCTCCTGAAACCAGTGCAGGTCTCCGCGATGATACTGTCCCTGAAAGGCTGCTTCATGCGTTTGGGTAAACAAGGGTGTCGTGTTCGAGGTATATCCACTTTCACCAAACACCTCACTGCGCCCGTAGAAACCTCCAAAACTGATGAGAGAAGTGTATTGACGGTCGGTCGTTCCATAGATTCCGAAGCCTACCGTTTCCACGTTGCGCAAATACCCATAAGAAAGTCCGACCTGCCATCCGGAAAAGAGTTCGTACGAGAAGCCCGTCGACAAATGCAGGTTCATCAGGGAATTCTGATGCCGCAAGTCCTTGAACTTGGAGTAGTTTTCCGTACGGTATTCCAGTTGCCCTCCCCATGAAAGGCGAGGAGTGAGGAGATAGCCTGCTTCTCCTTTGAGCATGTACCATTCATGCCGTTTCGTACCGGCTCCCGAGTCGTCCATCTCCACAATGTCAAAAGGTGTCTCTTCCGGATGCAGAAAAGCCGAACCCGACATGTGCTTGCCTTTTTCCGTGCCGTATGCCATGGCACCTCCTAATACCAGCCGCGAGTTCAGCCGCCAGTAGGATTCGGTTGAGACCAATCCGCCCAGCCGGCTGTCCGACTGATAATAATTCACCAGTTTCCCGCTTCCGTAACTGCCTTCCGCCTGAAGATAGGAGATGCGTCCGCACTCCATCCCCGACAGAAAAGAAGGATTGCTTCCGGCAGAAGCCGCATACCTCCACAAGGTTTCCTGAAAGTCCGTACGAAGAGGAGAGGAGGGCCCTGAGGGAACACTTCCCCAGGACCTGCCTCCCGCCACAAGTACAAGAAAAAAGCAAGCGATACGAAAATGCTTCATGTTTAGTTTCTCAAAGAAGATTTGCTCCGCTGATGGAAGTCAGCTGTCGAATTGTTTGTATCCTGAAAAATAATTCTGGCCCCGTTTTTCAAGGATGCCTCGGCATCTATTCCGCTGGCATCGGTTGAATTTCCTACACCGAGCGAATAGTTATAGACCAGCTTTCCTTCATTCTCCGCAAGTACTTCCGTAGCCTCTTTATCCACGTTGCGATACAAGGTATATCCCATGCCGCGTGTAAGTTCCACATAGCCTGCATCTACCGAGGGAAGAAGGCGCTTCTGGTTGCCGTCGGCTCCCTGCACGAATACTTCGATACCGTCTACCACCCACTCTGTCGGCACTTTCTTACGCGGCTGACTGGCACTTCCTCCATAAAGGTTGGTGGTGGATGCATCGTCTACAAAAGCCTGTAGGGTAGTGCCTTCCGGACGGAACACAAAGAATGCCGGTCCGAACTGGCTGACAGGCCATGCATTACCCAAACCATATTTGTAAGCCTTCAAGTAATGGTCGGTAGAAATAAGTTCCGAAGGCGAAGGATAATATAAGGCATTATTGAAGTCCTCAATATCATACAGGCAGTAATAGGCACTGTTGGCCAAATTTACGGACTGAGAATAGGTCTGTGTGTGGTCGATGGCCCCATTCAGTGCAATCACCAGTTCTTTTCCGGCTTCCAGCTGTACCTGCTTGTCGAAATACCAGACAGCCGTTCCGGCCGGTATCCATCCTTCTGCCGCATAAAAGAGTTCACCGTTCATATAGTCCTTATTCGACGCATGAGGGTTGTAAGGATTGACCATACCCAATGCAAAGTCGCTGATATCGAGTGTTTCCGAAGAATTGTTATACAGCACGACATACTGATCCATGGCAAACGTACCCGAACCATCGTCTTTCGGACAGCCTCCTACATACAGTTCCTTAATCAGCACGGAACCTCCTGAAGACATTTCCAGTTTGATGGTAGCCTCTACCGTTTCCCGAGTCACATTGACCGATGTATTCAATCCATTGAAAAGATACACTTTGGCATCGGCCACCCGTTTGTCGGAAGCCGAGGCTTCATAGATACCTTGCGGCACTTCAAAAACAGCCACCCCTTCCGCATTGGTCGACTGACTGAAAGTAGTACTGCCCGACGTATTCTTCAAAGTTACACTGACTCCCTCCACTGGTTCAAATCCGTTTCCCTCGGGATACACCAGCCGAATGCTTACACTGCTCACCTGATAACCGCTGTTTTCTTTCTCCTTACAGGCACTGAAAACCAGTATCTGGATTAAGACACAGCACGCAAATAACATCTTTTTCATCATACTCATACGTGTTTATAGTTTTAATTTAAATGATATGCCATAGTTAAAGGGAGTGACCAGCGAAGAAGCAAACAGACTTCCCTCATTACCCGTCTGCCAGTTCTTTATCTTCTGCATGCTGTAGAAGAAATTATTGGCAAAAAATGACACCGTCAGGTACTTCCCGATTTCTTTTGATACGTTCAAGTTGGCTGAGAAATAGGGGGAATATCCCTGCTTCCTGAACATATAGCCGGTGGTGCTTTTTACCACCAGTTTACTGAGTTCGTTATACAACTCCTTGTCATGTTCGGCAGCCCACAGGAACTTTTCCATAAACGGTATACGGGTTTCCATATCTTCTCTCGATACATAATACAGCGGATACGTAGCCACGTAACTGGCTCCGTTATAAATATCCGTCTGGGTGGACGAGGGCAGATAATCACTTTGCGAGTCGAGCACATAGCTCCGGGTTCCACCGCTGTATTCACTCAGGTTCTGCCGCGTATTCAGAAGAGTGCCCTCAAAACGCAGAGAGAAAATCATTCTGATTTTCGGCACGTGCGTCACCAGGGTCAGGTTGGTGTTCAGTCGCTGCGTCATGAATCCGTTATAGTTGCCATTGCCTCCTACATAATAACCGATGTATTTATAAGGCTGTCCGTCCGTATCGGTCAGGTTGCTGGTAGACGGTACCATCACCTCATCAATTCCTTTGTAGCGATAATACTTCCCGTCTATGCGGATGGAGGTATTGATTGCCTTTATCCGGTCAAAATCAAGCACCCATTCCAGTCCCATCCGTGAAGAGGAAGAACCATTCACATTCATGACGGCCGACTGGAAATCATGAATCTCCTTATAGGCAAGCGTCTGAGAGGTAAGTATCCCGTTCTTGTCGGACACGGTCACGACTCCTGTCGTACGGTCAATGCTATACACCCTGTCGGCTGAAAGTATCAGGCAATCATTGAGCGCGCTCTGGTCGGTCAGCTTATAATCAAACGGAGTATAGATACGCGTACTGGTATAAGGCTGTGACAGGGTGTTGTAGAAGAACGACAACGAAATCCGTACCCCCTTCAGACGAATGTCCATTCCGGCTTCCCGCATAAGGCTGTACTGCCACTGCAACTCCGGATTATAGACAGGAAGCACAGGATGGGTGTGATAAGCATAATAGGTTGTTCCGTCGGCCATTGCTCCAGGGGCAAATGCCAGACGGTCTACATACGTTTCCCGGGGATACAGCATCTCGAACGAAGGAAGTTTCACCGCCTTTCCCCATCCGGCACGAAGGGTCGCTCCTCGAAAGAAACCATGCTCTTTTTCGCCAAATGAATACTTGGCACTGACACGGGGAGACAGACTGGATACGGTGCCATACACCGTGCCCGGGATGAAAGTCATGTCACTTCGGAGTCCTCCTTTAAGCAACAACTGCGAATGACGGAAAGGCAGGGTTATCTCTTCTTCTGCATACGCAGCCAGATTGTGCATGAAAGGCAACTCATCGTAACGGTATTCCCTCCAGGTAGGAGCTACCGACATGTCTTCATAATACGTTCCCTTACCCAGGTTGCCTTCTCCTTTCATATCTGCTCCTGCCAGCAGGTTGCTGGTTACGCCTCCGATTTTATGGCTCCAGCGTGCTTTCAGGTAGGCAGTGTAATTTATGGGACGACTATCGTTGAATGACGTTACATACCAATAGCCGGTAGGCAACAAAATAATAGGTGAGGAGGGATCCTCTTCATATTTGGAAGCCACAAAATACCCTTCTTCGATAGTATGCAGTGCAGGCTGGACGGACGAAGCCGACTGGTTTTTCTTTTCTTCCACCCGGTTGTCGGCGTACGAGAAGGTCACTCCTCCACGCAAATTGGATAACCAGGGCGAATTCAGCATATAGTTAAACGAGAGACTGCTCCATAACGCATTGTCCCGACTCTTGGTATAAGTCTCCTTGAAGGCATCCGGATCGGCCTTGGTATTATTACCTCCCACATTACCGTTCAGACTGAAATCGACAGACAAGGTTTTTCCGGTCTTTGTATGCAGGCTGTTAGAGTATCTCACGCCAAACGCATTGCGTACATACGAGGTGTAGGGCGATGCAATGTCTGACACAGAACGAACCCGTTCATAGGACAGGTTCAGTACGCCAGCTTTTGCCCCCAGTTCCACTCCTTTACTTACGGCATACGACTGGGTGGTAGGACGCACAGCCACATCGACAATCAGCGGACTTTTTCCTTTGCGTGTCACAATTTTTACCACTCCGTTGGTCAGGTCACCATATTCCACAGAAGGTACACCGGTGATAACTTCAATCCGTTCTACATTGCTGTTGCCAATGTTACGGGTATCCGTTCCGGAAGTAGAAGCGGCCGTAGCATTACCCGACAGGCGCACCCCGTCCATCTCAACTACGGTTCCAAAATCAGGATTCCCCATTTCAGTGCTTTCTCCTCTCAACGTGATTACCTGAGCGGAAGAAGTCAGTCCCTTGAACTTGCTGGTCTGTTCTCCGGGCAAAAGACTTAACGCATCAGACACGCTGACACTCTGCAAATGGTCCAGTGCCGTACGGCCCAGCGTGTATGCTGTAGTAGCATCTGCGGTTTTTCTTTCTGCCGTGACAGTCACTTCGTTCAGGGCCAAAGTCTGTTCGGAAAGATATACCACGATGTTTTCCTTATCCTTTCTGACGTCCAGCTGTAATTTATATTCAGAATAGCCCAGACAACGCACCAGCACCTCATGCTTTCCTTCTGCCAAATGCTGAATGACGAACTTTCCTTGCGAATCGGTCATGGTACCGATACCACTTCCTTCAATCCACAAAGTCGCAAACTCCACCGGTACTTTCGACTTGGCATCGAGCACGGTTCCTGCTACCTTATACGACTGCCCCCAGGCAGTCAGACTGGCACTTGCGAAAAAGGCTAAAACGATTGTTTTCATATCCTGATGATTTCAGGCGCAAAGGTATCCTTATTGGCAAGTTGTGTCAATCGCCAAAATTAGGTAATGTGAGGTCTCTTTCTCATCATATATAGGTACTCCGGAATCTGATGCATAAAGTAGGAGGATACTAAAAAAGGCTCTGAAAATCTATCGATTTTCAGAGCCTTTCCTCATTTTGCCTCACGGCTTCGGTACACCCTCAGGGATTCGAACCCTGGACCCACTGATTAAGAGTCAGTTGCTCTACCAACTGAGCTAAGAGTGCATCACTATTTTCATTTGCGAGTGCAAAGGTATATTTTTTACACGAAACAGCCAAACGTTTTCGAAATTTATTTTACAATATTTTTTCAATTCTTTTCTGAATGGCTGGTTATTAGTCACATAAAAAAGGTCGGCACTAAGAATTTTTATGCCGACCTTTCGTTTTTATGGATGAATATGAGATTTATTTCTCCAATTAGAAACGGTAACCTACACCGATAGAGAAGGTCATGTTCTTAGGTTTGTCACCATCATATCCGTCAGGATAATCAAACGGAGAAATGAAACCATTCTGACCAGTCAAGTTAACCAAATAGTGATCACCAATTTCAAGACCGATACCATACTGGATACCTAAATCAAAACGGCTGTATTTTGCATCCTCTCCATCTTCTCCTTTGAACAATTTGTAATCGCCACCTTCATCGAATTTACATTTACCACCTAATCCAAATGCCAAATACGGACCTGCATTGATAACAAATTTTGTATTATCGCTGATATTGAATTTGTAAGCAGCCAAAATAGGAATATCCAAATAGATTGGTCTCACTTTGGCATAATCCTTAACTTTATAACCTTTAGAAGAAATCATCAATCCAGACTGCAAAGACCAGTTTTCACTGAATCCATAGTCCATACCTACTCCCAATTGGAAACCCGGCAATGCTTTGGTATTTTCAAACTTAGTCATGTTACTGAAGTTCATGCCTACGCGTGCATCCCATTTTACCTGAGAAAAACCAGCCAATGCAAACATTCCCAATACAGCAGTCATTAAAAACTTTTTCATAATTCTCTTTTTTTAGTTTTAGGTTCCGTTCCCTTGAACCGTTTTGTTTTATTCCGGAAGCAGAGGAACCGCTTTCTCTTATAATATATAAAGAGAAAAGCCTGCTTTCGTTTGTGATTGTTTACAAATGTATAAAACTATCTCAAATTATCAAAACTTTACACAACATGAAAAAGCGTAAAAGAGTGATATTTTAGGTTATCATGCCTAAAAACGGGATTATCCGTCTGTTTTTGGAGATTAAAAAAAACGCCTTTGCGTTTACGCCAAAACACAAGTACATTTGAACTGAAACGCACTTACGTTTCAAATAAAACGCAAGTACATTTAAAACAAAACGCCTTTGCGTTTTGAATCAAACGTAAAGGCGTTTTTAAAGAGTACTTAAAGCTCCTTCAAGATGTCATAAAATCAGAATTAGAATCCCATATTTTTGCATTTTCCACTGACTTTCTGAATATCCAGGCGGATAATCTCCGTGCGATGAAAAGATTTGTTGGCATACTCGATGCCCTTCATCTTATGCTCCGGACAGTATTTCGAAATCAGCAGGGAGAGGGCAGACATCCGCTCGGCTTCGTGCAAGCTATGGTGTGCCGTACATTGCAGTACAATGCTTTCATACCCCGTAGTAAACTTGTCCGGGATAACTTTACTGCGACCGGTGACACAGAAAGACACGTTAGGGCAGGCGTCAATGCAGCGCAATTTACGTCCCACCGGTGCACAATGGATGTAAATGGAGTTTCCACGGTCCCACACATAATTCAACGGGATGCCGTACGCACCGTCTCCATTTTCAGTCCGCATGGACAGGATACCGAATTCTCCTTCTTTTAATATTTCAAATGCGCGTGCTTCATCAAGCAGACGATCTTGCCGGCGCACGTCTTGATTCGTATATTCCATAATGATAGTGCTTATTGGTTGGCCAGTTCATAGATTTCACGGGTAGCCTGTGCATCCAGACGGACATAGCTGCCCACGTATTCACCCTTGTTTTCATGCAGTTTTTTTACCAGCAGGTCGATGTCTGGATGCTCAATACCCAGTTCCTTGAAGGTGACAGGCATACCGATGGCGTGGAAGAAGGATTTCAGACGGGCTACACCTTCCAGCGCCATAGCCTTCTTGTCGTCCGATTCGGGCACATCCCACACACGATGAGCATATTGTGCTACCTTACCCACGTTATGGCTGGCCATGTAGGTTAACCAGGCAGGGAAAATAACAGCTAGTCCGGCTCCGTGCGTCACGTCGTATACGGCACTCACTTCGTGTTCCATAAAGTGAGAAGCCCAGTCCTCCACGGCTCCCACGCCGCACGTACCGTTGTGTGCGATGGTACCGGCCCACATCAGGTTGGCACGGGCTCCGTAATTTTCCGGCTCCTTCATTACCCGAAGGGCTTCCGTGATAATGGCCTTGAGTGTTCCCTCACACATACGGTCGGGCACCTCCTGATCTTCTGTATTGGTGAAATAGCGTTCCATGATGTGTGCCATCATGTCGGTTACCCCGCAAGCTGTCTGCCAGGCGGGAAGGGTATAGGTCAGTTCCGGGTTCATCACAGCAAACGTAGGACGCAACAATCCGTGCGTGCGGACACTCAGTTTCTTCAGTCCGTCCAGTTTCGTGATGACTGTATTACCGGAGCCTTCACTTCCTGCGGCAGGAATAGTCAGGACGACACCCAGTGGAATGGCTTTTTCAGGTACTACCTTATTTATATAGAAATCCCAGAAATCACCTTCGTAAGGGATACCCAGTGCAATGGCTTTAGCTGTATCAATGACCGAACCACCTCCCACCGGAAGCAGAAAGTCGATTCCTTCACGACATCCCAGCTCGATACCTTCGTACACCTTCGGGTCAGTAGGATTAGGCTGGATACCTCCCAGTTCCACATGAGCAATGCCTGCTTCGTCGAGGTATTTTTTTACTTTATCGAGTAGTCCGCTGCGCACTACGGAACCTCCTCCGTATACAATCATCACTTTCGTACCTTTATATTTCTTCACCAGCTCGGCGGTCTGGCTTTCCGTTCCTTTTCCGAATACGAATTCGGTAGGACTGTAAAAAGCGAAGTTATTCATATCTATTATAAATTATAGGGTTTACATGTAGTACGACAAAGTTAAAGAATTTCTTTGTATCTTTGCGCCACAATAAAAAAATTGAACCTATGAAATCAGATATTGAAATAGCTCGCAGTATTGAGCTGACAAAAATCAAGCAGATTGCCCGCGAGTATGGTATTCCCGTAGAAGAAATCTCTAACTACGGACGCTACATTGCCAAAGTTCCCGAAACATTGATCGATGAAGAAAAGGTGAAAAAGAGTAACCTGATTCTGGTAACGGCCATCACGCCGACCAAAGCCGGTATCGGAAAGACTACCGTATCCATCGGTCTGGCACTGGGACTGAACAAAATCGGAAAGAAAGCCTTCTGTGCCTTGCGCGAACCGTCACTTGGTCCTTGTTTCGGTATGAAGGGTGGAGCTGCCGGAGGTGGTTATGCACAGGTGCTACCGATGGACAAAATCAACCTGCACTTTACAGGTGACTTCCATGCCATCACTTCGGCTCACAACATGATTACGGCCTTGCTCGACAACTATATGTACCAGAACAAAGACAATGGCTTTGCCATGAAAGAAGTGCTCTGGAACCGTGTGCTCGACGTAAACGACCGTGGCTTGCGCTACATCGTGACCGGACTGGGCGGAAAGACCAATGGTATCACTCGTGAATCGGGATTCGACATCACACCGGCATCGGAAATCATGGCTATCCTCTGTCTGGCAAGAGATGAAAACGATTTGCGCCGCCGCATCGAAAACATTCTGTTAGGATTCACCATCGACAACAAGCCTTTCACAGTAAAAGACTTAGGAGTAGCCGGAGCGATTACGGTATTGCTGAAAGATGCCTTGTCGCCTAACCTGGTACAGACTACGGAACATACACCGGCCTTCGTACACGGTGGTCCGTTTGCCAACATCGCACACGGATGTAACTCGGTACTGGCTACCAAACTGGCAATGACCTTCGGTGACTATGTAGTGACAGAAGCCGGATTCGGTGCCGACCTGGGTGCAGAGAAGTTTTACAACATCAAATGCCGCAAAGCCGGACTTCAGCCGAAACTGACCATCATCGTGGCTACAGCTCAGGGATTGAAAATGCACGGTGGGGTAGATGTAGACAAAATCAAAGAACCGAACATGGACGGCCTGAAGGAAGGTGTGAAGAACCTCGACAAGCACATCGAGAACCTCCAGTCATTCGGACAGACCGTAGTCGTAGCTTTCAACCGTTATGCTAACGATACCGATGAGGAACTTGACTTCGTACGTCAGCACTGTGAAGAAATGGGCGTGGGCTTTGCCATCAACAACGCGTTTATGGAAGGCGGAGACGGTGCCATCGAATTGGCTAATCTGGTAGTAAACACCATCGAAAACAATCCGTCACAGCCGTTGACCTTCACTTACGACGAAACTGATTCAGTGGAAGAGAAAGTTACCAAGATTGCCTGCGAATTGTATGGTGCCAAACAAGTGCTGTTCGGCCCGGCTGCCCGCAAGAAGATTCAGATGATAAAAGATCTGGGATACAACAACTTCCCTGTCTGCATTGCCAAGACACAGTATTCATTCTCTACCGACCCGAAACTCTACGGAGTGGCTTCCGGCTTCAACTTTGCCGTGCGCGATATCGTCATCAATGCGGGTGCAGAAATGCTGGTAGTAGTGGCTGGTGAAATGATGCGTATGCCGGGATTGCCGAAAGAGCCGCAGGCATTGCACATTGACATTGTGAACGGAGAAATAGAAGGATTGTCATAAGCAGATGAAGCCACAGTTTCTTGTCGGAGCCATGATGCCCGGAAGCGGGCAGACCCTCGTTGCCTTGGGACTGATGCGTGCGTTGCGTCAACGCAACCTGCGTGTGCAGTCTTTCAAATGCGGACCCGAACTGGCAGACCTTCGCTATCATGCGCTGGCTGCCGACCGTGAACCGGTAAGCCTGGACACCTGGCTGAGCTCACGCAGTCACCTGCAAGCCGTCTACAATCGTTATGGAGAGAAGGCTGACGTGTGCGTGGTAGAAGGACGGGCAGGTTTGTTCGACGGATTCCGGAAAACGCAGGGAAGCAGCGCCGAAATGGCCCGACTGATGAAGATACCTGTGGTGATAGTGGTGAGTGCACGCAATGCAGGCTACTCCATCGCTGCCATGCTGTATGGCTTTAAACATTTCAATACAGAACTGAAAATAGCCGGAGTGATTTTCAATCAGGTCACTTCGGCTGCACAATACGGTTTCCTGCGCGAAACCTGTGCCGAGGCCGGGGTGGAATGCTTGGGCTATCTCCCTTATCTGGAGGAAACAGGCCTTCCACCTCGTCATCAGGCACTGACACTTCCTGCAAGGAAGAGCCTTGACCTGCTTCTCAATCAAGTGGCGGAACAACTGGCACAGCATGTAGACATTGACAAACTGCTGAACCTTTCCACCCGTATTTTCCCTTGTACCTATTCGCTTCCTTACATTTCCGAAACAGAAACGGATATGTGGACCGGCAAGCGCAAACAGCGAATCGCCTTGGCCTCCGATCCGGTTTTTCCTTTCGTGTATCGCCAGAGCACAGACAAGACAAAAGGAGACATCACACGTTTCAGTCCGGTATATGGCAGTGAACTTCCCGAAGCGGACATTGTATATCTGCCCGGAGGTTATCCGGAATTGTTTGCCCGTCAGCTGCATCGCCGGAAACGCCTGATGGAGCAGTTACGCGAATACGTAGAGAAAGGAGGAAAACTGCTGGCAGAAGGAGGAGGAATGGCCTTGTTGGGACAGACACTAACCGCACGTCCCGGAGGTACAGCCTACGAAATGGCGGGAATTCTGCCTTATTCAGTCATTGCGAAAGACAATCGCCCGTGCAGCGGATACCGTCAAACACATTATCACGACTTATGTCTGAAAGGATATGAGTACCGTTACTTTGACATTGTTCCTTCGGAAGAAGCAGCTTCACTGCAAACACCAGTCTGTAATTTAAAAGGAGGAGAAGTATCGGGGTCATTTTTCTTCCGCTATAAAAACTGTATAGCCACCTCCGTACATCACTATTGGGGAGAAACCGGGTTGTATAAGCTCTGGGAATAGCTGGAGAAAGGAATTTTTCTATTTTCCGCACGAAAAAAATCGGAGAAAACGGACGATTCTAAAAAATAAATTCTATATTTGCATCACCAAAGTCGCGGCAGTAGCTCAGTTGGTAGAGCATCAGCTTCCCAAGCTGAGGGTCACGGGTTCGAGTCCCGCTTGCCGCTCATCAGTGTTTAAAGGCTAATATTCTGATAATTAAGGGTGTTAGCCTTTACTTTTTATATTCGTTCATCTGTAGAGATACAAGAAAGTTGCTTGTCCGGCATTTTTTATTTTCCCAAAATGAATCATAAAGAAAAGCAGGAAGAAACCCCACTCATGGATTTTCTCCCTGCTTTTCTTTATGTAAATGCTATATTCTTTTAAGAATTCATACTCATCAGGAACTCTTCGTTGTCTTTTGTCTTCTCCAGACGATCTTTCACGAAATCCATTGCTTCGATAGGATTCATGTCCGACAAGTATTTACGGAGAATCCACATGCGGTCAAGTGTAGTCTTGTCAAGCAGCAAGTCGTCGCGACGAGTACTTGAAGCCACGATGTTGACAGCCGGGAAGATACGCTTGTTGCTCAGGTTGCGATCCAGCTGCAACTCCATGTTACCTGTTCCCTTGAATTCTTCGAAGATAACTTCGTCCATCTTAGAACCTGTATCAATCAAAGCAGTAGCCACGATTGTCAGTGAACCGCCACCTTCAATGTTACGTGCCGCACCGAAGAAGCGTTTAGGCTTGTGCAACGCATTGGCATCCACACCACCGGAAAGTACCTTACCAGATGCCGGAGAAACCGTATTGTATGCACGAGCCAGACGAGTGATAGAGTCCAGGAAAATTACAACGTCGTGTCCGCATTCTACCATGCGCTTTGCTTTTTCCAGCACAATGCCGGCTATCTTCACGTGACGTTCTGCCGGTTCATCGAAAGTAGAAGCGATTACTTCAGCTTTCACACTGCGAGCCATGTCGGTCACTTCTTCCGGACGTTCATCGATGAGCAGCATAATCATATACACTTCCGGATGATTGGCCGCAATGGCATTGGCGATATCTTTCATCAAGATAGTCTTACCAGTTTTAGGCTGTGCTACAATCAGTGCACGCTGTCCTTTTCCGATAGGAGCAAACAAATCAACTACACGAGCCGACAAGTTGTCATTATATCCTTTGCACAATTTGAATTTTTCATCGGGGAAGAGCGGAGTAAGGTGATCGAACGGAATGCGGTCGCGCACCAAAGCCGGATCGAGTCCGTTAATTTTAGAAACCTTTACCAGCGGGAAATATTTTTCACCTTCTTTAGGCGGACGGATAGTACCTTCTACCACGTCACCGGTTTTCAAGCCGAGCAGCTTAATCTGTGACTGTGACACATAAATGTCATCGGGTGAAGAAAGATAGTTGTAATCTGAAGAGCGGAGGAATCCATATCCGTCGGGCATGATTTCCAGTACACCGGTACCTTGAAGAATATCATCAAAATCGTAGACTTTTTCTACCGGTTTGGGAGCCGGTGCCGGAGTATTATTAGCAGGAGTTTCAGTAGAAGGAGAAGATGGCTGCTGCTCTGGCACATTCTGGTTGGCAGCAGGCTGCGGGTTGTTGTCCTTTCCCTGATTACTGTTATTATTGTTGTTATTAGGACGGTTGTTGCGATTATTCTGACGAGCCTGACGCTGCTGATTTTTCTGTTTAGGTTCTTTAGCCGGCATTACAGGCACCTCCATTTTGGTAGCCTCAAATTTACCCAGCAATTCAGAAGGTATCTCGAATTTTTCAGACGGGAGGTCTTCGATAGGAATAAAATCGTTATTACTCAAGTCGAGCGGTGGAAGTTCCATATCGTCATCATCGATAGGAAGCAGAGCCGGTTTAGCAGTAACTTCAGCTGGTGTACTTTCAGCGGCTTCCTGCGCTTCTTTTGCCAGAGTAGATTTATTTTTGGAACCCGGCTTACGTCCACGCTTGGCTTTGGGCTTTTCTTCAGTGGCAGGAGCAGCGATAACTTCGGGCTGAACTGTTTTTTCTGCAACCGGTGCCACGATTTCCTCTTTTTCCGTCGGTGCAGGAATTTCCTTGAACAAAGGAGTCGGTGCAGGAAGGGCAGGAGTATTGGCCTCCAGTTTCTGTGCCTTGTCTTTGGTTGCCGTGTATACTTTGTCCCCTTCTTTCTTTATACTGATGCGCGAGCGCTTACGTGGCTGTCCTTCCTTGCGTTCTTCGTTATTTTGCTGTGCGGCCACTTTTTTTGTCGCACCGACAATTGCCTGCTCATCCAGAATGCGATACACCAGTTCTTCTTTTTTCAGTGAATCGACTTTTTTCAGACCCAACTCTTTGGCAATCTGCTGCAATTCAGACAAATTTTTGTCGTTTAATTGAATGATATTGTACATAAATAGGTTAAATGAATTATTAATATTGGGTGTGTGAAGCATGACAAACCGTTCAGAGGTCTCTTTCCTCTTTCACACATTTGAATTATCAATGATTTTTGATTGTTTTTTATTGAATTCGGATTGGATACGAAACACGTTTCCAACTACCTTTTTGCATTATTGCGAGTACAAAAGTAAGTGTTTTTTGTTATAAACACGAATAAATGCGGACTTTTTTTACAGTTTCTGTCCCCGGATTAAAAGAATTGTGCTAAATTAGCGTTGAAAATACAATTTAATTGACACATTAATGCTTATGAAAAAAGTAATTTTTACAGAAAAGGCTCCTGCTGCCATCGGTCCTTATAGCCAGGCAGTAGAAGTAAACGGCATGGTATTCTTGTCGGGCCAGATTCCGGTAAATCCGGCTACAGGCGAAGTGGTAGAAGGTGGAATCACTGAACAGACTACTCAGGTATTCGAAAATATCAAGAATGTACTTGCAGAAGCCGGACTGACAACTGCCAATGTGGTAAAAACCACTGTGTTCCTGGCAGATATGGCACTGTTCGGTGAAATGAATGCCGTATATGCCAAGTATTTCGAAGGCGATTATCCTGCCCGTTCTGCGGTAGCTGTCAAAGCTTTACCGAAAGGAGTGCTGGTAGAAATTGAAAGTATTGCGGTAAGATAACCGTAAAGGAAGCAGGCCGTAAGGGGAATGCCTTTGTGGTCTGCTCCCAATTTGTTTAACAGGAAATTTTGTGACAATGCAACTGAACATGCGTACAATTTGGGGAGAGAACAAATGGAAACTGACCACTTTCATACTGGCTATTCTGACAGTAACGGCTTCGGTTTTATATATTTACAGATACGAGCCTTTCTCGTCCGGACTGGAAATTACCGACGAACTAGGAGGAAATATCTTTCCGGTCACCATCCTGTCTACGGCTACGACCGATGCACAGCTGATTGTGCCGGCCGACAGTACTTATCTTGGAAATCCCAAATCGTGTATCGGTATTAAGATACGCAGTCCGCATGCCAACAGCAAACTTCACATAGAATTAGCAGAAACTCCTTTCTTTGCTCATTCGGTTTCTGAATTCATTCTGCCGGAATCAGGAAAGGAATACCTGGTTTTCCCGGATGTGATATGGAATTATCAAGCTCTGCTGGAAAATACTCAGGCCATGCCTGTTACCGTGTCCATACAGGTAAAGGTAAATAACAACCGGACATATTCGGCGGTACATACGTATTCCGTACGCAGCATCAATGAATGCCTGTTAGGCTACATTGACAGTAAAATGAAATTTCACGACACGGGCGATTTCTTTGCGGCCTATGTCAACGAAGACAACCCTAACATCAGCCAGGTGCTACGCGAGGCACTGGATTCACGTATTGTCAACCGTTTCTGGGGATACCAGAGCAAGGACTCGAAAGTCGTAGACAAGCAGGTGTATGCCTTGTGGTATGTCTTGCAGAAAAGAGGGTTCAAATACAGCTCCATCAGCAACAGCAGCCTGTCGTCCAACGTAGTCTTTACTCAGCGCGTACGTACTTTCGACGATGCCCTGCAGTCGGCACAGATTAACTGTGTGGACGGAAGCGTACTGTTTGCTTCCTTGCTGAAAGCCATCAACATCAATCCGATTCTGGTACGCGTACCGGGCCACATGTTTGTGGGTTATTACACCGACCGTTTGCACCAGGAGATTCATTTCCTGGAAACGTCCATGATTGGCGACGTGAACCTGGATGACTTCTTCCCGGAAGAGAAACTCGACTCCACAATGGCTGGAAAATCACAGGAAAGCGTATCAAAATTCATGTTTGAGAAATCCAAGGAATATGCCACTCGCATTTACAACGAGCACAAGGACCTGATTCATTCGGGCAAAGTGAACTACATGTTCCTGGAGATAGACAAGGCTACCCGCGCGTATGTGCAGCCCATTGCGGCCAAATAAGACCTCAATCTCATGAAACTGATTTATCTTTATCATAGCGGCTTCGCCCTGCTGGGGGAAGGTTACACGCTTATTTTCGACTATTTCGAAGACTCCGTGTCGGCCGACAAAGGCATCGTCCACGAACAGCTTCTTTCACGTGAAGGACGGTTGTATGTGTTTTCCAGCCATGCACATGCCGACCACTTTAACCGGCAGATACTCTCCTGGAAAGCGCTTCGGCCTGACATCGTCTATCTGCTTTCGACCGACATTCCTCTTTCTGACCAAGACAAAGAAAATGGAAATTTCCATACACTGGCGAAAGGAGACACCTATCGTGACGAATATCTCACCGTGCGGGCTTTCGGCTCGACGGACATAGGCATCTCTTTTTTAGTCCAGACCCCGGAAGGAGCTACCGTATTCCATGCCGGCGACCTGAACAACTGGCACTGGATGGATGAAAGTCCGGAGGAGGAATGGAAACGTGACGAAGCTTTCTTCCTTCGTGAGCTGGAAGACATTGCCGTCTGCAAGGCGAAAATGGATATCGTGCTGTTTCCGGTCGACCCTCGTTTAGGAAAGGAATACATGCGAGGACCTTTACAATTTGTGAAACGGATAAAAACGACTATATTTGTACCGATGCACTTTGACGAAGCTTTTGAGAAGGCTTCGGCTTTTGCACCTTTGGCTGCATCGGAAGGAACTCAGGTTCTTACTCCTGTCCGTCGCGGCGAAACATTGAAGTTAGACCACTATATCAACTTAAAATAAAATAAAAAGACAATGGAAATAAAAGGAAGATTTGACCACTTCAATATCAACGTAACTAATCTTGAAAAAAGTATCCAATTCTACGAAAAGGCGCTCGGACTGCATGAGTCTCACCGCAAGGAAGCGGCCGACGGCTCTTTCATCCTGGTGTACCTTACCGACGGATGCACGGGTTTCTCATTGGAACTGACGTGGCTGCGCGACCATACGGAAGCCTACGAACTGGGAGAAAACGAAAGCCATCTTTGTCTCCGCGTGGCAGGCGACTACGATGAAGTACGCAAGTTCCACAAGGAAATGGGCTGTGTATGCTTCGAGAACGAACAGATGGGACTGTATTTCATCAATGACCCGGACGATTATTGGATTGAGATTCTTCCGCTGAAATAAACCTTTATCTCTAATACTAAAAACAAAAAACGTTATGAAAAAGTACATTTCTCCGGGTTCCTGGTTTTCACTGGAATATCCCGACAACTGGTGTGAGTTTGAAGATTCGGAAGACTGCTTTCTGTTTTACAACCCTGACAAATGGACCGGGAACTTCCGTATTTCTGCCTATCGGGGCAATTCGTCAGCCTATGCCAACGAATGTCTGGAAGACGAACTGCATCAAGTACGCGGGGCCAAGAAGGTGAAAGTCGGTTCATGGGACTGTGCCTATTCTTCCGAAAGCTTTCAGGAGAATGGCGTGTGGTACACCACCCACATCTGGGTGACCGGTCGGGGAGAAATCTCCGTGGAGTGCTCGTTCACCGTGGCCAAGGGCGAGAGTCCCAAGGCTGGCGAGGCTATCGTAGCTTCCCTGAAGGTACGCAATGCATCCGACAAGCCGGTGAAGGAAGTAGCTCCGGTCCGTATCCTGGAAATCAACCAGATAAACGAAAATTATGACTGGGCCGTTTCTACAGTGAAAAAACAACTGACCAAGGACTTTACCGGTACAGAAGCCGACTTGGAAAACTTGCAGAAAGTAACCGACAGCGGACGTTTTAACCCCAAACAGCGTCAGGCGTGGGAAAGCTTCGGTACAGCATTCGGCGTGATACTGGTCAACGAGATGGACGGCATGGAATGGGTGACGGTCATCGACGGACAGAAAGAATTTCCGGCACTGCGTTTCCGCAATTCAAAAGTAATGGTCAACCCGATTTCCCTGATATGGGACAAGGCGAAAAGCGGACAGCCGTGCGACCTGAAAGCGGAATTCGAACGGATAAAGAACGAAGTGGAAGCGGTGATGGACTAATCCTGTCCGCATCCTATTTTTAGCAGCTACGAATTAGATTATGACTCCATATTTACAAGTAGAAAACCTGACCAAGTCGTTCGGCGACTTGGTCCTTTTTAACGGCATATCTTTCGGTATTGCAGAAGGACAGCGCATCGGACTGATAGCCAAGAACGGTTCAGGAAAAACCACCTTGTTGAATATCCTGGCCGGTAAGGAAGGCTACGATGAAGGGAAAATCACCTTCCGCCGCGATTTGCGCGTGGGCTATCTGGAACAGAGCCCGAAATATCCTGAAGAGCTGACGGTGCTCGAGGCCTGCTTTTATCACGGCAACTCTACCGTAGAGCTGATTAAGGAATATGAACGGTGTATGGAAACACCCGGCAACCCCGGCATGGACGAACTGCTGGTGCGGATGGAGCACGAAAAGGCCTGGGACTATGAACGACGTGCCAAGCAGATTCTTTCGCAACTGAAGATACGCGACTTCTCCCAGAAAATCGGACATCTGTCCGGCGGGCAGTTGAAGCGTGTGGCACTGGCCAACATCCTGATTACCGAACCGGATTTGCTGATTCTGGACGAGCCGACCAACCACCTCGACCTGGACATGACGGAATGGCTGGAAGAGTACCTGAACCGTGGCAGCCTGAGCTTGCTCATGGTGACGCACGACCGCTATTTCCTGGACCGTGTGTGCTCGGAAATCATTGAAATAGACAACCGCCAGTTGTATTCCTACAAAGGAAACTACAGCTACTACTTGGAGAAACGGCAGGAACGTATCGAAGCGACCAATGCGGAGATTGCCCGTGCCAACAACCTGTATCGCACGGAACTGGAATGGATGCGCCGTATGCCACAGGCACGCGGACACAAGGCCCGTTACCGCGAAGAAGCCTTCTATGAACTGGAGAAGGTGGCCAAGCAGCGCACGTACGACGCGAACGTGAAACTGGATGTCAAGGCTTCGTACATCGGTTCCAAGATTTTCGAGGCCGACCACCTGTGCAAGCGTTTCGGCGACCTGAAGATTCTGGATGATTTCTCCTACATCTTTGCCCGCTACGAGAAGATGGGTATCGTGGGCAACAACGGTACGGGTAAATCTACCTTCATCAAGATTCTGATGGGACTGGAAAAACCCGACAGCGGTACGCTGGACATCGGCGAAACGGTGCGTTTCGGCTACTACTCGCAGGAGGGACTTCAGTTTAACGAGCAGATGAAGGTGATTGACGTGATTACGGACATCGCCGAGGTCATTGAGCTGGGCAACGGCAAACGGCTGACGGCTTCACAGTTCCTGCAGCATTTCCTCTTCACGCCCGAAACGCAGCACAGCTATGTGTACAAGTTGAGTGGGGGAGAACGACGCCGGTTGTACCTCTGTACGGTACTGATGCGGAACCCGAACTTCCTGGTACTGGACGAGCCGACCAACGACCTGGACATCGTGACACTGCAGGTGCTGGAAGAATACCTGCAGAACTTCAAGGGATGCGTCATCGTGGTGAGCCACGACCGCTACTTCATGGACAAGGTGGTAGACCATCTGCTGGTATTCAAAGGACAGGGCGACATCCGCGATTTCCCCGGCAACTATTCTGACTACCGCGACTGGAAGCTGGTCAAGGCAGAACACGAAAAGGAAGCAGCCAAGCCCAAGGAAGAAAAGACGCAGCGTGTCCGTCTGAACGACAAGCGCCGCATGACCTTCAAGGAACGGAAGGAATTCGAGCAGCTGGAAAAAGAGATTGCCGCACTGGAGGAAGAAAAGAAACAGATAGAAGAAGCCTTGTGCAGCGGTACACTCAGCGTAGACGAACTGACCGAGAAGTCCAAGCGTCTGCCTCTGCTCAACGATGAGCTGGACGAGAAGACCATGCGCTGGCTGGAACTGAGTGAAATTGAGGGATAAAAAAGTTGAAAGGACGTTTGAAATAAAACGCTTTTACGTTTAAAACAAAACGCAAAGACGTTTTACTTCAAACGTCCTTGCGTTTTATCTGAAATGCCTTTGCGTTTTCAAGCAAACGCAAAGGCATTTTTTATGTCCGTTTTTTTACTGATACAAGAAGCGCTTGATGCTCTTCTTAGCCGTCTTTTCAAATTCCTCCGGATAAAGTTTCACTTGCGTAATCTGCGAATAAGCCGGAAGTACCTTGTTCAGTTCGATGCGGTTCAGTTCCAATGCTTCCTCCAGCTGTTTCTTGTTCATTCCATGCGAGAAGGCGTCTTCATTGTCCGGATAAACCAGCGCCACAAGCTTGTTCTCTTTCAGAATCACCAGTGATTCGTTCACGTAAGGCATGTTGTTCAGGCGAGCCTCAATTTCTTCCGGATAGATATTCTGTCCGGAAGCGGTAAGCAGCATGTTCTTGCAACGGCCCTTGATGAAGATGTTTCCATCCGCATCCTTGATGGCCATGTCACCGGTATGCAGCCAGCCGTCCTTGTCGATAGTCTGTGCAGTGGCACTTTCGTTCTTGTAGTATCCTAACATGACGTTCATACCCCGGCACACCAGTTCACCCGGAATCCGTTCAGGGTCTTCCGAAATCACCTTGGTTTCCATGTTGGCCACGGTCTTTCCGCACGAAGTGTACAGGATCTCATCCCAGCGGCTGTGACAGATAAGCGGCGCACATTCGGTCATACCGTATGCGATGGTGTAGGGGAAGTTGATTTTACGCAAAAAGGCTTCTACTTCGGGGTTGAACGGTGCTCCTCCGATTACGATTTCAATAAAGTTTCCGCCGAACACCTCCATGGCCTGCTGACGAATCTGTTCCTTGATTTTATCGCTGATGATAGGCAGGTTCAGCAACAGCTTTCCGAGCTTGTTGTCCACCTTCGGGAGAATGTTCTTCTTGAAAATCTTTTCCACAATCAGCGGCACGCAGGCAATGACGCGCGGACGGATTACGGCAAACGATTCTGCAATGATTTTCGGGCTCGGCATACGGGTGAGGAACCACAGATGCGCTCCTTTGGTGATACCGTAAAGGAAGTCGAACACCAGTCCGAAGATATGTCCCAGCGGAAGCATGGATACGATGCTGTCGCCCGCTTTCAGTCCCACTTTCTGATCAATGTGTACGATGTTTGAAATAATACTGCGGTAGGGAAGCATCACCCCTTTAGAGTAACCGGTAGTACCCGAGGTGTAATTGATGACAGCCAGTTCTTCCGGTTCTTCCCGACGGTAGGAAACCTGTTCGGCACGGAAGCGGCAGGGATATTTCTTTCCGAATTCTTCGTTCAGGTGTTCGCGTGCATACGTCAGTTTCTCCGAGCGTGACACCACCAAGTCGAAATTCTTCAGCTCGATGATACCTTCCAGATTAGGCATGGCTGCTTCGTTGAACATCTCCCACACCTGATCGCCTACGAAAAGCATGCGTGCTTCCGAATGGTTAACAATGTGGTGTACGTTGTCGGCCTTGAATTCGTGAAGGATGGGCACAGCTACTGCCCCGTAAGTAACGACGCCTAGGAAGGTAGCCGTCCAGTTTGCACTGTTGCGCCCGCACAGCGCGATTTTATCCCCTTTTTTGATTCCTGCATGTTCGAACAGGATATGCATTTTCTCTATTTTTCTGGCTACGTCTTTATATTGCAGCGTAGCTCCTTTGTAGTCTGTCAGTGCATCACGGTCCCAGTTGGCGCGGATGCTTTCTTCAACAAGTTGTATAAAACTGTCTTGTATTTCCATTTCAAATTGCACAATGTTTGACACAATGTGCGCAAAATTAATAAAACTTGTCCGATTTCTTTTCATTCTTTGTCATTTTTTTGAGAGAGTAGACTATTTGACAAGAATTTCTGCCGTTTGGAACAAGGGCAGATAGATGAATTTTCCGCCTTAGAATACGGTTCTGCAGCTGCAATTCTCGATGTATCTAATTTTATTCGTATCTTTGCCGATTGAATAAAAAATAATAGCGAAAGAATGAATTTTCAGAAACTGACTCCCATTGTGAACAAACCCAATGCGTGGGCTCTGAGTCCGCTGGTGGTATTTTTATGCCTGTATCTGGTGACTTCCCTGCTCATCAATGATTTTTATAAAATTCCGATTACCGTAGCTTTCATGGTGTCTTCTATTTATGCCGTGGCTACGACGAAAGGACTGAGCTTAAACGACCGCTTGTTGCAATACTCCGCAGGAGCGGCCAACAAGAACATCATGCTGATGATATGGATTTTCATCTTGGCGGGGGCCTTTGCACAGTCGGCTCAGGCCATGGGGGCTATCGATGCGACGGTAAACCTGACCTTGCGGCTGCTTCCGGGCAATCTGCTGCTGGCGGGAATATTTCTGGCATCATGCTTCATTTCTCTTTCCATCGGTACGTCGGTCGGTACCATTGTCGCACTGGTTCCTGTAGCTGCCGGTATCGCGGCCAAGACGGATGTCAGCGTGGTTTTCATGACGGCGGTAGTAGTGGGTGGTGCCTTTTTCGGCGACAACCTGTCCTTCATTTCCGATACGACCATCGCGGCTACCCGTACGCAAGGGTGCGTGATGCGCGACAAATTCCGGGTAAACTCTCTGATTGCCTTTCCGGCTGCCTTGCTCGTATTCATCTATTATATTATCTACGGAAGCCATATCGAAGTGGCACAGGATATTCCTCACGTAGACTGGATGAAAGTGATTCCATACATCATAGTGCTGGGAACTGCAGTAGCGGGCGTCAACGTTCTGCTGGTGCTGTTGCTGGGACTGATTTCTACGGGTATTGTAGGCATGGCATACGGCACGTTCGATGTGTTCGGATGGTTCGGCGCCATGGGAAAAGGTATGACGGGCATGGGAGAGCTGATTATCGTGACCCTGATGGCCGGAGGCATGCTGGAACTGATACGTTTCAACGGGGGAGTGGACTATGTGCTGCACCGCCTGACACAGCACGTAAAGGGTAAACGCGGAGCTGAACTGAGTATTGCGGCCCTGGTAAGTCTGGCCAATATCTGTACGGCCAACAACACGATTGCCATTATTACCGTAGGTCCGCTGGCCAACGACATCGCCGAGCAGTTCCGGGTAGACAAGCGGAAGAGTGCCAGCATTCTGGATACGTTCTCATGCGTCATTCAGGGCATTATTCCTTACGGAGCACAGCTGTTGATTGCGGCCGAGCTTTCCGGTCTGTCGCCTATCAACATCATCGGTTATCTGTATTACCCTATGACATTGGGCGTAGTGGCCATACTGAGTATCTTGTTCCGTTATCCGCGCCGGTATTCCTGATCAGGCTATGCACCGGATTTTTTAATTTTGTCATCAAACTAAAACAGAAAAATATATGCTGATTTATAATACTACTTTTCATGTAGAGATGGGCGATGCCCGTAACTTTGTGATTTGGCTGAATGAATATTACATTCCCGAAGTGGAAAATCTGGGTGAGCTGAAGAATCCCCGTATTCTGCGTATCCTGAGCCATAAGGAGCAGGACAGTGAATGCTTCTCACTGCAGTGGGAAGTGGAAGACAGTGCTGCACTGCACCGCTGGCACGTAAAGCAGGGGGCGACACTGAATGCGGAGATGATGAAGGTGTTCAAGGATAAGGTTATCGGTTTCCCCACATTAATGGAGGTGATAAGGTGATACAGCCGGTCAAGGAAAAAATCATTCTCGGCATCGACCCGGGTACGAACATCATGGGATACGGAGTGCTGAAGGTGACAGGTGTCAAGCCGGAGGTAATGACCTTGGGTGTCATCGACCTGCGTAAATGTACCGATTCGTACCTGAAACTGAAGCATATCTACGAACGGGTACAGGGCATCATTGCTTCGTATCTTCCAGATGAACTGGCCATCGAGGCTCCATTCTTCGGAAAGAACGTGCAGTCCATGCTGAAGCTTGGACGCGCACAGGGAGTAGCCATCGTGGCCGCACTGACGCGTGATATTCCCGTAACGGAATATGCCCCGCTGAAAATCAAGATGGCCATTACCGGCAACGGGCAGGCCAGCAAGGAGCAGGTAGCCGATATGCTGAAGCGCATGCTGCACATACCCGACTCGGAAATGGGCCCTTTTATGGATGCGACGGATGCTTTAGGAGCGGCTTATTGCCATTATTTGCAGATGGGACGTCCGGAAATGCCAAAAGCTTATTCCAGCTGGAAGGATTTCATTGCCAAGAATCCGGGACGCATAAAGAAATAGGAGATTATAACCATGAATTTAAAACAGCTTGTAGTAATGTCGGCCGTGGCTGTGGCTACCGGGTGTACTTCTTCACAACAACATACCAGAACGCCGTTTGATGAATATCCGGTGTACGAGGGGGAGTCGGTGGAAATGGCTTATACGCCAGCTTCAACCCGGTTCTCGCTTTGGGCTCCTTCGGCTCAGGAAGTGCGGGTGCTGCTGTATGAAAAAGGACAGGGAGGTTCTGCCTATCGTATGGTGAAAATGGAACCGGAGTCTGACGGTATGTGGCAGGCTCGCGTGGACGAAGACCTGAAAGGAAAGTTCTATACGTTCAATGTCAAGATAGACGACGTGTGGCAGGGAGATACACCCGGACTCATGGCAAAGGCTGTGGGAGTGAACGGCGACCGTGCAGCCGTCATCGACTGGAAAGAGACGAATCCGGAGGGGTGGAACGAAGACAAGCGTCCGCCACTGAAACGTTTCTCCGACATGGTGATTTATGAACTGCACCATCGTGATTTCTCTATCGATACCATCTCCGGCATCCGGAACAGAGGAAAGTTCCTGGCTTTGACGGAGGAAGGAACGCATACCTATCTGGGCGAGAAAACGGGTATTGACCATTTGAAGGAGTTGGGGGTGACACACGTACAGCTGTTGCCTTCGTTCGACTTTTCTTCGGTGGACGAAACCAAGCTCGACAAACCGCAGTACAACTGGGGATATGACCCGAAAAACTACAACGTGCCAGAAGGTTCGTATGCCACCGACCCTTATCAGCCCGAAGTGCGTATCCGCGAGTTCAAGCAGATGGTCATGGCACTTCACCGGGCAGGCATCCGGGTAGTGATGGACGTGGTGTATAATCACACGGCTGTCACGAAAGGAGGCAATTTTGAACGGACTGTACCGGGTTATTTCTATCGTACGGACGAGGACGGGAAATGGGCCAACGCATCGGGTTGTGGCAATGAAACGGCCAGCGAACGACCGATGATGCGGCGTTTCATGATAGAGTCGGTCTGCTATTGGGCCAGAGAGTATCACATAGACGGATTCCGTTTTGACTTGATGGGGATTCATGACATCGAGACCATGAATGCCATCCGCAAGGCACTCGACAAGATTGACCCTACAATATGCATGTATGGAGAAGGCTGGGCGGCCGGAGAACCGCAACTGCCGGATAGTCTGCTGGCCATGAAGAAGCATGCGGCCCGGTTGCCACACATCGGCATGTTCTGCGATGAAATGCGCGACAGCCTGCGTGGCCCGTGGGGAAACGATGCCAAGGGAGCTTTTGTCATCGGACGCATGGGATATGCTGCAGGCGTGAAGTTCGGACTGGCGGGAGGAATTGCACATCCGCAACTGGTCAGCGACAAGGAGTCCACCGTTCCGGCTTTCTGGGCTGCACAACCGGAGCAGATGATCAGTTATGTGAGCTGTCACGATGACCTTTGTCTGGCCGACCGCCTGAAGGCGACGTTGCCGGGACTTTCTGCGTTAGAGATGAACGCCTTGGCCAAACTGGCCGCTACGGCAGTATTCACATCACAAGGCATTCCGTTCTGGTATGCAGGTGACGAAGTGCTACGCGACAAGCAGGGGGTAGCCAATTCGTACAAGAGCCCGGACGCAATCAATGCCATCAACTGGGGGCGGAAGACTTCGCAGCGTGATTTCTTTGATTATGTGAGGGGCCTGATTGCCATGCGAAAGGCACATCCTTCTTTCCGTATGGGCGATGCGGACTTGATTGCCAAACACCTGGAGTTCTTGCCGGTACCAGCCAGCAATGTGGTGGCTTTCCGTATCAAGGGAAGTCCGGCTGGCGATTCGTGGCTGAACACGATTGTGGTGCTCAATGCCCGTACGGAACCAGTGCAGATTGACGTACCTGAGGGGCGTTATTGGATAGCCTGTCGTGACGGACGCATAGACAATGTGCTGGGACTGGGCACGCTGACCGGCAACAAACTGGTGGTAGCGCCTCGTACGGCCATGATTGTGCATCAATAAACCAAGAGAACAACTACTTAAAGAAACAAAATAAAAACAGAGAAAGACAATGCAGAATGTAATTACAATTGAGAACGGAGTGACTCGTCATCCGTTGTACCGGATGAAAGAGCCTGTGAACTTGCAGATTGCGGCAGGAGAACATGTGGCCATCGTAGGACCGAACGGCGGCGGAAAGAGTCTGCTGGTAGACACCATTACCGGACGCTATCCGTTGCTGATGAATGAGGTGAAATACGACTTCTCTCCTTCGGAATCGAAGATGGCTTGCGATAATATCAAGTACATCACTTTCCGTGACTCGTACGGGGATGCCGACGGGAACTATTATTACCAGCAGCGCTGGAATTCGCAAGATTTGGACGATACGCCTATCGTGGCCGATTTGCTTCCTCCCTGCAAGGACGAACAATTACGAAAAGCACTGTACGATTTGTTTGGCATTGAGGAGATGCTCAGCAAACATATTATTCTGCTGTCGAGCGGAGAGCTCCGCAAGTTTCAGCTGACCAAGACCCTGTTGAGTGGTCCGAGAGTACTGATTATGGACAATCCTTTCATCGGATTGGATGCGCGGACTCGGGGACTGCTGCACACATTGCTGGGAAAACTGACTGAAATGACCAACCTGCAGGTGATTTTGGTCTTGTCGAAGACAGACGATATCCCGACGTTCATTACGCACGTGATACCGGTGGAAGACCGTCATTGTGGTCTGAAAATCACTTTGCAGGAATATCTGTCACACCGTGAACCGGACCCTGCTCATGTGCTGTCTGACGAGAAACGGCAGCGGATACTGGACTTGCCGTATGCTGATAACCTGTTCCACACGGAGCATATCGTAGACTTGAACAAGGTAAGCATCCGTTACGGTGAACGGGTGATTCTGAAAGAGCTCGACTGGACGGTGAAATGCGGTGAGAAATGGGCGCTCAGCGGCGAGAACGGGGCAGGGAAGTCCACTTTGCTGGGCCTGATCTGTGCCGACAATCCGCAAAGCTATGCCTGCGATATTTCTTTGTTTGGTCGCAAACGGGGCAGCGGCGAGAGTATCTGGGAAATCAAGAAGCACATCGGTTATGTGAGTCCCGAAATGCACCGCGCTTATCTGAAGAATCTGCCGGCCATTGACATTGTGGCCAGCGGACTGCATGACTCCATCGGCCTGTATCGTAAGACACAGGAAAAAGATGTGGATGCGTGCGTGTGGTGGATGGATATCTTTGGCATTGCCGACCTGAAAGACCGTAGTTTCCTGCAACTCTCCAGCGGGGAACAGCGTATGGTGTTGTTGGCCCGTGCGTTTGTCAAAGACCCGGAACTGCTGATTCTGGACGAGCCGTTGCACGGACTGGATATGCGTAACCGCCGGCTGGTGAAGGATGTCATCGAAGCATTCTGCGCCCGGAAGGATAAAACCCTGATTATGGTAACCCACTATCAGGAGGAACTGCCCGCTACCATTACGAATTCTTTGTTCCTGAAACGTAATAAGTAAAAGAAAAGTGATATGGTGCAGTTCTCTTTTTTCTGGAAAGAAAACTGCACCATACGCAAAGTTACACATGTGTTGAAATCTATCAAAGTTCTGGTTCTAACCCCTCCACAAACCACCAGCATTTGGAACCTAGCGGATATTCTTCAGGGTCACCACAGCACCAATTCAAATTAGTAAGTATGCTGTCAAGTTCCATTTCAGGCTCTTCATAATCCATCTCGTATTCATCATCCCATATTGCAGAAACAAAGTTTTTATCTTTCGATAATTCAACTAAGCGGAAGCATGGTAAAACTTTTGCGACCTTATAAAGTTCTTGTACATCTGTTGCTCCCAAAATTAAAGATAATGATTCTCCCATAATGATGTTGTTTTTAGTTATGTATATTCTTTCTACTCCTAATGCCTCTTCTATGCGTTGTATAACGTCGGCACCAGGACTATATTTTCCCAACTCAATTCTTGAGATGTTTTGTCTTGTGACGTGACTTTTTTCTGCCACTTCTGTTTGACTCAATCCCATCGTTTTCCGGATGGAGGCTAATAGTTTTCCTATTTTATATTCTTCTTTTTCTTTCATATTGCAAATATAATTCCTTTTCTTAATGCAGCAAATCAGATGCATAGAATATTGCATAGAAAAATCATAAAGGCAACTTGTTTTTACGAATGATAATATCCTTTTACTATAATAATGTTATTATTCTTTTGTAATATCTGTTGCAATGGAAATTCAGAAAGACTATATACATAAATATTACTGCGTCTGATTAGGTGCTAAATGGAAAAGTTTTTGTACATTTGGACAAGAAATTAAATAGAAGAAATTATGAATATGCGAAACTACATGCTGATTGGACTTTTGCCGTTATGTTTTACGGCTTGTCAGACTGACGAAATTCCGGTACCTCCGGAAGGAAATGGTAATACGGAACAAACACCCGAAGAGCCAGAGGAACCGGAAGAAGAACCTGATAAACCAATAAATGAAGAGTTACTGCTGGGCTTGGATGCAACACTGGAAAATTTTGTTGAGTCCCGCAGCGGAGTAATCAATGCCTGGCAGACTGGCAATGAAATAGGTTTGTACACGGAAGACAAGAACCTGAAATATACCTATAATGGAAGTAAGTGGATAGCCGCTGAACTGTACGAGGTGCAGAAGGAACAGACCGTTTACGCTTATCATCCCTATTCGGAAAACATTAGGGACATGTATCTTGACATTGATGTGACGAAGCAGGAAGATGTGATGTATGGCCAGTGTGTGGTTACGTCTGATTTCCCGACTGCAAAGCCGGAAATGAATCATGCGCTTTCGCTTGTCAGGGTAAAGATTCTGCGTGACGAATATTTGGGTGAAGGAATGGTTACGGACGTGACCATTCGTAATGTGACTTCCTACCTGAGAATGAATATCCAGGACGGAGCTGTATGGAAACAGGATAAAAAGAGTGATATACCTATCGGTGGAGGATATATGCTGAATGATGCCAATCCGACAGTTCCGGAAGCTATTTTGCCCCCGCTTTATCATCCGCAGGACGTATCCGTATCCTTCAAGCTGGACGGAAAGGATATGAGTTATACCTTCCCATCCTATCATGAATGGGAAGCTGGAAAAATCTATACCTATTCCATCAAGATTAAGGGTGCGTATAATGGTGAGGTTAACAAGGAAGATGTGCCCATTGATGTGGAATACTGGAGTCAGTTCGGTAAAACGGATGATATTGTTATCAGAGAGGTGGATTTCACAAATTTTGAAGACATGTTTTTTATAAGAACCAATCATACACAGTTCGGTTACGATTGTTACCAGAATGAAGGGAAACCCTTTGGTTTGTTCTACACACATGGAGGAAGTGAACTGTTTGAGGGAAAGTTGCGTTTTGTGTTTATGCAAGGCAACCAGATTGTGGAGAAGTTCCAGCCCATTGACATCAAAGTTCAGGGAGATTGGGACGGAAAAAAGATTCAGTGCTATGTGACGGCCGCACCGGGTACATACCAGCTTGTACCGCTGTTCCAGCGGAAAGGTGAATCTACCTGGTTTAAAGCAATCGGGTATGACCAGAATAGTTCAGATGCGGAATGGATGTATGAGGTGAAGGCTCCTGCTCCGGATAATCTCCCGGCGTTAAGGGATATTTTGCTGGAGAAAGAAGGTGACAATACGAATTTTTTATCTTATAGAATCCCGTATAATGAATCATTTAATGTGGTGTATACCCTTTCCAATAAGGGAAAGAAAGCCTTGAAAGGTGAAATCAAGGCGGTCTGGGAGCGTGAATTTAAGCTGAAGTCAAATTCATATCGGCCCGGCACCCAGAAACAGAATACCACAAATGATGTGCAGTGGGCGGATGAAATCGGCAGGGTGAGTGTGGACATTCAGCCAGGTATCCGCTACTGGAAAGGAATCATGGAGTGTAAGGTAACTAAATACTATGCTAAGCCGACAGACAGTTATGGCAATGAATATGCTGGGCCAGTAATTCATCTGTACTGGAAGCCGGATGGTTCATCCGAGTGGACGCTGCTTCGTCTGGATGCAGATTATCTTTTCAATAATAATTACCAGGGAGCAGATGTGTGGGATGAAACATTGAACTATATTAATGTCTCTTTAGCTGATTGGTATAATTGAACCCTCGAATTTTCTATACATCTATTTAACTTTCCCCGCTGCAGTGATGCACCGGGGAATTTCATATAGAAACTTGTGGAAGAATGTTTGTTGGATAATCAGACAGGAATTTCGGAGAAGCAATTCACCAGCTCTGTCTGTCCTGCATCTGGCGAAGTGCTGTCCGGTAGTCTTCTACCAGCTCTTTCATCACCTCATCCACCGTCTGTAACTTGCGAAGCTGAGATGCGGCTTGTCCTATTTCCAGTTCTCCTTCGTAGAGGTCGCCTTCGAAGATTCCCTTTTTGGCCCGGCCTTTTCCCAACAAAGCCTTCAGTTCGTCTGCTGAGGCTCCTTTTTGTTCCGCTTCCTCTATCTGCTTGTAGAAATCGTTCTTCACCAGACGGGTAGGGGAAAGCTGCTTGAGTGTCAGAAGGGTATCTCCTTCATTCAATCGCAGGCAACGGTCCTTGAAATTGAAATGCGCTGAACTTTCTTCTGTCAAGGCAAATCGGGTACCCATCTGTACCCCTTCTGCGCCTAACGCTTCGGCGGCTAAGATGCCTTCGCCCGATACAATTCCTCCTGCGGCAATAAGAGGTACACTGCACACCTTTTTGACGGCCGGAATCAGACAGAAAGTCGTAGTTTCCTCTCGTCCGTTGTGTCCGCCTGCTTCAAAGCCTTCTGCCACAATGGCATCTACTCCGGCTTCCTCACATTTCATGGCAAAACGGCTGGAAGATACCACGTGAGCCACCTTGATGCCCGCCTGCTGTAGCTTGGAAGTCCATGTCTTGGGATTTCCCGCAGACGTAAATACGATTTTCACGCCTTCTTCCTGAATGATTTCCATGAGGGTTTCAATCTCCGGATACATCAGCGGCACATTGACTCCGAAGGGCTGGTCGGTAGCAGCCTTGCACTTGCGGATGTGTTCACGCAGAGTCTCCGGGTGCATGGAACCGGCCCCTAACAGCCCCAGTCCACCAGCATTGCTCACGGCTGAAGCCAGTCTCCATCCGCTACACCATACCATTCCACCTTGAATGATGGGGTAGCGGATACCGAAAAGGTGACAGACTCTGTTTTGCATATCAATCAGTTATTTTTTATATTTCTCAATCAGGTTCTTGGCTACGGTGTCACCCAGTTCTACTGCTTTTTCCAGGTTGGCCATGCCTTCCTTCTTCTTTCCCTGCTGTACCTGGCAGTAACCCAGCATACGATAGGCTGCCGCATTCTTGGCATCCAGTTCAATAGCTTTGTTCAAGGCTTTTACCGTTTCTTCCGGCTGGTTTACCCGCAAATGTACGCTTCCTTTTTCTACCCAGTATTCCACGTTCTTCGGTTCCATCTCAATAGCCTTGTTGATGTCATTGATGGCCTGCTGGTACATACGGCATTGCATTTCGGTCTGTTCACGGATAAAATAGAAATCAGACGATACCTGGCCCATCATGGCGTCGTGGAACAAATTGTAGTCTACCACTGCTTCGCGGAACTGTTTGTCTTCCGCTTTCATGCGGGCACGTTCGTACAGATATGGAGCAGCTTCTTTTCCATAGGGAGGATTGTATTTAGCCACGGCACTGTCCATCAAGGCAATGGCTTCCTTCTTTGAAGCACCTTCAATCAGTTCCTTGGTCTTGGCAGCGGCATAGAAAGAAGCGGCAGAAGCTAACGGCGAGCGGTTTACTGCTTCGTAGCTGGCAAATGCTTCCGGATATTTCTTCATGGCAAAATAAATATCTCCCTGCAGCTGGTAGCACAGTCCCTGCTTGTCGTTTTCCAAGGCCGTATTGATTTCCTTCAGTGCCCGCTCCATGGTCCAGTCGCCATACGGTTTGGCTCCCTGGAGACCAAGCACATAATTATATAGCAGTTTAGAAAGGTTATAGTATGCGTCTCCCTTGTTTTCGTTCACTTCCACCATGGTTTGCAAATCTTTTTCTGCCAGTGCATAGTGTGCGTCGTCACCGTATCCTATGTAACAAACGGCACGGCGGGAATAACCTTCACTGTTTTTCGGATATTGCTGGACAAATTCGTTCAGCAGGTTCAGGTATTCTTCTTTTGACAGGTTGGAAGAAGACATATAAAGGTACACCAGTGCCTGAGACTCGTCTTCCGGCAATCCTTTTTTGATGCCGATGGTATTCAGCGTAAAGTCATTGGCAGAGAGTGCGGTGATAGACAGACTCTTTGCATAGCCTATTCCGATGGCATAGCTTGATGTACTTTCCTTGTCACTGTTCTTCTGTACCAATCCCACTACTTCTCCTTCTGCATTCATCACCGGACAGCTTACGGTCTTTTCGCCCGTTTTCATGTTCAGAGTATAATAGAAAGAGTTGTGGCTGATGGTATCGATTTTGGAGATGGTGCCGTGTGTGCCCGAAGCCGCTTTCTGTGTAGAGTAGGGAAGCACGTACACCGTTTCACTGACTGCACCCGGACGGGATGTCGGTTGCAAGGCCACAATCTTCTTATCGGCTGCTGTCTTGAACTTTACTACGTCGTACATATCGTTGGCTCCCAGAATGTATTCCACCGGCAGTTCTTTTCCATCGGCAGTCACGACTACGGCACGTTCGGCTCCTTTAAACAGGGTATAGTCGGATACGGCCGTACCGTTTTCATCAATGTAGAATCCGTTTCCGGTATTGAGAATCTGATTCTCCTTATTGTACGTGATGACAGAGAACACAGCTTTTCTGGCTTTGTTGGCCCATTTGGGAAGTTCCTGAGCCATTCCGGTCTGAAAAGCCATCCCACAGCATGTCAGCACGAGGGTAATTTTTCCTATTTTCATGGTAGTATGTATGTTTTATTGTTTTATTCTTCTCCGAATCCTCTTTGTTTCACAGCTTCATAGATGAGGATACCTGCTGCCACGGACACGTTCAGTGACTCAATGTTGCCGAACAACGGAATCTTGATCCATTCGTCGCAAAGTGCCAGGTGGTCATAAGGCACACCGGTATCTTCCGCACCCATGATGATACACGTAGGACCCTGATAATCGGCCTTGGTGTAGTCATAGTCACCCTTCTCTGTCGCTGCCACAATCTTGAATCCGCTTTCTTTTAAGAACTTGATGGTATTTGTCAGGTTGCTCTCGCGGCACACCGGAATGGTATGCAAGGCTCCGGCAGAGGTCTTGATGGCATCTGCATTGACACTGACACTGTTTTTTGACGGAATGATGATGGCATCTACACCGGCACATTCACACGTACGGGCAATGGCTCCGAAGTTACGCACATCGGTCAGGCCGTCCAGCAAGATGAGCAGCGGGTTCTTGCCCTGCTCAAACAAGAAAGGCACGATGTCTTCTGTACGCTGGTAAGTGATGGGCGAGATAAAGGCCACCACTCCCTGATGGTTCTTCTTGGTGATGCGGTTGATGCGTTCCACCGGTACGCGCTGCACGGGGATGAACGTATCTTTCAACACGGCGAAAAGCTCCTTCGACAAGTCGCTCTGGATGTCTTTCTTGATTAATACTTTGTCAATTTCTTTTCCGGCCTGGATAGCCTCGATAACGGCGCGTACGCCGAAAATCATTTCGTTCTTTTCTATCATGGTCTTGTTTGTTTCTTGTTATTGTTTAAAGCCTAACAGGGCACGGGCGTTCTGTACGGCAGCCTCTGTCAGGGTGGCACCGCTGAGCATGTGGGCAATTTCCTGCACCCGTTCTTCATCCGTCAGGCGACGGATATGACTGTTGGTTCCGGTGTCGGTATCTTCCTTGTACACCTTGTAGTGCGCAATTCCGCGTGCGGCAATCTGGGGCAGGTGAGTGATGCTGATAACCTGGCGGTTCTGGCGTCCCATGTCCTGCATTATCAGTGCCATTTTCTCTGCAATGGAGCCTGACACACCGGTATCAATTTCATCGAAGATGATGGTCGGTAGTTTGACGGCTCCGGCAATCATGGCCTTGAGTGAAAGCATGACGCGGGCAATTTCACCTCCCGAAGCGATGGAAGCCACGTTCTGCAAAGTTCCGTTCTTATTGGCTGAGAACAGGAAAGTCACGCTGTCCATCCCTTTGCTGTCGGGTTCTTTTCTGGGAGTCAGTTCCACGGCAAAACGCACGTTAGGCATACCCAGTGGGATGAGCAGGGATTCCATCTGCGATTCAATGTGCCGTGCCGACTGTGTACGAAGCGCGGTCAGCTTTTCGGCCTGACGAAGCACCTCGGCATACAATTTCTTCTTTTCACCCTCCAGTTCTGCAATCCGGTCGTCGAAAGAAGTGATGGCATTCAACTGGCTGCGATAGCTTTCCGTCTGTTCAATCAGTTCTTCTACCGACTGCACACGGTGTTTCTGCTGCAAGGAATAAATCAGGTTCAACCGTTCGTTGACAAAATCCAGACGTGCCGGATTGAATTCCACTTCTTCCTCCGCATTGTCGATTTCGCGGGAAATATCTTTCAGTTCAATGTAGCAGCTGTTCAGCCGTTCCATCCATTCCTTAGCCGGCGCATATACCTGTGTCAGGCCCTGAAGAGTCTGCATGCACTCCTTGGTCAGTGAAACCGTACCGCCTTCCTCACCGTTAATCAGCTGGCTGGCTTTATAGAGTCCAGCCTTAATGTCCTCGGCATGGCTCAGTGTCTCTGCTTCCTGTTCCAGTTCTGCCTGCTCTCCGTCTTTCAGTCCGGCTTCTTCCAACTGTTCCAGCTGAAAGCGGATATAATCTTCATCCTGACGGCTCTTTTCAGCCTGTGCGATGAAATCATCCAGTTCCTTTGCCACCTTTTTATAAGAAAGGTATACCGACTGATAAGCCGACAATGCCTGCTCGTCTTGTGCCAAAATGTCCAGAATGTTCAACTGAAAACCTTCCTTGTTCAGCAACAGGTTCTGGTGCTGGCTGTGCACGTCAATCAGTTTTTCGCCCAGCATTTTCATCTGTGCCAGCGAAGCCGGCGTATCGTTGATGAAAGCACGGCTCTTCCCGTTGGCCGACACTTCACGGCGAAGGATACATTCGTCCGGTTCAAATTCGATGTCATTCTCCTGAAAGAACGGTTCCATGCCGTAGTTGGCAATCCGGAAAGTCGCCTCCACAATACACTTGGAAGCTCCCTTCTTGATGGATTTCACGTCGGCACGCTGTCCCAACAGGAGTCCGATAGCCCCTAAGATAATAGACTTTCCGGCACCGGTCTCACCGGTAATCACCGAAAAGCCGGACGTAAAGTCAATGTCCAGCTTATCAATCAGGGCATAGTTCTGTATAAAGATAGACTGTAGCATAACGGTTTAGGAATGAAACAGACTGGAAAGTTTATCCACAATGTCTTCGGCCACTTCCTGCTTGCGCTTTAACGGGTAGGAAACAGCTTCAGTGCGGTCTATAATCGTAATCTTGTTGGTGTCGCAACGGAAACCGGCTCCTTTGTCATTCAGCGAGTTCAACACGATGAAGTCAAAGTTCTTGCGTGCCAGCTTATCCTGGGCATGGCTTACCTCGTCGCAAGTTTCCAATGCGAATCCCACTAACAACTGGTCCGGACGTTTTTCCTTTCCTAGGGAAGCGGCAATGTCGCAAGTCGGTTTCAACCGCAGCACCAGGTCGTCCTTTTCCCGTTTGATTTTCTGGTCGGCCACCTGCTCCGGCGTGAAGTCCGCTACGGCTGCACACAAGATTCCTGCGTCTGCATCCTTGAAGGCATCGGCAGCTGCACGGTGCATTTCGGCCGCACTCTCCACGTCTATGCGACGAATGTTCGGATGAACCGTCTGCAGGGTAACCGGACCGCTCACCAACACCACTTCCGCTCCACGTGAAGCACACGCTTCGGCCAGGGCATAGCCCATCTTTCCGGAAGAGTAATTGCCGATAAAGCGCACCGGGTCAATTTTCTCATAAGTAGGCCCTGCGGTAATGACGATTTTCCGTCCGGCCAGGTCTTGCTGACGGGCAAAGAACGCTTCCAGCACTTCGATGATTTTTTCAGGCTCTTCCATGCGTCCTTTTCCTACCAGGTGGCTGGCCAGCTCGCCCGAAGCCGGTTCGATAATATGATTGCCATAGCTGCGCAGAATGTCGAGGTTATGCTGTGTAGAAGGATGGGCAAACATATCCAGGTCCATGGCCGGAGCCACAAACACCGGAGCCTTCATCGACAGGTAGGTCGTCACCAGCATGTTGTCGGCTACCCCGTGCGCCATCTTTCCGATGGTGGAAGCCGTAGCCGGAGCGATGACCATGGCGTCGGCCCACAATCCCAAGTCCACGTGGCTGTGCCATGTGCCGTCACGCTGTGAGAAGAACTCGCTGATGACCGGCTTGCTGGTCAGCGCCGAAAGCGTGATGGGAGTGATGAACTCCTTTCCTGCCGGCGTGATGACAATCTGCACCTCCGCACCTTTCTTAATCAGTCCGCGTGTCAGCACGGCTGCCTTGTAGGCCGCAATACTACCCGTGATACCCAGTACAATTTTTTTGCCTTGTAGTGTATTCATGCTACCTTCCGTTTACTTGACCAGCCCCGTTTCGCGCAGGCGGATTTTTGTCAATACATTCTTCGTGTTCAGTGTGAAGTCTCCGTTCATAATCCAGCCATAGTAGCCCAGATCTTTCTTGAGCACTTCCGACACCGGAATACCTTTGTATTTTCCGAAGTTGAACACTTCCACGCCGTTGTCGTCATACACGATTCTTCCGGCAAAGTCCACGTTCTTGCTGTAGCTGGAATATTCCGACAAGTAGTTGATGTCGTTCTGAAGCACGTCAGGATAATGGTCGAGCTGCGCCTTCAGCACCTCGTAGGTAGCCCGTGTATCGGCTTCTGCCGTATGCGCGTCTTCCAGATTCTTTCCGCAGTAGAACTTGTAGGCAGCCGAAAGCGTGCGTTGTTCCAGCTTGTGGTAAATCACCTGCACGTCGACAAACTTCCGCTTGGTCAGGTCGATGTCAATGCCAGCACGGAGGAATTCCTCTACCAGCACCGGCACGTCAAAGCGGTTGGAGTTAAAACCGGCAATGTCGGCCCCTTCAATGTCGCGGGCAATGTCCTTTGCCACTTCCTTGAAAGTAAGGCAGTCGGCCACATCCTCGTCGTGAATGCCATGAATGGCAGTCGATGCCTCCGGAATGTGCATTTCCGGATTGATGCGCAAGGTCTTGGCCTCTTCGTTGCCGTTAGGATAAACCTTCAAGTAGCAGATTTCTACAATACGGTCTGTATTAATATTAGTGCCCGTGGTCTCCAAATCGAAGAACACGAGCGGATTTTTCAAGTTCAGTTTCATGAGTCTGTGTGTAACAAAAAAGGATTAGTCGTTCAGCATCATCGGCATCAGCAGCATCAGCAGGTCTTCGTCTTCCTCCTGTTCTTCAGGCACGATGACACCTGCGCGTGACGGGTCGGCCAGTTCGATGATGATGTTCTGTGCAGAAATGTTGTTCAGAATGTCAATCAGGAACGACGACTTGAAACCGATGCTCATCGGGTTGCCGCCATACTGGCAAGCGATGGTTTCTTCGGCCGAAGTAGAGAAGTCGATGTCCTGAGCAGAAATCTTCATCTGGTTTTCCGACAAGCTCAGCTTGATCAGGCTGCTTGACTGTGAAGAGAACACAGACACACGGCGCAGGGCACTGATGAAGAGCGCACGGTCAATGATGGCACGGTGCGGGTTGTTCTGCGGAATGACAGAATTATAGTTCGGATAACGTCCCTCAATCAGACGGCAAATCATCTGATAGTTTTCGAGGGTGAACATGGCATTGCGGTCGTCAAAGCCAATCTGTACGTCGCCCTGTTCCTTCGGCAGCAGGTTCTTCAGCAGGTTGGCCGGCTTCTTCGGAAGGATGAAGGCAGCTTTTTCTGCTCCTCGTGCGGCATAGGTCTTGCAACGTACCAGCTTATGACCGTCGGAAGCCACCAGTGTAATGTCTTCCGTACTGATGTCGAAATAAATACCGTTCATCACCGGACGAAGTTCGTCGTCGGCAGTCGCAAAAAGGCTGCGGTTTACGCCGTTCATCAAGATTTCTGCTCCCATGATCACCTGTACGGCATTGCTGCCCAATGCCTGTGCCTGCGGATATTCGTCGGCATTCTGTCCCATCAGACTGTATTTTCCATTCAGGTATTCCACGGTAATTTCCATGTTGCTGGGTTCGATGTGGAAACTCAGCGGCTGTTCAGGAATCTCTTTCAATGCTTCCAGCAATGTCTTGGAAGAAACGGCAAAACGGCCGTCGCTGTCCGATTCATTCACTTCGATGGAAGTAGACAGCGTAGTGTCATTGTCCGAAGCAGTCATAAAGAGTGTACCGTCTCTCAGTTCGAAGAGGAAACAGTCCAGAATGGGTAATGAATTTCTTGAGTTGATTACTCGGCTGATAGCCTGCAAATGACTGAATAAAGCAGTACTTGAAACGATAAACTTCATAGCTGTTTTTATATTTGTTTTTGTTCTGTTTTTATTATTAAATGCATCTACGGATGCTCTAAACCAATTGCCAAAGTTACGAAAAGATTGCATACACCCCACAAAAAAAGGTCTTAAAAATTAGTTTTCTTCTATGGAAAGTCGTAATTTCGTCACCGAATTTAAAAATACTATTTATGGAATTAGCAGGAAGAGTGATTGCGGTTCTGGAACCGAAAGGCGGTACCTCGCGGAACGGCAACGAATGGAAGGTACAAGAATATGTCATCGAAACACACGACCAGTATCCGCGCCGTATGTGCTTTGATGTCTTTGGTGACGACAAAATCAAACAGTTTAATATTCAGGTGGGCGAGGAGCTGAACGTATCGTTCGACATTGATGCCCGCGAATGGCAAGGACGCTGGTTCAACAGTATCCGTGCATGGAAGGTGGAACGTGTGGGAGCCACTCCTCAAATGCCTCCGGTAGAAGCTCCATTCCCTCCGGTAAATGCAGCTCCGGCCGATTTCTCCATGACAGACGAGAAAGACGACCTACCGTTCTAAATGAATAAAAGAAATTTGAAAGCCTCCTTTGCTTCTGGAAAGATGAAGTGAAGGAGGTTTTTTATTGTCCGTTTTCGGTCGTGTACTTGACGGGTTATGCTTCTGTAGTGGTTTTTCTCTGTAAATCAAGTAAGTATGATTTTTCTGTCATTCTCTCTTATTATTGCTTGAAATCTTTGTTTGAAGGTCTTTTCACACGCTTTTTCGTGCTGGTTTTACATCTGTTTGCATTTGCATATCTTTGTGAAAAAACGCACTTACGTTTTGACTCAAATGCACTTGTGTTTTAGTTTAAACGCACTTGCGTTTTGATTCAAACGTACTTGCGTTTTGGGTTGAATGAACTTGCGTTTTAGAGAATCGGATATTACAATTGATGATGATGCTTCCCACCGTTACTTTTGTTGTATTGTGATTCAACAGAATCCGGTGTAATTCTTCCAGCTTTGGAGTTAAAACTCCGTATCTGGTTTCAAAATTATTGTCATTCTCACTTAAAATACAAATGAATACACTATCTTTGTGTATGTCAAACTGCACACTATCTGCATAGATTATTACATTCTGGGACATCAAGCCCGTTAAATATTTATTCTGAGGTTCATACACTGAAACCTTTCACATCGTAAAGATAGGGGTAGTCTTGACTTTTGTACATAAGTAAATATATTGAAAATGAAAGCGAAACCCTTTATCAAGTGGGTTGGAGGTAAGAGCCAACTCATCGAACAACTGGACTCTTTGTTACCAGCTGACTTTGATAATTGTAGAGACGTTACTTATATAGAACCTTTTGTGGGTGGAGGAGCAATGCTCTTCTATATGTTACAACGTTATCCGAATATCAAACGTGCGGTCATTAATGACATTAATCCGGATCTTATCTGTTGTTATCGAACAGTTAGAGATTTCCCGGAGGATTTGATTGTATCGTTACAACAGGTGGAGAAGGAATATCTTAGACTTGATACCGAAGAGGCACGGAAAGAGTTTTTTATGGCTGCACGGGCAAGGTATAATCAGAAAAATCTGGATTCAATAGAGAATACAACACTTTTTTTCTTCTTGAACAGAACCTGTTTTAACGGACTTTATCGGGTGAATAAGTCTGGAGCCTTTAATGTGCCTTTTGGAAAATATACAAATCCGACAATTTGTGATTCTGAAACAATTCGTGCGGATAGTAAACTGCTGCAACGGGTTGAAATCTGCCAAGGTGATTTTGAGCATACATTTGACTATGCAGAGGGAAATACGTTTTTCTATTTTGACCCTCCTTATCGTCCGTTAAGTGATACTTCCAGCTTTAATGATTATACAAAAGAATCATTCAATGATACAGCACAAATTAGATTGAAAACTTATTGTGACAAAATACATGAAGCGGGGTTTTCATTTATGCTTAGCAACTCTGATTGCAAAGGCAGGGATGAGGATGATAATTTCTTCGATAAGCTGTACCGGAATTATACCATAGACCGGGTATGGGCTTCAAGAAGTATTAATGCGAATCCGAACAAGCGCGGAAAGTTGACAGAGATCCTTGTGCATAATTATATTCTGACAAAGAAAATAGTTCAGGAGCAGCCGTTGGAATTAAGATTATTTGCATGACACCAGTGAAAGATTTTAACTTGTTTATGTCTCAGCTTCAAGAGACAAATCAGACTCTTGATTTCTTCTGTGATTTTGATAAGATTTCACTGAATGTGGAGGATATAAAACTTAGTCTTTGCATGCTCAATAGTTTAGTTGGTGCGCCCGATATGCGTCGAGCTGTAGAGACTATATGGAAAAGAGACCGGACGGCTTTTAAGGTAATGGATATTCTTATTGCCGTTAGAAGTGAAGGGAAAAAGATGGTACTTGATTCGCAAGGTCAGTGTGTCGTGCTGGATTCTTTGTTTGATTCTGTAGATGGTGTGATGGAGTTTCTGAATGATACGGGGCTTACGGAAGTTTTTCAACAGCAGAAGATAAAGAATCTGGTGGATTATGTTTTTGGTATAGAGACAGGGTTAGATACCAATGCCCGTAAAAATAGAAGTGGTCATGTAATGGAAAACATGATAGCCCATGTGTTTGACAATCATGGGATAAGTTATCGGCAGGAAGTTTATTCTAGTGAGTGGACTGCTATATCAAAGGTACTGGGAGATGACGAGAAGCGTTTTGATTTTGTTATTGAGACGGAACAAAAGATTTTTTTGATAGAAGTCAACTTCTATAGTTCTGGAGGTTCAAAACTGAATGAGGTAGCTCGTTCTTATTCAGATATTGCACCTAAAATTAATTCTGTTTCTGGTTTTGAATTTGTATGGATTACTGATGGAATTGGATGGAAAAGTGCAAGGAATAAGCTTCAAGAGGCGTACAATATTATTCCAAGTATATATAACCTGACAAATATGCAAGATTTTATTAACCTGATAAAGGCTTGAGAAATGAAAGAATTTACTGCGTTCTGCCAGTCATTGAAAGATATAATAGATAGTCATCCGCAATTAGATATTGAAGGTGCAAGAAAAATTGTGCAACAGATTAATGAGTTTCTTTATACCACTCATCCTGATATTGGAACGATTGAAAAGTTCGGTAACAAGTTTGATTATTTTTCGGACTTTCATAAATTCTGGTACAAATATCATAAAGAAATTCTGAATTGTGAGATAGACGAATATATCTGCGAAAAGGTAGCTGATGCGCTGCATTCTATTTTTATTCAGACTAATGGAAAGGCATTTACCTCGATTTATGACACGTGTGGACTTTCGGATGAAGATGTATGTCGTGTGCGCTTTTTGACTGCAAATCAGGATTTCAGGGGCTCACGTAGTTTCTCATTTCTGGCAGATGTGTTTGAATGTGACAATGCTATTTTTGATGAAAACAATATCCTGGCTGATCCGGAGGATTTTCTGAAAAAAATAGATGTGGGAGCATTGTCACAGAATGATAAGCGATTGAAATATGCGACTAATATTGCGCAGTTCCTTCTTACGCATAAATGTACACCGTATGAACTTCTTGAAAAATATAATCGGGATATTTATGCATTGCGCAATGACCTGATAGCTTGTAATGCGGGTTATGGCAATAAGAAGGCAGATATGTTTGTGCGGGATATGGTGGTATTGGGTATCTGGCAAAATGTGACGGGTTTTGAACGTATCAATGTGGCCAGTGATGTGAACACGATTAAAGTTGCGCTGAGAACCGGTATTATTCGGACAGCTATCCCGTTAGTTTCAAGTTTCTTGGATATTTTCTGTTATCAATATGAGTATATTGATGAGATGAATGCTGCTGCATGGCGGCGTGTGTGGGAAATTTGGACGAAAAAATATCCACAAGAAAGTATCTCAAGTCCTTGTTTGATGGATTATTTTGTTTATAACGTAGTGGGACGTCAGTTCTGTAAAGAGAGTCTTGTCTTTTTTGCTTGCCCTAATGGGCATGTTTTTAAATGGCATTCTTCTCGAAATACGACCTGCCAGGTGTGTTATAAACAAGGGATTAGAAGGGTTCCTGCCTCTATAGTGAGGAAATGTATGCCTTGTGAAGATGAAGAAGGTTTTATTGCAATACAGAATACGGAATATGTCAGAGCTTTGCCGAGTGGCCAGAAACTTACGGAATGTCCGTTTACTGCTATTTGTAATGATAAAAAGCATTTGAGACCTCCCAAATCTATTAGTATTATGGGGCAGACAGGATGGCAGTCTGCCTATGCTAACAAAGGGGAAGGCGGTGGTGGCTTAATGGCTTAATAATTAAAAATTCTATGATTGAACCTTATTATAAATCGGCAAATAACGATTTTCTGCTGGCTAAAGGAGATTCATTTAAACTGTTGCAAGAGTTTGATTTTAAGTTTGATATGATCTTTGCTGATCCACCTTATTTTTTGTCCGATGGGGGGATTAGTTTGCAATCGGGTAAGGTGGTATGTGTAAACAAAGGAAAGTGGGATGAATCTAGATCTCCGGAAGAGGTTCAGGCATTTAATAGGGAATGGTTACGCTTGTGTCGTGAGAAACTCAAGGACAATGGGACTATTTGGATTAGTGGAACGTATCATAATATATTTTCTGTAGCTAATTGTCTGACAGAGCTTGGGTATAAGATTCTGAATGTGATAACCTGGCAGAAAACAAATCCACCGGCAAATATATCTTGTAGATTTTTTACTTATAGTACGGAATTCATTATATGGGCGCGGAAGCTGAAGAAAGTGCCCCACATTTATAATTATGAATTAATGAAAACCGTTAATGATAATAAGCAGATGACGGATGTCTGGAGACTGCCTGCTATTGGACGTTGGGAGAAGTCATGCGGAAAGCATCCCACTCAGAAACCTTTATCGGTGTTGGCACGTATCATTCTATCATCAACAAATGAAAATGCGTGGGTGTTTGACCCATTTGCCGGTAGTAGTACTACGGGGATTGCAGCTAATCTGTGTGGAAGGCGATATTGCGGTATTGAACAGGAAGAAGAGTTTTGTGCATTGAGCAAAGCCAGGCGTGAGGAGTTGGAGGATGTCGCCGTTCGTAGAAATTTGCGTAATCACATTGCAGATTTTAAAGTAATTGATTCATTTTGTGAAGATGAGATGCCTTCTATACTTCGTGATGAGTATATTGGTGAGTATGGAAAGTTACCCTTTGATTGATGTGATTATTAATGCTATCCGCAGAACTGATAAGGAAATAGTATTATGAAAGCCGTTTCAAGGTATTGCAAGCTCTATATAGTTATATAACTATCCTCTTTAGTTATATTAACTATAAATATTAGTTTATAAACTAAAAATTTTAGTTCTTTGCAATAACCAATTGAAACGGATATGAAAACACTTACTGCCAAAGAAGAAGAAATCATGGGATTTTTCTGGGAGAAAGGTCCGATGTTTGTCAAACAGCTGGTGGAACTTTACGAAGAACCCCGGCCGCACTTCAATACCCTGTCGACCATTGTAAGGGGATTGGAAGATAAGGGGTACCTGTCGCATACTGCGTTCGGTAATACTTACCAGTATCATGCCGTAGTGTCGGAAGAGGAATTCCGACGGAAAACCCTGCGTGGGGTCATCTCCAAATATTTCAACAACTCTTTCTTAGGGGCTGTTTCCTCGCTGGTGAAAGAAGAAGACATCTCGGTGGAGGAACTCAAGGAACTGATACAGAAAGTAGAAGAGGGACGGCTATGAGAAAACGCATATTATTGGCGGCGTGGCTGTTATGTGGTCTGATGCTGCCTTCCTGGGGACAGACGGAAAGTAAAAAGAACCCGAAACTGCTGATAGACGGCTGTTTCTTCATGGAGACGCCCTCCGAACTGAATGGGGCAAAACTCAAGATGGCTGTTCTGAAGAACGAAGACGGACGGATGATGATGCTGGTGACAGGCGTCAAACTAAGCGAGAATTCAAAGAAATACGCTGTTCCTCTGTCTGAAGTGAAGGATGCAGATTATTGGCTGGAAAAAGCGAAGGGAAACGTAAAGTTTATGTCAATGATTACTCACACTTCTAAACTGGCCATGAAGGAAGGGGAGCGCATCAAACCTTTCAGCGTACAGGCTACCGACGGTACCCGCTGGACTGACCGCAATACCCTGGGACGGCCGCTGGTGCTCAACTTCTGGTACACGGGGTGCGGCCCTTGCATCCGCGAGATGCCCGAGCTGAGCAAATGGCTGGATACCTGCCCTGATGTGAATTACCTGGCCGTCACCTGGAACACTCCCGAACAGATACAGACGATTGTGGAGCGTCAGGGATTCCGCTTTCATCAGGTAGCAAACGATTCTGCGTTGTGGAAGATGTTCGGCGTACAGCAGACACCCACCACGGTAGTGATCGATAAGCAGGGGGTGGTGCGAAAGCTCACCATAGGCACCAACCAGCAGAAACGTGACGAACTACTGAAAACCATCCGGCAATTATCGGCCGAGAAATAAGCAGAAGTTAGAAAAGACCTTGGTCTGTACGGAATAATAACTGTAAACACACATAAAAGTCATGGGAACCTTTTTAGTCTATATACTCAAGTCGGCTGTCTGCCTGGCGATGTTCTATCTGTTCTATCGCCTGCTGCTCAGCAAGGAAACTTTCCATCGTTTCAACCGGATGGCTTTGCTGGGAGTAATGCTGCTCTCATGCCTGCTGCCTTTGGTAAAGGTGACGGTGGAACAGGCTTCGCCGGTAAATGCACAAGTGATGTCGATGGAAGACTTGCTGCTGATGTACCAATGGTATAGCGAAGCGGTAGTGGTGGAAGAGGGAAGTCGCCCGTTCCACTGGCAGGAAGGGCTGGTGTTAGTCTATTTTGCGGGCTTGTTTTTTGTCATCGTCCGTCACCTCTGGTCGCTGGGACGCATGCTTTATCTCATTCGTCACAGCCGGTGTGAAAGGTTAGACAACGGTGTATGCTTGGTAGTTCACCGTCGCAAACTGGCTCCTTTCAGCTGGATGCGCTACATCGTGATCTCGGAAACAGACCTGAAGGAAAGCGGACATCACATTCTGGTGCACGAAATGGCCCACATCCATCACCGTCACTCATGGGACTTGTTGCTGACCGAAGCCTGTGCCTGGCTGCAATGGTTCAATCCGGCCATCTGGCTGCTCAAGCAGGAGTTGCAGAACATCCACGAATACGAAGCCGACGAAGAAGTACTCCGTCAGGGCATCAATGCGAAAGAATATCAAATGCTATTAATAAAAAAAGCCGTTGGCGCAAGGCTCTACTCTATTGCCAACAGCTTTAATCACAGTTCACTTAAAAAACGTATCACTATGATGATTCGAAAAAAATCCAATCCGTGGGCACGTGCCAAGTACCTCTATGTACTTCCGTTGGCAGCCGTTACCGTAGCTGCTTTTGCCCGTCCTGAAATCTCTCAACCACTCGATGAGATTTCAAGTGTCAAAGTTAATGATTTATCGGCAGTTTTGGAAACGTATGCCGATAAAAATGTGTCGAATCCCGCCGAAAAGACCAAACTGAAGATGAAGGTGGTGGATAAAAAAGGAGCACCCATCATCGCGGCAACCGTACTTGTGGCGAATACGACTAACGGGACCATTACCGACGAAAACGGTAATTTCACGCTGGAAGTCGGCACCGACCAAAGCATCCAGGTGGCCTACATCGGTATGAGTACGGTTACCATGTCGGTCAAAGACTGTCTGAAGAAAGCCGACCAGACAATTGTCTTGACTGAAAGCGACACAAAGAAAGATGTGAAGGTGGTAGCGCCTGCTCCGCAAGCTGTGGTGTCGGACGACCAGACGTTTAGCGTAGTGGAGCAGATGCCGGAATATCCGGGTGGTATGCGTGCTGGTCTGGAATTTATGGCACGCAATCTCAGATATCCTACAAAAGCACAGGAAGCCGGTAAGCAGGGGCGTGTCATCGTGCAGTTTGTGGTAAGGAAAGACGGTTCGCTGAGCGATTTCAAGGTGCTCCGTCCGGTCGACCCGTGGCTGGATGCCGAAGCTATCCGCGTAATCAGCACCATGCCGAAATGGAAGCCGGGCATGCAGGACGGAAAGCCGGTCAGCGTGAAATTTACTCTCCCGGTGACTTTCATGCTGGAGGGAACCAACAGCAAGCCGAAGGCAAGCGACAATGACGTCGTAGTAGTGGGATATGGAGTCACTCCGGCTCCTCAGAAAAGCGAAGTTCCGGCAGCAATCGTCCAAATGTTTCAGAACGGAAAGGACGGTCAGGGAAAAGAAGAAGCATTGCCGATGGTGCTGATAGACAAAACGGAGGCCTCCACCGAAACAATGAACAAGCTCGACCCTCAGTGTATTGAATCAATCACTGTATTGAAAGACGCAGATGCTACCGCAATATATGGCGAAAAAGGAAAGAATGGCGTGATTCTCATCACTACCAAAAAGAAATAAAAACACTCTCTATCTAAAAGAAACGCGCAAGGGTATTTGAAAATATCCTTGCGCGTTCTCTTTTAGTTTTCAGAGGTTTCTTTAAAGTGTGACACCACTCTTAAAAATGGCAATCTCACGGTAGTTCTTCTTCTCATTGTTCACAGGCTCTCCGCTGGCCACCTGAATCACATAATCAATGAAACGGCGACAGGTAGTTTCCATCGGTTCGTCTTCTACGATGACACCGGCATTGAAGTCAATCCATCCGGGCTTGTGCGCCGCCAGGTTAGAGTTGGTAGAAATCTTCATGGTAGGTACGAAGGTACCGAATGGCGTACCGCGTCCTGTAGTGAACAACACGATGTGGCAGCCGGAAGAGGCGAGGGCCGTAGCAGCTACAAGGTCATTGCCCGGAGCCGAGAGCAGGTTCAAGCCTTTTGTCTGCAAGCGTTCTCCGTAAGCCATCACACCCGATACGTAACTCTTTCCGCATTTCTGTGTGCAACCCAGTGCTTTTTCTTCCAGTGTAGAGATACCTCCGGCCTTATTACCCGGCGAAGGATTCTCGCCCACGGGCTCTCCATGTGAAAGAAAGTATTCCTTGAAATCATTAATCAGACTCACCGTCTGGTTGAACAGTTCCGTAGTACGGCAACGGTTCATCAGGATGGTTTCTGCCCCGAACATTTCGGGAACCTCAGTCAGTACCGAAGTTCCTCCCTGCGCAATCAGGTAGTCGGAGAACATGCCCAGCAGCGGATTGGCCGTAATGCCCGAGAAGCCGTCGGAGCCACCACATTTCAGTCCCACACGCAACTCAGAGAGGGGCACATCGGTACGCTCGTCCTGACAGCACTTGGCATACAGTTCACGCAAGATGCGCATACCTTCTTCGTATTCATCGTCTACCTTCTGTGCTACCATGAAGCGGATACGGTCTTCGTCATACATACCGACAAATTCACGGAACACATCGGGCTGGTTATTCTCACATCCTAATCCTACTACCAGCACGGCTCCGGCATTGGGATGAAGCACCATGTCGCGCAGAATCTTCTTCGTATTCTCATGGTCTTCGCCCAACTGCGAACAGCCGTAGTTATGCGGGAAAGCCACAATGGCATCCACTCCCTTTCCTCCGTCCGTCTCGCGGCGAAGGCCCTCGGCCAACTGGTTCACGATACCGTTCACACAGCCCACGGTCGGGATAATCCAGATTTCGTTACGCACGCCGACGTCTCCGTTCCGACGGCGATATCCCTTGAACGTGCGGTGTTCCACCGGAATGTCCGTGTGCACCTCCACAGGCTGGTAAGTATAATCCAGCAGTCCTGCCAGATTAGTCTTAATTTCTTTCTCGCTCACCCATGTACCTTCGGGCACATCGGTAGTAACATGACCGATAGGGTAGCCGTATTTAATGATATTCTCTCCGGCCTGGAAATTCTTCAGCGTCACCTTGTGGCCGGCAGGCACATCCGTGCGCAGGGTAATCACCCGTCCGTCTGCCTCGATGGTTTCTCCTGTATGAAGGGGAGAAATAGCCACCGCCACGTTATCAGCCGGGTTGATTCTCAAATAAGTTGTTTTCATATTAATAGTGATGTAATCAGGTTATTCGTTGACATGTGCATCGAAATAGAAATCGATGTTTTCCGTCGTAATCAGGTTGATGGGCATGTAGTTGCAGTCCTTCACCTTCTTGCGCAGAATCAGGTGGTTGCACAGACATTCTATGCTGTTGTATCCCTGCACGGTAGGCTGCTGGGCTATGACAAAGTCAATGCTTCCAGCTTTCAGGCAAGCCACGTTGCGACGCAGCAGGTCGTAGCCCATAAGGTGGAAGTCCGTACGTCCGTGACGCTGCATATACTCACCGATGATATACGCCTTCGAGTTGAAGGTGATACCGCACTTCACGTTCGGATGCGCCGCAAAGAAATCATCCAGCAACGAAGCATCTTCACCCGGCTGTTTGGCATAGAGGTTCAGTTCCCACATTTTCAGTTCCGGACAGTGCTCCTTCATATATTCATAGAAACCCTCTTCACGATGGAGCTGCTGGTTCGAACCCAAGCGTCCTTCGTTTATCTGACGGAAGAGGACAATCTCCGGCTCGCCTTTTGCCAGCAGACGCAACATGCGGGCGGCAAAGTATCCGCTCCGCTGGGCATGCTGTCCGTAGAAAGCCAGCGGTTCCAGTCGGGCAATATTCGAATCAATAAACACATACGGAATGCCGACTTCACGCAGCAGGTTGACAAACTGCTCCGTTTCTTCTTCCACGGTAGGCGAAAGGATAACTCCGTCGGGCTGTGCGTCCAGAATGCGCATACCACTTTCTATAAAGGCGCCCGACTCATACTGGTCATAATAATAATCCGACAGAGAAACATTGAAATCGGAAAAGCGGGTGATGGCCTGTTGCATGCCGCGCTCCACATCTTTCCAATAGTCCCCCTCATTGTGCGAAGGAAGCAGATAGGCAAATCTGTATTTCTTGTTCGAAGCCAGCGCACTGGCATACATGTTGGGCTGATAGTTCAGCTTCTTCAATATTTCTTCCACTTTAATGCGGCTGGATTCGGACACACCGCTCCGGGAGTGAAGTACACGGTCTACTGTTCCCACCGATACTCCGGCCATCTGGGCGATGTCCTTGATTCGGATTCTATCTTGCTGTTTCTCCATGCGTTCTTACCTTATTATATTGTACAATCTGTGCATTCAGTAAAAAATCAATTTTTTCGATACAAATATATAACTTATTTTGGTTTTTAAAAAATAAACCGTACCTTTGTGTGCGTACACAAAATAGATATTTCAAAAGCAACCGATGAAAGAATCGTTTTTGTGATACGAGTTAAGAACTACATTATTAATCACATAAGTATAAAAATATCTGGCAATGGGAAAAATTGTTACTTTAGGCGAAATCATGTTGAGATTGTCCACACCGGGCAATACTCGTTTTGTTCAATCAGACAGCTTTGACGTAGTTTACGGTGGAGGTGAAGCAAACGTAGCTGTGAGCTGTGCCAACTATGGTCATGAAGCATACTTCGTAACCAAATTGCCGAAACACGAAATCGGACAGTCAGCTGTAAACGCATTGCGCAAATACGGTGTGAAGACTGACTACATCGCCCGTGGTGGTGACCGCGTAGGTATCTACTACCTGGAAATAGGTGCTTCTATGCGTCCTAGCAAGGTTATCTACGACCGCGCTCACTCTGCCATCGCTGAAGCTGATTCTTGCGACTTCGACTTTGATGCTATCATGGAAGGTGCTGACTGGTTCCACTGGTCTGGTATCACTCCGGCTATCTCTGACAAGGCTGCTGAACTGACTAAATTGGCTTGTGAAGCTGCAAAACGTCACGGAGTAACAGTTTCTGTTGACTTGAACTTCCGCAAAAAACTGTGGACAAAAGAAAAAGCACAGTCTATCATGCGCCCGTTGATGCAATATGTAGACGTTTGTATCGGTAACGAAGAAGATGCTGAACTTTGCTTAGGCTTCAAACCAGATGCTGACGTAGAAGGCGGTAAGACCGATGCAGAAGGCTACAAGGGAATCTTCACAGCCATGGCTAAGGAATTCGGATTCAAGTATGTAATTTCTACTTTGCGTGAATCTTTCTCTGCTACTCACAACGGCTGGAAGGCTATGATTTACAACGGTGAAGAATTCTATACTTCTAAGCGTTACGACATCGACCCGATTATTGACCGTGTAGGTGGTGGTGACTCATTCTCAGGTGGTATTATCCACGGCTTGCTGACCAAAGCTACTCAGGGCGAAGCATTGGAATTCGCAGTAGCAGCCTCAGCATTGAAGCACACTATCAACGGCGACTTTAACCTGGTATCTGTAGAAGAAGTAGAAGCACTGGCTGGTGGTGACGCTAGCGGTCGCGTACAGAGATAATCACTCAAACAAACAACATTTCATTTAAGGTTAAAAAAATGGCTAAATTCGATAAAATTGCAGTGTTGAACAAGATTGGTTCAACAGGTATGGTTCCTGTATTCTATCACAAGGATGCAGAAGTAGCAAAGAAAGTGGTAAAGGCTTGCTATGACGGTGGTGTACGTGCATTTGAATTCACCAACCGTGGTGACTTTGCACACGAAGTATTTGCTGAAGCAGTGAAATTCGCAGCAAAAGAATGTCCGGAAATGGCAATGGGTGTAGGTTCTATCGTAGATCCTGCTACTGCTTCTCTGTACATCCAGCTGGGCGCTAACTTCGTGGTAGGTCCGTTGTTCAACCCTGAAATCGCAAAAGTCTGCAACCGTCGTCTGGTGGCTTACACTCCGGGATGCGGTAGCGTATCAGAAGTAGGTTTTGCACAGGAACTGGGCTGCGACCTCTGCAAAATTTTCCCGGGCGACGTACTGGGTCCGAAACTGGTAAAAGGTTTGCTGGCTCCGATGCCATGGTCTAAACTGATGGTAACCGGTGGAGTAGAACCGACTCAGGAAAACCTGACTTCATGGATTAAGGCAGGAGTATTCTGCGTAGGTATGGGTTCTAAGTTGTTCCCGAAAGACAAGGTAGCTGCTGAAGACTGGACTTACGTCACAGAAAAATGTAAGGAAGCATTGGCTTACATTGCAGAAGCTCGTAAATAATACAGAAATTCATTTTGTTTAAAGGTGTATAAGTGAGAAGCCTCGCTACGTCCGGAAGGGTGCAGCGGGGCTTTCTCATGCCCGCAAGTGAAGGAATATTCATGAAAAAATACAAAAACGAATACTTCCTGCATGGATATGTGCGCGAAAAATCCTATCTTTGCATGAAATTTTTCGCGAAATATGAAAATTAAGGAAATTGTGAATGCCCTTGAGATATTCGCGCCTCTGCCTTTACAGGACGGATTCGACAATGCCGGACTGCAAATCGGATTGACAGACGCGGAAGCTACAGGGGCTTTGTTGTGTCTGGACGTAACCGAAGCCGTGGTAGATGAAGCCATCGCACTGGGATATAACCTGATTGTATCTCACCATCCGCTCATCTTCAAGGGCTACAAATCGATTACCGGACGTGACTACGTGGAACGCTGCATCCTGAAGGCTATCAAGAACGACATCGTGATTTTCTCGATGCACACCAACCTGGACAACGCACCGCAGGGCGTCAACTTCAAGATTGCCGAGAAAATCGGACTGAAGAACGTAAGAATCCTGGAACCGAAAGAAAACCAGCTGCTGAAACTGGTTACCTTCGTACCGCAGGCACAGGCCGATGAGGTACGTAATACCTTGTTTGAAGCCGGATGCGGGTGCATTGGCAACTACGATTCCTGCAGCTATAATCTGGAAGGAAAGGGCACTTTCCGCGCACAGCCGGGCACACATCCTTTCTGCGGAGAAATCGGCCAGTTGCACGAAGAGCATGAGGTACGGATTGAAACCGTGCTGCCGGCATTCCTAAAAGGGAAGGTGCAGAAAGCCCTCGTCGAAGCACATCCTTACGAGGAACCGGCCTACGACTTCTATCCCTTGCAGAATGAATGGACACAGGCAGGAGCTGGCATCGTAGGTGAACTGGAAGAACCGGAAACCGAAACCGATTTCCTTCGCCGGATAAAGAAGCTGTTCGAGGTGGGCTGTGTAAAACATTCGCGCATGACAGGACGCCTCATCCAGACTGTCGCCCTCTGTGGAGGAGCAGGAGCCTTCCTGCTGCCCAAGGCCGTAAGAGCCCATGCCGACGTGTTCCTGACAGGCGAAGTGAAATACCACGACTATTTCAGCTACGAGAACGACATTCTCATTGCAGAGATAGGACACTACGAAAGCGAACAATATACAAAAGATTTATTATATTCAATCATACGGGAAAAGTTTCCGACACTCGACGCCCAGCTGACGCGTGTCAATACCAATCCCATAAAATACTTGTAGAAAACTATGGCTAAAGAAGCAAAGAAAGATCCGAATGAATTGAGTGTGGAAGAAAAGCTGAAAGCACTCTACCAGTTGCAAACCATGTTGTCGGAGATTGACAAAATCAAGACACTGAGAGGAGAGCTTCCGCTGGAAGTGCAGGACCTGGAAGACGAAGTGACGGGTCTGAGCACACGCATCGAGAAAATCAAGGCTGAAATCGAAGAACTGAAGTCAAACGTAGCCAGCAAGAAAATCGAAATCGAAACTGCCAAGGCTTCTATCGAAAAGTACAAGAGTCAGCAGGACAACGTACGTAACAACCGTGAATACGACGTACTGACTAAGGAAATCGAATTCCAGAGCCTGGAAGTGGAACTCTGCGAAAAGCGTATCCGTGAATATACAGCCGGCATCAAGTCGAAAGAAGAGGAAATCGTAAAGAGCGAACAGTTGCTGGAAGAAAGAAAGAAAGACCTGGAAGTAAAGAAGAACGAACTGGACGAAATCATCTCAGAAACCAAGCAGGAAGAAGAAAAACTGAGAGAAAAAGCCAAGAATCTGGAAGCTACCATCGAACCACGTCTGCTTCAGGCTTTCAAGCGTATTCGTAAGAACTCACGCAACGGTCTGGGTATTACTTACGTGCAGCGTGACGCTTGTGGCGGTTGCTTCAACAAGATTCCGCCTCAGAAACAGCTCGACATCCGTATGCGCAAGAAAATCATCGTATGCGAATACTGTGGCCGTATCATGATTGACCCGGAACTGGCTGGTGTAGAAACAGAAAAGCATCTGGAAACAAAAATGAAATAAGCGTCAGACTTCCGTCTGACAGCAGAAGAAGGGATTCCCGCTCAGGGGATTCCTTCTTTTTTATGCACTATAAATCTGCATAACGGGGAATGTCCGGGAGAAAATAATACGTATTCCGTGCATAGTCGATGCGGCAGCAGTAGTGACGAAGCCCGTTGCTCACCACCAGGTAATCCACCTTCAGCACCATGTTGTAACGGGTAATCTGGTCAAAGACAGCCTGCGTAATCTCCACCGAAGGAGCCTTGTATTCCACAATCATCTGCGGAGTCAGGTCGCGCCGGTAGAGCACCGTATCACAGCGTTTCTTCGTCCCGTTCAGGTTGATTTGTATCTCATTGGCCAACAGTCCTTGCGGATACCCCTTTTCCTTCAGCAGGAAATTCGTAAAATGCTGGCGTACCCACTCCTCCGGAGTCAGCGCTACATACCGGCGGCGAAGCACGTCAAATATCACGTTCTTTCCCTCTCGCTGGGCAATCTTGGTCTCAAAAGCAGGCAGGTTCAATGCAAACATAAGCGTTCTTCTATTACGAAGCAAAGATACTCCATTTTCTCAAAAGTACATAAAAGCTGAATTATTTTCCAAAAACCGAAGGTCTCCGGTAAGAGAAAATCCCAAATTCTTTTTTCTGTTTGCATTATTATTGTACATTTGCGTTTAAGGAAGATAATATCATCTTCCCAATATTTTATTTGGCAACACAAATTCTGAGAGCTAATGAAAACAAAAGAAGAAATCGTAGCAAACTGGCTCCCGCGTTATACCAAGCGGAAACTGGAAGACTTTGGTGAGTACATCTTGTTGACAAACTTCAATAAATACGTCGAAATCTTTGCCGAACGGTTCAACGTGCCCATTTTAGGACGCGATGCCAACATGATTTCGGCCCATGCAGAAGGCATGACCATTATCAACTTCGGCATGGGAAGTCCCAATGCAGCCATCATCATGGACCTGCTTAGTGCCGTACATCCGAAAGCCTGCCTGTTTCTGGGCAAGTGCGGAGGTATCGACAAGAAGAACCAGATAGGCGACCTGATTCTGCCTATCGCGGCCATCCGTGGCGAAGGAACATCGAACGATTATTATCCGCCTGAGGTGCCGGCTCTTCCGGCCTTTATGCTCCAGCGTGCCGTATCTTCGGCCATCCGTGACCACTCACGCGACTACTGGACCGGAACGGTGTACACCACCAACCGCCGCATCTGGGAACACGATGAGGAGTTCAAGAAATACCTGCTGAAGACCCGTGCCATGGCAGTGGATATGGAAACGGCGACTTTGTTCACCACCGGATTTGCCAACCACATTCCTACGGGTGCCCTGCTGCTCGTGTCCGACCAGCCCATGATTCCGGAAGGCGTGAAAACGGAGCAGAGTGACAGCATGGTGACCAAGAATTTCGTGCATGAACACGTAGAAATCGGTATCGATGCCCTGCGCATGATTATCGATGAAAAGAAGACCGTGAAACACCTGAAATTTGACTGGTAAACCGACGAAAATGGCAAAGGAAGTCACTTACGAAGAGATTGTACGCAACCTGAAGAACCGCATCTATGCGCCCGTATATTTCCTCATGGGCGAAGAGGATTACTACATCGACCGGATTGCCGACTACATCATCGACACCGTGCTCAGTGAAACGGAAAAGGAATTCAACCTGACCGTCACATACGGGGCCGATACGGATGTGGCTAACGTCATCAACGCCGCCAAGCGTTACCCGATGATGTCGGAATACCAGGTGGTAGTGGTAAAGGAAGCACAGAGCCTGAAACGCATCGAGGAGCTGGCTTTCTACCTGCAGAAGCCCCAGAAATCGACCATACTGGTGGTATGCTACAAGCACGGCAGCATTGATCGCCGGAAGAAACTGGCCGCCGAAATCGAGAAAAACGGGGTACTGTTCGAATCGCGGAAGCTCAAGGACAGTCAGATTCCCGGTTTCATCTCCTCATACCTGAAGCGGAAGAAAGTGGAAATCGAGCCCAAGGCATCGGAAATGATGGCCGAGTTTGTAGGAGCCGACCTGAACCGTATGGCCGGCGAACTGGAGAAGCTTATCCTGACACTGCCGGAAGGCGCACGCCGCATCACACCGGAACAGATTGAGCGGAACATCGGTATCAGCAAAGATTACAACAACTTTGAGCTGCGGAGCGCACTGGTGGAAAAGGACGTGCTGAAGGCCAACAAAATCATCAAATACTTCGAGGAGAATCCCAAGAACAATCCGCTACAAATGACACTGGCCATTCTGTTCAACTTCTTCTCGAACCTGATGCTGGCCTATTATGCACCTGAGAAATCAGACCAGGGAATAGCGGCTCAGTTAGGCTTGAAAAGTCCGTGGCAGGCGAAAGAATACATGGCAGCCATGCGACGTTATTCAGGCGTAAAGGTGATGCAAATCATCCATGCCATTCGCGAATGCGACGCCCGGTCGAAAGGTATAGGCAATCCTTCCACGCCCGATGGAGAATTGCTGCGCGACTTGATTTATTTCATTCTTCATTAACCGAAACTGAATCTCTGAAAAGAGGAAAGCAATACGCTGTACAAGCGGTATACATCTGAAAAGGACCGGATGTATGCCGCTTTTTTCGTTTTTCACGAGAATTGAAAAATCAGGAGGAGAATACAAATGGACGTCAAATTTTCAATTCTCACAAAGTTTCCCTACAAACGGTAAATTACAGATAGAAGTGGAAGGTACAAAATACAAATGTAATCGCTTATTTGTGTAGAATTGGATGATTTACATTTGTATTTTACCTATTTATCCGCTACAAATGTAAATTTTAGCAAACGGGTAGGGGAGATATTACACTGATACAATGCAATTTACAAGAATAAAGTGTTACTTATCTAAATGTAAACGAATAAATATAACATGCAGATTTAAGAAGCGTAATACGCTGAATATCAGCATATTTTAGAATAATATCTACAAATCTGTTCAATAAAACGACCTGAAAGAGCGAATAAACTCTTATTTTTCCCATATATACACATGTATACAATTATAATATACTAATATCCAGTAAAATAACCGACTAAACTAAAGTTAATTACAAATGTATTTACACTTGTATAAAAGCGTAAATGTACAATTGGAATAACATGGTTTACACTTGTAACAATATAAATTTAGATTTATAAATTTGCATTTCTAAATTTAAAGAATTACTTTTGTAATCAACAAACAAAGCCATTTCCATTTGTATATGAAGGACCGGATTCTAAAAGTCATGCAAAAAGAGGGTTTATCGAATGCCGAATTCGCCGAAAAGATAGGCATCTCCACCTCTTCACTGTCGCACATCTTCAGCGGGCGAAACAAACCCAGCCTGGAAGTCGTCATGCGCATCCATAAAGCATGTCCGTACATCAACATCAACTGGCTGCTCTATGGTGAAGGCGAAATGGAAGAAAGTGCTCCCGCCGTAACAGGCATGGACTTGTTCTCACAACCGCTCGAGAATCCGAAAAACACGACCGAAGAGCCGGCTCACTCCGATTTTCGCAAGGAGAACGAGGTTCCCACCGTGGTTTATCCGCCCAAAGAGATTATCAGAGAGGAAGTTAAGTACATCGAAAAGCCGCATCCGAAGATTACCGAAATACGTATTTTCTTCGACAACGGCACATACGAGGTATTCAAACCCGAAAAATAAGTCCCCGAACGACAAAAGCACCCGCCAAGGTGTTAGGCATATAAAAGGTAAATTCGTATCTTTGCGCGAAAGAAACGAATTTACCTTTTTTTATATGAAGAAATACATCTTAGATTTGATAGTCACCGAGAACACTCGCCTGCACGCGAACTACGTTCTCATCAAGCTGACGCAAGAGGCTCCCTTGCCCGAAATGCTTCCGGGACAGTTTGCCGAAATCCGGGTGGACGGTTCGCCGACTACCTTCCTGCGTCGCCCCATTTCCATCAACTACGTAGATAGAGAGAAAAACGAAGTATGGTTCCTCGTCCAGCTTGTGGGCGACGGTACCCGTAAACTGGCTACCGTACAGAAAGGCGATACAGTAAACGTAGTGCTCCCGCTGGGCAACGGATTCACCATGCCGGCTTCTGCCGACACCAAGGTGCTGCTCGTGGGCGGCGGTGTAGGTACGGCTCCCATGCTCTACCTGGGCGAAGTGCTCCTGAAACAAGGATGCAAACCCACCTTCCTGCTGGGTGCCCGCTCGAAGAACGACCTGCTCCAGCTGGAACAGTTTGAAGCCCTCGGCGACGTATACACCACCACCGAAGACGGCAGCATGGGCGAAAAGGGATACGTCACCATGCACAGCGTACTGAAAGCACAGAAGTTTGACATGATTTACACCTGCGGCCCGAAACCCATGATGATGGCAGTGGCCAAGTATGCCAAAGCAGAAGGCATCGAATGCGAGGTGTCACTGGAAAACACCATGGCCTGCGGCGTCGGAGCCTGCCTCTGCTGCGTGGAAAAGACAGACGAGGGACATGTGTGCGTATGTAAAGAAGGTCCGGTATTTAATATAAAGAAACTATTATGGCAGATTTAAGCGTAAACATCGGTAAATTGAACTTGTCGAACCCGGTCATGACCGCATCGGGTACATTCGGATATGGACTGGAGTTTCAGGACTTCGTGGACCTGGAGAAAATCGGAGGTATCATCGTGAAGGGAACCACACTTCACCACCGTGAAGGAAACCCTTACCCGCGTATGGCCGAAACACCCATGGGTATGCTCAATGCCGTGGGATTGCAGAACAAAGGCGTGCATTATTTCGTGGACCACATCTATCCGCAGATTAAGGATATCCGTACGAACATGATTGTAAACGTGTCCGGCTCACAAGTGGAAGACTATGCGGAGACGGCTTCCATCATCAACGAACTGGAAAACATCCCGGCCATCGAACTGAACATTTCCTGCCCGAACGTAAAGCAGGGAGGTATGGCTTTCGGTGTAACTGCTCACGGAGCTGCCGAAGTGGTGAGCGCCGTGCGTAAAGTCTACAAGAAGACACTGATTGTAAAACTGTCGCCCAACGTGACAGACATCACCGAGATTGCCCGTGCCGTAGAAGGTGCCGGAGCCGACAGCGTGTCGCTCATCAACACCCTGCTGGGTATGGCCATCGATGCAGAAAAACGTCGTCCTATCCTGTCGACCGTGACCGGAGGTATGAGTGGTGCTGCCGTGAAACCCATCGCCCTGCGCATGGTATGGCAGGTAGCTAAAGCCGTAAACATTCCGGTAGTAGGTCTGGGTGGTATCATGAACTGGAAGGATGCCGTGGAATTCCTGCTGGCAGGTGCCACTGCCATCCAGATTGGTACAGCCAACTTCATTGATCCGGCCATCACCGTGAAAGTGGCTGAAGGCATCAACGACTATCTGGACCGTCACGGATACAGTTCCGTACGCGACATCATCGGTGCACTGGAAGTCTGAAAACAAGGTTTTTCAAGGCCCGAAAACAGGCATAAAAAAACGTCCTTGCGTTCGTCACAAAACGCAAGGACGTTTTCTTTTAAACGCAAGTGCGTTTTACCTAAAACGTAAAGGCGTTTTAAATGAAACGAACTTGCGTTTTTTTGAGAGGGAAAGAGCCGTAATCTTATCATAACATCTGTAGTAAATTGGTGGTATCCCTAAAAGAGATTTTATACTTCTTGATATTAAAAATGGTCTGAAGTACTTTCCATGACCTTCTTTTTTCGCTATTTTTGTAGGGTAAAACAGATGGGATAGTTATAAACGAAAAAACCCGTTCTTGATGAACGGGTATATCCTTAACTTGGTTACGTGTTTTGATAACAGAGGCTTTACCAAGCATTACAATGCAAAGATACGGTTTTTATTTGAGTATAAGCAAAATGAAATATAAAAAAGTAGTCAGATTATATTCTAATTCGAGAGTTTCCAAATATTACAAGGCGACCAACCGCAACAGAATATTATTGCCATTTGCAATAACTTGCAATATTTGCATAGCATTACATTCGCAAATAGGCAAAATATATGTGGCAGCCCACATACGAACGTTAACAGACTCGCTATTATAAATGTCCGGGATTTGATTCAATTGTGTTTGATAAGACGATAACCACTTTGTCTATAACTCCAAATGTATCATACAAAATATAGTTGTCAAAAACGTTTTCCACTATTGATACAGCTGATACTTTTCACCGCCTATTATCGATTGTATTTTCTTTGCAAACTCATCCTCTTCTTCGTCTGTAATAGAGTCGAAAAGTCTCTTTTGATCTAACTTTTCAAGTTCAATCAAAGCTTCCAGAAAAGCTTCCTGGTCTTTTGCCAGATAGTTTACTATATAATCGGGAGTTCCCCAATCAGTTTCAACAATTTCACCTGTTTGTTTGGATATGGCAAAGGGAAAAGCTTCTGCCCAACCGACAAAAATGAATTTATCATTTTCTGTTACATTGTCTTCCTTGTTAAATTTAAAATTCTGAATCTCAAGGCTTGATACGTCATAATTATAAATCAAATCAAGAATGGCATCTTTTTCTGTAAAATCCGTATGAACATTCTTCTTCCCAATTTTATGGTTATTGACGAGTATATCAATAAAACTATCTAAATCAGGAGCTTTCTCTTGATAGTCTTTCTTGGTTGGTGTGATTTCTATAAAAGTCTTCACAAAATCCGTTGCATTCATAAAACTAAAATTTATTGGTTAGATATCTCTTGTCTTAATATTGTAAAATTTCCCTTATAATAAGTGTCATATTATGTTGTAATACAACAAAATAATCATTATACCATAGACCATAAAACCAACGCCGCCATAATAGCCCTTAAGGACTGAAGGATATGGAAGTGTTATTTTGAAATAAGTCCTATTAACAGGACTCCTTTTCTGGTCCATATATGTATCAATAAATACTTCCAAACCAAATAATACTGCACAAAATGCATGACAGATATGATAAAAGAAACTTATCACACCTAAAATCAGTCCTATCAATGAAGCTATTCCATATATATAAAATGAAGTACTTCTTTTGCTCCTGTTTCTGTATAGGTGTATAAGTATCCATATACTGCTCAAAATTGTCATGCAATTAATAAATATTATACCCCAAAGAGGTACCGGTTCCATTGTTCTCATCATTTACTATCTTTTGTATTATTAGAGTCTTTTTTCTATTACCTTATCAGTAATTTCTTCAGCTCCTGAAACTTTGAGTCCTCGACCTTGTTCCAATATTTCCGTTCCTAAATCGAAACCTTCTTAACCGATCTTTTTGCCATGACCAGGCAAATACTTATGCAACAGGTCAGGATTCTTGGTCTTTATCTATAATTCTTCCGCTTACCGCCTGCTTTCTTGTCATGTAACATTGCGCTTCATAGTAAACGTTGCCTTCAAGTGACCGGATAATTCTCTTTCGAACGCCATCGGCCACGTCATAAATTGATTTTGTCGATGCCAGTCTCATAGTTGAAGTTGTTACAGCCTAATATATAATCAACTACTAAGTCTTTTTTTTATTACGACAAATAACCATATACATGAGCATAAATATAGAATGAAATTCCCATGAGATAAAAAAAATCACGCCCAAGAGAATGTAAATAGTCAA